>MAAC01011573.1_pt1 | contig 13929 bp, 9 predicted proteins | sample 1115981 | NCBI WGS metagenome assembly MAAC01 (sample SAMN04961126, study PRJNA320927) | seawater metagenome | isolation source: sample BD02T64 sea water enriched with oil for 64 days | place: USA:Gulf of Mexico | collected 2013-07-27 | reverse complement strand
TATTCTTTTGACTCGAACTCACCCAAGTTTAATTTATCCCAGAAGGCTTTATACTCAACACTGGCTTTAAATTCAGGCTCAACAAACATGCTGTGATGTTGCCCTTGGATTTCATCCAAAGAATAACCGACCGTATTTAAAAAATTATCATTGGCGGTAAGAATGATACCGTCCATGTCAAACTCAATAATGGCTTGTACTTTATTGATGGCATCCATCTGAGCCAACATATCTGAAATTTGCAATGCTTTAGTTTGTTCAACCGAATTTTCTATATCTTGGCTCATTTTGTTCTTTTTCCTTGGGATCAAATATCTTTAAAAATAATTAAACTGAGTATTGTTAGCGAATGACTCGCTTGATGGTGGCAAGTAATTTTTCTGGATTAAAGGGTTTAACTAACCAGCCCGTAGCACCAGCGGATTTACCGCGCATCTTCATATCCCCTGAACTTTCAGTGGTTAACATTAATATAGGCGTAAATTTAAATGATGCTAGTTTTCTTAACTCTCCGCATAAGGTAATCCCGTCCATAACAGGCATATTGACATCAGAAATAACCAAATCAATGTTGTTAGTCTTCGCCTTGGAAAGCCCATCTTGACCATCCTTAGCTTCAACCGTTTCATAACCGGCGCTTTTTAAGGTAAAACTTACCATATCACGGATAGAATTTGAGTCATCGACCACTAAAATTTTTGACATTTTCATACCTTTAAAATAATTATAAATAACACAAGGTTAGGTTTTAAAATACTAAACTAGATCAACTTCGTTGAGTTAAAACAGGGCAACTCTTTTCGGTAATTGAGTTGGTGACTGTCAAACGAGTGTTCTTGAGACATTAGTAAATTGATTTCTATGAGAGTTAACTGCACACCTAAGGTTTCGATGCGTTGAACATTACTATCAACAAATTCGGGGATACTTTGCTGCTGAATTGTTTTTAAGAACGAAGATTTACAATTGCCAACGAGTGCAATTATTAGCTGTAATAGTAATTTGAACATAGAGTGCCAACTTCCTTGTTTTTTGTACAAAGAGCAGATGTAAACACCATGTTAACTACTCTTAGAAAAGCGTTAACTAATATATAGTTAGAGTTAAAGAATGTCTATGGGAATTTTGCGCATTTTCATAAATTTTTACAAACAGTATTTAGCATTAAGTTCGTTTCACTCTAATCCCCTAATGGAAGGGACACATAGGTAAGAGACCAAAACTCATATTACAGCGATGATAGCGACTTAGGATGATAAACTTCAAAGTTGAAATTGAACTAAAGGGGTAGGAGAATACAATTAAGTAATAGCCTCATTAATAAGCACTTTTTACTCGCCACTTATCGATTAACATAATAAAGTCATCTTGCTCGGTGAGCTTTAATTCAATTGAAAGCACGGTAGCTTCGTTAATAACATTCATACCTTGAGAAAAGTTGACGCCAGCAGATAAACCGATATTTTTGTTATTAGCCGATTTCCTCTCAACCTGAATAGTTTGTAAGCTTTTTATCGCTTGAGCACTCAGTTTTAATATAAATACATCGATAGCTGGCTGACTAGAGAAATAGCCATTTTGAGCAGGTAGTTGCTTTTTACCTACTTGCTCTAGTGGGAAGCTAAATTTTCTTTGCCCTGCCTCATCTTTAATGATTGCCGATAAATTTACTGACGTAACAGCATCAAAATTAGCTTCACTATTTATCGTTACCTTTACCGTAATGCCTCGTGGATCAACTTGAAAAAAATCATCCGGTTTCGAAGAAGAAAAATGCATTATCGTTGATAATGGCACACTAGAACATGCTGTGATGAGTAACATAAAAGCTAAACAAATTTGTTTCATGACGTTCCTATTGAGAGCTAATTACAAACGGTTTAGCTGAAATTAAATCATGATATGATGGCTTAGTTCTTAATTTATTTTTCTGGTCATTATTGATACTTATCGCCGTTGAACATTGTTCATTTTCCAATAAATAGACTGCCTCGGTTAACATGGGATCATTACTTGATCCCCAATCCCCGTTAATACTATCAATTGCAGGGCAATCCACGGCTATGCCGTCAAAGAATTCACCATCTCCATCGGCATTATGATTATGATGCGTAATAGCAAGGACAACTTCATCACAGAGTTGAGACATTCTCATGCCGACAGGTTTTCCATAGGTTTTTTGGCCAACAAGTTTTACATCTAAATAAGGCTTAAGCGAGTTTATCACCACTTCACTTGCTGAAGCAGATTCTGCTGTGGTAATAAACACCACTTTCGATAAATTTAAATAGTGCTTAGCGTTATTTAAATTAAAATATTCAACATCACTGACATGGTTTGCGTTATTAGTGGGTGCATTGTAAATTTGCCCGAGTACATTATCGCCTCCGATTTGGCTCGCTAATTGGTTTGACATGGCAGAAGTACCGCCATGGTTATAGCGCAGATCAACAATGAGTTCTTCAACATTTTGTTCACTAAAATAGCCAAAGGCTTGGTCGAGGTCGTCATGGCTAGGTGCGATAAAGCTGTTATAAACTAAATAGCCAATGCTGCCGATATCAGATTCAATGATCTCAGTAGCAAAAACAGTATTGGTAGTGACGTTACTTTGAACCATTTCTTTAGTGATTACGCTGCCATCCAGTTTGCGCCAAGTAAAAGAAACTAACTGTGTTTGATCAATACTTTCCCAAAATTGTGGCCAAGTGAAATCATCCTTACTTAATACTTCACTTAAGTTATTGCCGGCTATTTCAGTAATACGATCCCCTCGACTCAACCCTATTTTTTGAGCATTACTTTGCTCATAAACAAAGTTAACGATGAGTTCGTGTGTCATTTCATCAATGCTGTTTCCCATGCCATAACCAAAACTTTGTGCGTTAACAAAGATGTCGTCACTCTCTTCTTTAGAGATAACAAAACTGTAACGATCAATCGGATTTTTTTGTTTAACATCGGCCAATAAACTCGATAATGAATCGAAATCTGCCAGTACGGTGTTTTGATCTAAGGCATCATTCCATAAATACCAATCATTCATATACTCCCACATAGCGATATTTTTTTGTGTTTGATCAAGACAAACTTGTTCATCCAGAATGATTACTGAACTGTCTTGTTCAGCTTCTTGGCAACCTTGAAGAACACCAATCAGTAACAATGATTTTAATACTTTAAACATTAATCCTTTATCCATTTAAGTCGTTTAACTTGTCGATAAATAGTCACCAAAATTGAGGAATCAATCAGTGTTCACCAACAATAAAAACGCTACTTTAATGGCATAAAAAGCAAACAACAAGGCATAAAAGCCCACAGAAACACTGGCTAAAAGTGAAACGTATAAATAAGACATTAAACTACGACTAATCGTTTGTTATATAACAATAATAACAAAGAAAACCATGGTAAATTATTTATTGAACAGTAGAGGATTTTTAGGCAAAAAATGACAATTTATTAAACTAGATAAGTTTTTTGGCTTCATTTAAATATTTTCGCCCCACAGGGACTGTTTCGTTGTCTAGTTGCAAATCATAATCAGCAGAAGTTCTGCGTTGTAATAACATAGATTGCAGAGGGTTAACTAAGTAGGATTTATGAATGCGGATTAAATATTCATCACCAAAGCTTTCAACTAAATTTTGTAAATTACAGGCTAACTCAACTTTAATTTTCTGATGATTTTTTTTATATACCACTAAACTCTCATTACCTATTGCTTGCACATAAATAATATCAGGCAAAAATGGAGTAAGTTTAGCAAGCTCAGGAAAGAGCTTATGGTCAACCACATTGTTTAACACTTTGTCTTTTAGTTGGTTACTAATCTCTAATTGTTTGACTAGCTTTTGCTGAGTTTTTTGTAGTTGTAACTCTATCGCTTTTTCATTTTGCTGTTGCTGGTAATAGATAGAAACTAAACCCGCACTAAAAATAATAATTTCAATGGCTGATGTCATTTGTAACAAAGGCCATGAAAAATGAAAATCAATAATATTTCCCGCAGATAACCCCATGATAGTAGCCATAACAAAAAACATTAGGGTGGCGGTTAAGTAATATCCCGCTGCCGTTTGCTGTTTTTTTACACCAATAATAGCAGCAGATAAACAGGCAATAAAAATCACCAAACAAGTCAATAAACCTAAAGCATAACTCGCCTGTTTAAATGACGATGGTAATAGCTGATGTAAACTTATCCTTGTCACTAATAATATAAGCAAGAAAAATTGCGCTAAAACCAAGATTTGGTAGACCCTTCGAGAAAGTATCTTAATGTTCAAGTAATGCTTAGCAAACTCCCCAATAGCAACAATTAATAGCCCGCCAATAATCACGGTCGTATTTTTTAAATAACTTGCGTTAGGAAATAAATATTCCAGCCAACCTTGTCCCGATAAAAACCATGCAGCCAAAAGTAATAACATGACGCTATAGGCAAGGTAAGACGGGGTTTTTAGACGTAAATACAGCATGATGTGATAAAGCGAGAAAAGTAACAACATGCCAAAGAATATGCCGTTATAAAACGATGAAAGCTGCAAGTCTTCAAAAAAAGACTCATCATCAAATAGGTACAGTGATGTTCTTAAGTATTGCCCCTGTAATTTTAAGTAAAAAGTATTAGTCGCCATTTCTTCAGGTAGCCGAATAACGATATTTTGATGAAATTGCGGACTAGCATGGACAATTTTTTTAACCCACTGCTCGTTTAACGATAAATAATGAAGCTCAACAGGGGTATGAATACGGTTCTTTTTAAGTACTAAGATTTGTTGTTCGTTAAGGCTACTTGCACGTTTGTTTGGTATTACCGTTGCTTTTAGCCAGATAGAACCTCGTTTTCCCAGATTGATAAAATTGCCTTGATGACCCGTAAAATCAATTTCATCTAATGACAAAAGCAGTTCTTGCGAATCCAAATCATTGCTAGTAATGGCCGCCATTCCGAGGGTTAATTGGCTTTGTAGTAGGCTTTTATCATTTTCAAAATAAGCTCCCCAGCATATGCCAATTATGAGCAAGGACATTATTAGCAAAATAAATATAAGGCGACTTGGCTTAAGGCTCACTAACCTTATCTGACGGCTGATAAATCCATCGGAGCCTGTTTCGGCAATTATTTCATGCGGTGAATTCATAAGAAGATTAAAGTGTAGTTTATTGTATTTAGTTAACGTTAATACCATTGAACATATCTGCTTGCATCGTTGATGTAAAGTTGTTGATTGGTATTTAACGTTTGATTTACAGCCAACAAATTTGTAAGATGTGCGCCAGGTTGCAGAGACGCCTGTCCGCTTAAGATAAATTCACTCTGATATTAATACAGTCAAATTTTACAGTTTAAACAAATAAGTTTGGTCATTGCGGAGCACCATTAAATACTTAGGAGTTATAAATTGTGAGTCATAAATCTCATTCAGGATCTCGCCCTGAAAACCAAAACCTATTAGCAACACAACCTATTAATACACTGTTTATGCGCTTGGCAATGCCGATGGTATTTGGCATGTTAATTAATGGTTTATATAATTTAGTTGATGCCTTTTTTGTATCCCAATTTATTGGGAGTGATGCGATGGCAGCCGTTTCGATCGCATTTCCACTGCAGATGGTCATCATTTCACTGGCAGCGTCCATTAGTAATGGTTCTAGTGTCCTAGTTAGTCAATTTTTAGGTGCTAACAACCCACTCAAAGCGAATCATATCGTCAGTAACGCTATACGGTTGATCATATTGCTAGCGGTTATGATTGCTGTAATTTCGTTCTTTCTACAATCGAGCTTATTACAAATATTGCAAGTGCCCACTACTTTGAAAGAGGGGGTTATCGACTATTTTATGCCCTTAGCATTAGGTAGCATTTTAGTCTTTTTATTATCTTTACTCAGCGATTTATTGCGTGCGCAGGGTAAGATGAAAGCTTTGCTTGTCATTATCTTAATGGGTGCCATTGCTAACATATTATTAGATGCACTCTTTATTGTTGTTTTCGATTGGGGATTAACAGGTGCTGCCACAGCAACTTTATCTGCGCAACTTTTAGGTTGTATCCTTGGTATAAAATATTTCTCGCCATCGAATTCAATACTTAAATTACAACCGCTATCAAGTCCATTGAATGTAAATATTGCTAAGAATATTTTGGCGTTAGGTGCACCAGTGTTGATTCAGTATGCGGGTGCGTCAATATTGATAGCGCTTATTAACGCTATGATTAGTTTTTCAATAAATGACCATACTGTTAATTGGCTCAGCGCTTATGGCATTATTGGCCGGTTAAATATCTTTATGATTTTGCCACTTATTGCCATGACTAATGCCACTCAAACCATCGTCAGTTTCAATCATGGCGCTAATAACAAAGCACGTACGCACCAAGCGCTACGGCAAGGAATAAAAGCAAGCGTAGTCTATCTGTCAATAATGGCATCTTTGTTACTAGCGATACCGAATGTGTTATTAGCGGCGTTTACTAATGATAAGGTGGTCATTGAATTAGGAGTAGAAATAGCCCAAATGATGTTCATATTCTTACCCTTAGCTGGAATATCATCTACTGCTGTGGCTTTTCTACAGGGTATTGGTTATGCAAAACAAGCGCTATTATTATCTATGGTCAAAGTTTACTTTTTGGTCCTGCCTTTGTTATTTGTTATTCACACTTTGTGGGGATTTGAAAAGTTATGGTATGCATTTCCATTAGCAGATTTAGGGGCTTTGGCACTGGTGAGTGGTTTATTCATTGTTTATAAGAAAAATAATACTCGCCAGTTAGTAAAGGGGGCACTCTAATGGACAGAGCACTTAATGAAGTAAAGAACCAAGCAAAAATACTGCTTAAACTTTGCAAAAAAGATGATGCTAAGGCTTTGGCACGCATGGCAAAATGGCATAAAAAAATTCAAGTCACCGAAGCCGGATTAAAGCTAAAACATTGCCAATTTGTTCTTGCTAGAGAGCTCGGTTTTATCGATTGGCAACATCTGCAAAAAGTATTATCAGGCACCTTGAGTAAAGAGTTAAGCTCTTTAGATCTAGGTACGTTGTTTTATCCGCCTGCTTGCTTTTCATTTTTGAACAAATGGTTTACCACTCATCAAGACGCCATAGGCTCTCTTGATGAAAATCATTACTTACTGCCGCACAAAAAACAGTTTTTTGTCGTCACCAAGGATTATATCGACACACTTGGCATCACTGATATGGTTTTATTGAGTAAGATAAACCGGGATATGTTTTTTAGCTATCCAAGTAATATTTGGGATGAATTGACATTACAGGTTTTGATAAATAGGCGGTAAAATAGAGCTGCACTCTTTTGTAGGCCAACAAGCTTAATGCTGAATTAATTTTGAAGTGAAGTGATACTTAAAAATTAATTCAGCTACTTACTGTTTGAAGGCTGTTGCTAAGCCACTTATCCAATTTATTTTTTAATAGCTCATCATCAATAGGCTTCGCTAAATAATCACTCATTCCAGCAGCATAACATTTCTCATCATCGCCAATCATAGCATTAGCCGTCATGGCAATAATGGGGATGTCTTTGTACTTATCTCCAGCCTCACCAGAGCGAATTTCTCTAGTTGCTTGAAAGCCATCCATAATTGGCATTTGGCAATCCATTAAAACTAAAGTAAAGGGGTTATCTACACAGGAATTAGTCAAAGCATTTAACGCCTCCTGTCCGTCTTTAGTCGTAGTAACAGTGAGGCCAATCTCTTTAAGCATCAACGTAGCCACTACGGTATTAATCCGGTTATCTTCCACTAATAAAATATTAACATCATCTGACCATTGCTGCGGTTGAACATTATCTTCAATGATGACTTTATTACTGGTAACAATTTCATTCTTCTCATCTTTTGCATTGTTTTCATGGGAAAATGAAGCCAAATATTCATGGGTAATAATCGGCTGAGATAAACCTGCTACCACAGGAGTGGATTGTATAATCGCTAATGCATCTAAAATATCTGCACCGGTTACGGGTTTTGAAAAGTAAGCACTAAAACCTAGGTCAGTAAAATATTTTTTATCTCCATGAGCTGACATCGATGTCATCATCACCATTGGCAGCTCATTAAAACGCTCATCACTGCGCATTTGAATCGCAAAAGTGGCACCGTCCATCCCCGGCATTTGCATATCGACAAAAATCACATCAAACAAAGCCTGTCCGTTGTCATAACACTGACGTAATTTTAATAAGCCCGCAGCAGCGCCATCCGCCTCTTCTACATGACCACCCCAGTGTTCCAATTGCCCTCTTAATACTTCCCTATTAGTGGTGTTATCATCAATCACCAACATGGATAACTTGCTAACATCAACAGGGGGTACTACCTGTTTAGATTGATCACTTTTCTCTAAGGCGATATTAAATTGAAAACAACTGCCTTCACCTAAAACACTACTAACCGATATTGAACCTTGCATTAATTCGCATAATTGTTTTGCAATAGATAAGCCAAGCCCCGTACCACCATATTTGCGGGTCGTAGAAGAGTCAACTTGAGTAAATAATTGAAATAGCTTATTAATCGCTGTTGAAGGAATACCAATACCACTGTCGTTTACCGAACAATTAAACCTTATCGTTGAATTTTCCTCTTCCACCAATTCAGCCCTAATAGTGATTTCACCTTTCTCGGTAAACTTTATTGCGTTAGAGACTAAGTTTGTAATGATCTGTCTGATGCGGTCAGGATCACCTTTAACCATTGAATGCTCAATGCGGGTAATATCAAGAATGATTTCTAGCCCTTTATTTTCAACTTGCAAAGCTATAGATTCAGTAAATTCAATCAATAAACTTCTCAAATCAAAGTGTAATACTTCAATATCAAGCTTTCCTGCTTCAACCTTGGAAAAGTCCAAAATGTCATTAAGTAAAACTAGCAATGACTTAGCGCTAGAACGGGCAATTTTAGCTTTATGTTGCTGACTTTCATCAAGTTCAGATTTAATTAATAAATCAAGCATGCCTAAAACACCGTTCATCGGGGTACGAATCTCATGACTCATGCTCGCTAAAAATTCGGCTTTTGCCCGGCTTGAAGCTTCTGCGGCTACTTTGGCATCCATCAATTTGATAAACATTTTATGAATGACATTAGAAACCACCGCTAATGTTGAAAGAAACAATGTCGAGGCAATTAATATTACTGTCATCGTACCATGTGAACTATGGCCAGCACTGTGACCAAGTTTGTCTAATTCTAAAAAGTAGGAGGCTTGCATGCCCATATAATGCATGCCAGTAATAGCTGCCCCAACAAGAGCAGCAGAGCCCATAAGTTGATAACTCTGATGAACTCTTTCACCCGTTTGAAATTTTCCAGCAGCCAGCGCAATAATGGCTAAAACTACGGCTACAACAATAGAAAGTAAGAAAGTCCAAGGATGATAAACCAGAGTAAAATTGCCATACATGGCTTCCATGCCCATATAATGCATGGTGCCGATGCCTGCACCTAAAATAACCCCTGCGCCAATAAGATACCAAGCATGGTAGTCATCCCGCTCAATAAAAAATAACGCGATATAACTGGCGGCAATTGCAGGTAAAACCGATAAAGCGGTAAGCAAAAGATCGTGGTGCACCGCGACAGGCAATGAAAACGCCAACATACCAACAAAATGCATAGACCATATCGCACACCCCATGGCCACAGAGCCACCAATATGCCACAAACGTTTGGCGCTACTAGATTGGCTATAACGCATTGAAGGTATTGTAGATAACCCGGCATACGCACCTATCCAGGCGACGATATAAGACCCAAAAACAAGGATATAATTATAATCGGTAGCTAATATTGGTAAGAGAGAAGTATTATTATTTAAAAATTCTAACCCAAGCATAAAGAGGATTCTCAAATTTGCAGATAATGAAATAACATTAAAAAGCTAACAGTAAGTAGAACTTAGCATAGATGTGTTCAATGATTAATCAAGCATTCCTCCACCAATGTGTGTGTTATTTTTCGAAAACGCAACATTAAAAGTCAGATTGGTACTCTGCAGCTAAATTTTTACAGGATAAGCTTGCCCTTCATCTTGATATATCGTGACAGTCGCGGACATATTTTCTAATGTTAAAAAAATATTATTTGTCAGTTTTAGATTTAATTATTGCTGAGTTCTGAACTTATAAAATTAATAACAAACATATTCCCAAGTAATAAATGTTAACGCTACCACTAGCCGCAATTCACCCGATACAACATCGTGACTCTTCTGAAAATTTGAAAAAATAGGATAACCATGAAGTAATGTACTCAATCACACAGAGTCTGCTGTACAAAAGAAGGGCACCACTAAAGTTTGGGTTGACAATAGCCGTACCAACCGACAAGATGATAGCGCTAACAAATATTATGTTTTTTATGGTTTAAAGGAAATTATGAACAAGGCTCTTGCTATCACTACCGTGTCACTTTTGTTAATACTACTTGGTGCTTGTAATAATAAAGTCGTTCAACAAGATAATGTCACCGCTAGTGAAGAATTAAATACTAACACCTCTGGAAAGTTCACACCTCCTGGCGATAAACTCTTACTTTTTATTGGTCAAGATTCAGATACCATCAGCGATTATATTGCAGCAGTCCCTGAGGATAATATTGAAGGAGTAACGCTATACAGCCAGCTAAAGAGTGCAGATCCAAGTCAAACCTTAAAGGCGATGTTTAAACCTGCCTTTTGGCAAGCAGGCTCAGTGGATTTCACCAAAACCCTTGCTGACTCTCCTGATGCAGCTATTGCGATAGGTTTAGCCATTGACAACTGTAACCAAGAGAACCATGAAGCGAATATTGCCAATGGCTTATACGACAATACGATTACCGTGATGGTTAAGCACCTAAAATCACTGGCACCTCGAAAGGTATTTTTGCGTATTGGATACGAATTTGATGGGCCATGGAATTGTTATACGCCGACAAACTATAAATTAGCTTTCCAAAGAATAGCTAAAGAAGTCAGCAAACTAAACGCTGATAATATTGCTACTGTATGGCAATCAGCTTCATGGCCTGATAGTTATGGCAACCCTATTTATGATACCGGTTTGCACGATCATTTAGATAATTGGTACCCCGGAGATGAGTATGTCGATTGGGTCAGCATGTCATCTTTTTACCGCAATCTTTCGCAATGGAACTATACTCCTCCCCGTACTCCTCAAGCAGGGCAAGAAAGCATTCTAGCTTTCGCTCGTAAGCACAATAAACCCGTGATGATTGCTGAATCAGCACCACAAGGCTTTCGTATCGGCGAATTAACCAACAGTGTTATTCAAGAAAACAACCCCGCACCTGTTAGTGCAGAGAATATTTGGCAGGCTTGGTATCAGCCCTATTTCGACTTTATTTATAGGAATACTGATGTCATTCGATCCGTAGCCTATATCAACACTCATTGGGATTCTCAAGCGATGTGGCAATGTGAACAAGGTATTGCGGCCGGAAGTCCAGGTTGTTCACAAGGAAATTGGGGCGATAGCCGCATTCAAGCAAATGACGAAATTAAAGCACGTTGGTTAGAACAAGTTTCAAATAGTGATCATTGGATCCAAAACGGTCATTACTGATCCTATTTTTAAAGTATGAGTTATTGTTATGAATAAAATCGTTAACCCTATTTTGACCGGGTTTAATCCCGATCCCAGCATTGTGCGTGTTGAGGACGATTATTATATCGTCACTTCAACCTTTGAATGGTTTCCGGGCTGTCAGATTCATCATTCAAGAGATTTGAAACACTGGCAACTCATTGCTCAGCCCTTAGACCGAGTGACACAATTAGATATGAAAGGTGTGCCTGATTCTTGTGGTGTTTGGGCCCCCTGTCTCAGTTACCATGACGGCGTTTTTTATCTACTTTATGCCAATGTGAAAAGCTTTAAAGGCGAATGGAAAGACACGCCAAATTACCTTGTTACTTCAGAAAGCATCAATGGTCCTTGGTCTGAGCCTACTTTTGTCAATGCCAGTGGTTTTGATGCGTCATTATTTCACGATGATGATGGTAAGTCCTACTGCCTAAACATGTTAGTGGATCACCGTAACAGTAAATTTTTTGGTGGCATAGTTTTGCAAGAGTTTGATAAACAGAGCAAACAACTAGTTGGGAAAATTCATCATATATTTTCAGGTACAGAGCATGCTCGCACCGAAGGACCTCATATATATAAACGTAATGGCTATTACTATTTATTAACCGCTGAAGGTGGTACGAGTTATGAGCACTGCGTTACCTTAGCCCGTTCAAAATCCCTAACCGGCCCCTATGAAGTTCATCCTGAAAATCCAGTTATTACCGCTAAGTATCATCCTGATAGTATCTTACAAAAAACCGGACATGGTGATCTCGTGCAAACACAAGATGGTGAATGGTATGCAGTATTTCTTACCGGCAGACCCTTGACCAAACTTGGCCGCTGTATCACAGGTAGAGAAACAGCCATCGAAAAAGTAGAGTGGCGCGAAGATGATTGGCTATATCTCACCAGTGGAGGTCAAGTTGCTCGCTGTGAAGTTGAAGCACCTGCACTGCCTGAATATAAGTTTCCACCAACAAACCGTAAATTAACCTTTAATAGCGCAGAAATTGATATTAACTTTCAGGCATTAAGAGTGCCGCTAAGTAAAGATTGGGTTAACCAAACCGATCGTACTGGTTACCTTAGGCTCTATGGACGCGACTCACTTAGTTCGTGTTTTGAACAAAGTCTAATCGGTCGTAGAGTTCAAGCTCATCATACCCGTGCAGAAACTTGCTTAGAGTTTAGTCCTGAAAATTTTCAACAGATGGCTGGCCTCGTTTGTTACTACAATACCCTTCACTATTATTATTTGCATATCTCTGGTGATGACATGGGTAGTTATTCCGGTAATAAGTATCTGAATATTTTAAGTTGTGATGATGGTAAAACCACGCTCGCCAATCAAATACCCATTGACATTACCGGCATGGATAAAGTCTACCTAAAAGCCGACTTTGACGGAGCTAGCTTACAATTTTATTACGCCTTAGCTGAAGGTGATTGGCAAACGATCGGCCCTGTTCTTGATGGCAGTATTCTATCTGATGACTATGTTGAACATGCTGAAAGACATTTTCATCCGTGTTTTACCGGGGCTTTTTATGGCCTTAGTTGCCAAGATTTGAGTGGTCAAAAACTCGAAGCAGATTTTGAATATTTTGATTATCAAGAAATAGGAAAGTAGAACAAAGATGATAGATATACAAAAATATGCCAAACAGTTTTGGCGAGATGGTTTCATCTATATTGAGAATTTTATTTCTCCAGAGTTAGTCGAGTTATACAATACAAAAATTATTGAACACTTTGGCATGTCACCTGAGTTTGCTCACACCGATGAGTTTATCGAAAAATCAGCCGTTGAAGTTATCCCTTGGTTCCCACAACGAGAAGGGGTTCACTGTTTTGACAGTGTCAATAACGATAATACCCTACGAGCCTTAACTCAAGCTATCTTAGGAGAAGGCTGGTATGAGCAATACTCCATGGTGATGTTTTCTAAAGAAGGTACAGTAGGTCAAGCTTGGCATCAAGATTGTGCGCCGACAGACCCTAAACAATTTAATATCAATCGACTGATTTATACCATGGACATTGACCAACAAAGCACTGGTGGACAAACCATGGTAATACCGGGCTCTCATAAGCAAGGTTTGATCCCTTCGCCATCGGAAAGTTTTGACCAATCAAAAGCTGTTACACTGAGTCCTAAAAAAGGCAGCCTTGTGCTACTTCATGGCCATTGTTATCACAAGGTGAAATCCGTAACGGGTAAATATCGTGTATCAACAAATTACCGAGTGGCTCCCAAAGGCACACCCGAGGATATTACCGATATAGGTGTTTATCGAAATATGATTTA
>MAAC01009878.1_pt1 | contig 13933 bp, 11 predicted proteins | sample 1115981 | NCBI WGS metagenome assembly MAAC01 (sample SAMN04961126, study PRJNA320927) | seawater metagenome | isolation source: sample BD02T64 sea water enriched with oil for 64 days | place: USA:Gulf of Mexico | collected 2013-07-27 | reverse complement strand
GGAGAGGACTTGAACCTCCACGACCTTGCGATCACTAGCACCTGAAGCTAGCGTGTCTACCAATTTCACCACCTGGGCATTACATAGGCTGAAGAGCCGGTTAGCAACGTACGAGTTAGCACTCGTTCGGGGTTGCGCACTTTACTGATTAGGCCCACTATTGTCAATTCTCAGAGGCGGCTTTTTCGGCGCGCCAATACCCGGTAATTATTTCTATTCTATGAAGAAAAAAAACGTTCAGGCAGACCCCTTTGCTTCCCGCGAGGCAGAGAAGTATGACAACCCCATTCCCAGTCGAGAGTTTATTCTCAAACACCTCGAGGCCAGTGTTGGCCCACTCACCCATGAAGAGCTTTGTGCCGTATTTGAGCTAGATAATGACGCAGCCATAGAGGCTCTACGGCGTCGCCTGGGTGCGATGGAACGGGATGGGCAGGCGGTGCGCAACCGTCGTGGTGGCTACGGCCCCCTCGATAAGATGAATTTGATTAAGGGACGAGTGTCTGGCCACCCCGAGGGCTTTGGCTTTGTGATCTCGCCCACCAAGGACGGGGATGTATTCCTCTCCAGTCGGCAAATGCGCCGGGTCTTCGATGGCGACGAGGTGGTGGTGCGTATTACCGGCACCGATCGCAAGGGTCGCTCGGAGGGCGCGATTGTCGAGGTGGTAGAGCGGCGTACTCAGCAATTGGTGGGGCGCTACTTTACCGAAAATGGCATTCACTTTGTGCGCCCCGATAACCCCCGCATCAGTCAGGACGTGTTGCTCGTTGCCGATGGCACCGCTGGTGCCGAGCCGGGGCAGATCGTGGTGGCGACGATTACCCAGCAGCCGGATCGGCGGCATCAGGCAGCGGGGCGGGTGTCGAGTGTGCTCGGTGAGCATCTGGCGCCGGGGCTGGAAATCGATATTGCCATTCATAATTGCGGCATCCCCAATGCCTGGTCGGACGCCCTTGAGCAGGAAGTCGAGGGGATCTCTAGCGAGGTGCTAGGCGAGGATAAAAACCTGCGCGTCGATTTGCGCGATCTACCCCTGGTCACCATTGACGGCGAAGATGCGCGAGACTTTGACGACGCGGTGTATTGCCAGCCGGCCAGCCGTAATGGCTGGACGCTGTATGTCGCTATCGCCGATGTCTCTCACTATGTGAAGCCGGGTAGCGAGCTGGATCTAGAGGCTTACCAACGGGGTAATTCGGTGTACTTCCCCGGGCAGGTGGTGCCGATGCTGCCGGAGAAATTGTCGAACGGTTTGTGCTCGCTACAGCCCGCAGTGGATCGTCTGTGCATGGTGTGTGAAATGCGCATCGATGCCTCGGGCAAGGTGATGCGCTTTCGTTTTTACGAGGCAGTGATGCACTCGCGGGCACGGCTGACCTATACCCAAGTGGCGAGCATGATCGAGCAGCGCGGCGATGCCGACAGTGGTGCGCGCAAGCAGTTTGCCCACATTGTCGACCATGTTGATCACTTGCACGATTTGTATCAGGCCCTGCGAGTCCAGCGTGAAGTACGGGGTGCCATCGATTTTGAAACCACCGAGACACGCATTCTCTTCGATGCCGAGCGCAAGATTGAAAAGATTATTCCCACCGACCGCACCGAAGCTCACCGGTTGATTGAAGAGTGCATGCTCAGCGCCAATGTCTGTGCCGCAACCCTGTTAGAGAAGAGCAAACTGCCGGCCCTGTACCGTGTGCACGAAGTGCCGAAGGAAGAAAAGCTCGATAATTTGCGCGAGTTTCTCGGCGAGATCGGTTTGACTTTACCCGGTGGCGATTCGCCTTCGCCCCTCGATTATCAGGCGGTACTGAGCCAGGTGGCCGAGCGGCCCGACGCGTCGGTGATTCAGTCGGTGATGCTGCGCTCCATGCGCCAGGCGGTGTATCAGGATGAAAATAAGGGCCACTTCGGCCTTAATTACGAGGCTTATTCCCACTTTACTTCGCCGATTCGCCGTTATGCCGACTTGTTGGTGCATCGTGCTATACGTGGTTTGTTGCGCAGTAAGAAGCGTGTCGCTCATCTCAACCGGGTCGAGGGTGGAGAGCTTTGGCCTTTAACGAGTAGCTACCCCTATAACGCAGAGCAAATCAGCGAGGCGGGCAGCCACTGTTCAATGACCGAGCGCCGCGCCGATGACGCCACGCGCAGTGTCGATAGCTGGTTGAAGTGCCAGTACCTGGTTGACCAGGTGGGCAATGAATTTAGCGGCGTGGTGACGGCGGTAACGGGCTTCGGTTTATTCGTACAGCTCGATGACTTGTTTATTGAAGGGCTGGTGCACATTACCGGCCTGCCCCGTGATTATTATAATTTCGAAGCCGCTCACCACCGCTTGGTGGGTGAGCGCACGCGGCGGGTGTTCCGTCTCGGCGACAGGCTCAGTGTGATTGTCACCCGCGTTGATGTCGACGAGCGGAAAATTGATTTCGATTTGGTTGATGGCTCTGGTGATACGGGTTCGGTAAAGAAACGGCGTGGCAAACCAGCCGCTAAATCTGCCGGTGAATCATCGCCAGAGGGCGCAAAGCGCGGTAAGCGAGGCGATAAAAAGCCGGCGGGCAAGTCGGGTAAAAAGCCGAGGAAGCGATCGGGTGGTTCAGGGTCAACGGCTGGGCGTAAAGCCGAGCCTGCTACAAAAACTGAGTCTGCTACAAAAACCGAATTTGACCTTAAAGCCAAAGCAAAGCCAAAAAAGAAAGCGAAGAAAACGGCGGCTAATAAAAGTGCAAATAATTCCGTTAAAGGCAAGAGCCCTGTTAAAGGTCAAAAGAAATCCAGGCCAAAAACCAAAGGTAAAGCCAAGTCGAATGCCAAGCGCAGGGCGGGCACGGCAGACTAAGCCCCTGTTAACAGGGGCGGTTCGGTTTCAGCCTGTTTTAGGCAGAGGGATTTATAAAGTATTACTGAGGAAGTGAGGCGTTAAAAATAATAAATAAAGGGAGCAAACTATGTTCGGATTAGTACTGGTTTTTATTTTTTTATCGATACTTTATATTTTCTTTTGGCCGGTGGGGATAGAGCCCGTGGCCTGGCATCCACCCGAAGCCCCTGCCTACGAGGGGCGCTTTGCCTTTAAAAACTCTCTACGTAAAGCCGAAAAGCTCTGGCGCGGTCAATTGGCGGGGCCGGAGGCGACGGCCATTAAAGACGGCTATCTTTACACGGGTTTAACCGACGGTAATGTGATGCGTGTGCCTGTCGATGGTTCGGCCGACCCCGAAGTGCTGGCCAATACCGGCGGTCACCCGCTGGGTATGAAGTTTGATGCGTCTGGCAATTTGATTATTTGCGATGCCGACAAGGGTCTGGTGTGCGTCACGCCTGAGGGCGAGGTCAGTGTGCTCAGCGACGAGGTCGATGGTCGTTTGTACAACGTGGCGGATGATCTCGATATCGCCCCCGACGGCAAAATTTATTTCAGCGATATATCCAGTAAATACACCATGGCCCAGGCCGACTACGCAATAATGGAGGACAACCCCCTCGGTGAGTTGATCTGTTATGACCCGGCGACAAAAAGCAGCAGCGTTGTGCTCGATAAACTGCACCTGGCCAATGGCGTGGCGATGGGGCCGGAGGGTGACTACGTGCTGGTCAATCAAACCCTCGGTTTTTGCGTCACTCGTTTATGGCTAAAGGGGCCGAAGGCGGGGCAGAGCGAACCTTTCGTGCCGAGCCTGCCCGGTGGTCCGGACAATATTACCTACAATGGCAAAGACACTTACTGGGTGGCGCTGGCCTATCCGCGCTTTCCCCGGCTCGAAGCCCTGGCCTCCCAGCCCTTTAAAAAGAAGTTGATGATGCGCTTCCCACGTTTTCTGGCGCTAGTGCCAGAGTTTTTTAACGGCCTTAACTTGCCGACCTTCGGCCTGCTGGTCGGTGTCGATATGGACGGCAATATCACCCATTTTATGGACGCCAAAGACAGCTCCATCGGCATGGTCACTAGTGTGCTCGAACACGAGGGTCATTTGTATTTGGGCAGCTTAATGTCGGATTACATCGCCAGAATACCGGTGCCCGAACCCGTCTAGTTTTTGCCTCTTCTCTGCTCAGGCCTCCCGGTAGCGTTGGCCTGATCTCCTACGGCTCGCCAGAACCGGGTAAACTAGCGCCTGTTGAGTGGCAGGTTGCCCTTGGGCGTATTGGGAGTGAGTGGTTCGAGATGAGTAGTACAAGTGAAATGCAGTGGGTCTATGGCCTTCACGCGGTACAGGCCCTGTTAAAAACCGATGCCGAGCGGGTCAAAGAGCTGCGTCTGCAGCGGGGCCGCAAAGATCAGCGCCAACAAAAAATTCAGGCCCTGGCCGATCGGGAAGATATCCCCTGGTTGTGGGCGACGCGCAAAGAACTCGATGCCCTGCTTGCCGATGAAGCTCCAGAGGGTGAAGAGCTTAACCATCAGGGCGTTGCTGCCCGCTGTACGGCAGGCGCGATTCAAGATGAAGCCTATCTGCTGAATCTTCTGAGTGAGCTTGAAGGGCCTGCACTGTTGCTGGTGCTTGATGAGGTCACCGATCCCCATAATCTGGGTGCCTGTCTGCGCACCGCCGATGCCGCGGGCGTGCATGCTATTGTCACCACCAAAGATCGCTCCGTGGGTATTACCCCGGTGGTGCGCAAAGTGGCATCGGGCGCAGCGGATTCCGTGCCGCTCGTCGTTGTCACTAATCTGTCGCGCACGCTGAATAAGCTCAAACAAGAGGGGCTGTGGATTATTGGCGCCGACGGTGATGCCCAGGACGGTGTTTATCAAACCGACTTCACCATTGCGGTTGCCCTGGTGATGGGCGCAGAGGGCAAGGGCTTGCGGCGTTTGACCAAAGAAACCTGTGACAGTCTGGTCAAGCTGCCGATGGCGGGCACGGTGAGTAGTTTGAATGTCTCCGTCGCCGCGGGTGTTTGTTTATTTGAAGTAGTGAGACAGCGGCAGCAATAGTTAGCCGTTCTTATAATAATTGATATCGAGTTTATGGCGAAATCGCTGTTTAACATTCCCAATTGTTTGAGTGCCTCCCGGCTAGTGTTAGCGCCGGTACTGCTCTATCTGGCCTATTACGGTCACGGCGATACCTTTCTTATTTTATTGGCGGCCTCACTGCTCACCGATGGCCTTGACGGGTATTTGGCGCGACGTTGGGATCAGTGCAGTGAACTGGGTGTAAAGCTGGATAGCTGGGGGGATTTATTTACCTACGGTGCCATGTTGTTCGGCTTAATACTGCTGTGGCCGGCCATTTTTCAGCGGGAGAAGTGGTTTTTTCTGCTCGGTTTATGCACCTATTTTGTACCGACGTTGACCTGTTTACTGAAGTTTCATGAGCTACCCCGCTACCACACCTGGTCGGCAAAACTCGCGGCCATATTGATGGCTCCCGCCTATTATTCGCTGGTGTTGCTGGATACTTCTTTGTTCTTTCGCGGTGTGATTTTTTTCCATATCTGGGTGGCGCTGGAAGAGGTCTTTATTACCTTTACGCTGAATAAAAATCACTACAATGTGGCGACGCTGTTTCACGCCCGCGAAATGATGCGGCGTCAGCGCTATCGCTTTCGCGAGCGGCGGGTGCAAATGCAGGAGCGCATTGGTTTAAAGGAAAGGCGCAAAGACTGGAAGATGAAACCGCAGCAGCCAGAAGAGAAGCGCGATTGAAGGTGCCGATTAACGTTTAGAGGGGTGCGGAGTGAATCCACCTGGCAACTTAGCGCAGCGTTACGCCCGCACCACTGCGGCACGGTCCAGTGCTCATGTTATTGCCGTGCATTGCCTTGAAGCTTAGTGCTGGCCAATGGGTGTGTAGAGTATTAAGCCATCGAGTTCGGGGCTGGCTTTAATCTGGCAGGCGAGGCGTGAACTCTCGTTGCGGTCATCGGCCAGTTCCAGCATCGCATCTTCCTCCTCTTCCATAGGCGGCAGTTTGTCCAGCCAGGCGGGGTCGACGTGGACGTGACAGGTGGCGCAGGCGGCAACACCGCCACAGTCGCCATCAATGCCGGGCACCAAGTTGTCGACGGCAACATCCATCAGGTCAGTGCCTTCTTCGGCTTCAATTTTGCGAGCAGTACCTTCAACATCGATATAGGTCACTTTTATCATCGCTATTTCCTCTTCTACATGGGATGGGTACTAGCTGGTCGTCGTTTCTGGGGGCTTGGCCAGGGCCTTGGCGGGAATACTTTCATCACTCAGACGCGCCGCCGATACGCTGAGGTGTTTGCTGATGATATTGCGCGCGGCGACAAATTCGGCGGGACGATTAATGGCATCGACGGCCAGCAGTCGCCCGGCACGCAAGTAAAAGGCGGCAAAGGAACGGCTCTCGGGATCGCCGCGCAGCACGATTTCGTCGTAGCCGGTATTCACCCCCGCCGTCTGTAGTTTCAGCTCGTACTGATCGGACCAAAACCAGGGGATCTGGGTATAGGGTTTGTTTTTTCCGCAAATACTCGCCGCCACAGTTTTCCCCTGGTCGATGGCATTTTGCACCGACTGCAGGCGCATACGGCGCTTGTAGATGGCGTTGGGGTGGTTGGCGCAATCTCCTGCGGCGTAGATATTGCCGACGGAGGTACGGCCGAACTGATCGGTGTTAATGCCATCTTCACAGGGAATACCCGCGCTTTCGGCCAACTCAACATTGGGTAGCAGGCCAATACCGACGACCACAAGGTCGGCGGAGAGCAGGGCACCCCGGGTGGTTAGTACCACCTCTTCGTTATCCCCTTCGAGGCATTCGACATCGGTATTGGACTGCAGGTTGACCCCCGCTGTGCGGTGCACGTGTTCAAAAAACTGGCCGACGACCTTGCTGGTAACGCGCCCCAGGGCGGTGGGCCGCGCCACTAGCACACTGACGTCAAGGCCGTGTTTCACCGCCACCGCCGCTGTTTCTAGGCCGACGTAACCGCCGCCAATGATCACCAGGCGCTTGCCGGGCTGGAATTTATCCTGCATCGCATCGACATCGGCCAGGGTGCGCAAATAGTGTACGTGGTGGTGTTCAATGCCCGGGCAATGCAGGGGCCGCACTCGGCCACCGGTGGCAAATACCAGGTGGCTGTAGGGCAGGATTTGCTGGTTGTCGAGGCTGAGAGATTGTTTTTCGGTGTCGATGGCGATAACACGCACACCGAGCAATAAAGTAATTTTGGCTTTTTCGTAGAAGGCGGCCGGTTTAATAAACAGCCGCTCTTTCGCTAATTCGCCAGCGAGGTAGGTCTTCGATAGGGGCGGGCGCTGGTAGGGCAGATCAGGCTCTTCACAGACCATGGTGATGGCGCCGCTAAAACCCTCCTTGCGCAAACTCACAGCGGTCTGCGCGCCCGCCTGGCCGCCGCCAATAATGACCACGGTTTCGTTCATCGCTATGTTTCCATTCAGTGGCTACCGGCATCGACCGGTGGGGTGTTGATACGAATGGGCAGGGAGTTATAGCCGCGTAAAATGACGGAGTGACTGCGGTCGGGTTCTCCCATTACCTCAATGCAGGGCTGGGGCCATTTCTTCAGGGCTTCTTCCCAGACCACGCGCAACTGCATTTCGGCCAGGCGGTTGCCGACACAGCGATGAATGCCAAAGCCGAAGGAAATATGCTGGCGCGGGCGGCGACGGTCGATAATAAATTGCTCGGGATGATCAACGCTGTCGGGGTCGAGGTTGGCCGAGGCGTACCACAGTACGACCTTGTCGCCCTTGCGGATTAGCTTGCCGCCGATTTCAAAGTCTTCAACAGCGGTGCGGCGCATGGAGGCGAGCGGGGTTTGCCAGCGAATCAGCTCGGGCACCATGGAGTTGACCAGTTCGGGATTGTCGCAGAGGCGTTGATATTGCTCGGGGTTTTGGTTGAGGGCGAGAATACTGCCGGTCATGGTGTTGCGCGTGGTGTCGTTACCCCCGACGATGAGGAGCACCAAATTGCCGAGGAACTGATTGGGCGTCATGTGGCGGGTGGCATCGGCATGAGCCAGCATGGAGATTAAATCGGGGCCGGGTTCGGCATTGACGCGCTCATTCCAGAGCTGGGTGAAATAGGCCAGGCACTCGGCCATCTGAGCGTGCTTGTACTCCTCGGAAACATAGTCATCGGCGCCGGGGGCACTGGTGGCGACATCAGACCAGTGGGTGAGCTTGCGCCTGTCCTCCCAGGGGAAGTCAAACAGGGTGGCGAGCATTTGTGTGGTCAATTCAATGGAAACGCGATCCACGACATCGAAGGTTTCGCCAATGGGTAGTTCGCTGAGAATTTTTTTCGAACGGCTGCGAATGGTCTTTTCAAGCTGGGCCAGATTTTGCGGTGAGACGATGGGGCTGACCGCCTTGCGCTGCTCGTCGTGTTTGGGAGGGTCCATGGCGATAAACATTTCCACGCCGAGACCAAGGTTGCCATCCTCAATGGTAATACCCCCATTGGCCGTGTCGGAGGAAAAGACCTTATGATTTTTCTCAACCGCCATAATGTCTTCGTAGCGGGTGATCGACCAGTAGGGACCAAACAGGCTGTCCTTACAGAAGTGGATGGGATCCTCGCGGCGCAGGCGGGCAAAGTAAGGCCAAACGGTATCGTTTTTAAACAGCGCGGGATCGGCGACGTTGATGTCGTCGATGGCCATGGCATCGATTTGTTTGAGGAGTGCCGGGTCGATGGTGGTAAGACCAAACTTATGGTGATCTGGATGCATGGGAGTCCCCTTGTGTGACGGCGTTAAATCCAGGCCGGTGTGTTTATAGGGCTAAATTCAAGCGCTGTGCTGATACTCATTCAGGTATAAAAAGTGGCGATTTCTGGCGCTAGCCACGCTTACTTTTACAGCATAGACGTGATTTTCTGCTCGTGCTTAAGGGATGGCTTTCACGGGCCATGACAGGTGCGAGCCATTACTGGTGGAGAGTTGAGTAGGTTTTATTAGCGCAGAGGGCAGCGTTGGGGCTTCGGCCGTGGGGGGTGTTAATGGACTAGCAGGCGGCTTGACGCGAGGTGTTAAGTGCTGTGCCAGAAAGCGCCGCTGAGCGTAGACGCAGGGCTGAATAGGATAGTGGTTTCCAGTGGCACCAACTAAGGCAGGTAGTATGACGCCACATTAGCTGCCTCAGTTGGTGCACGGTAAATAGCGGCTTATTTGAGTAGGCAGTGCTTGGTGTAGTCGGTGGCTTCATTGACGGTCCAGTCCCCTTTGGGCTTTGCAGCCAGCTTTTTACACCAGGCATCACTGCCCACTTCTGGCGCACAGGCGCTGAGTAAAAATACGCTGCCTGCTAACAGGGTGCTTACTAACAAAGTGGAAGGGGTCAGTCGTTTATGAGGCATAAATTTTTATCCTTTAAAAATGAATAGGCACAGGTTGTGGCGCTAGTACTCCATCAATACAGCGTTGATGGAGTACCAGTGATTATTCGTCAATAGCTGCATAGTCTGACAAGGGTGGGCAAGCGCACACTAAATACCTGTCGCCATAAACATTATCAATACGGTTAAGCGGTGGCCAGTACTTATGTTCTTTTAACCAGGGGGCCGGGCGGGTGGCCTGTTCGCGGCTGTAGGCGCGGTTCCAGTGCTCTTCCAGAATATCGTCGAGGGTGTGGGGGGCGTTCACCAGCGGGTTATCGCTGAGGGGCCATGCGCCGCTTTCGACCCTGGCGATTTCCTCGCGAATACTCACCATGGCGCTAATAAAGCGATCAATTTCTGCTTTTGATTCGCTCTCCGTCGGCTCGATCATTAGCGTGCCCGCCACGGGGAAGGACATGGTCGGGGCGTGGAAGCCGTAGTCCATGAGCCGTTTGGCGATGTCTTCTTCGCTAATGCCGCTGTTGGCCTTGAGGGGGCGAATATCGATAATGCACTCGTGGGCGACCAGGCCATTCTGTCCGGTGTAGAGCACGGGGTAGTGGGGCTGTAATTTTTTGGCGATGTAGTTGGCGCTGAGAATGGCGATTTGGCTGGCCTGTTTCAGTCCGTCTGCGCCCATCAATTTAATGTACATCCATGAAATAGGCAGGATGGAGGACGAGCCCCAGGGTGCGGCGGATACGGTATAGCTAGTCTCTTTTGATTGATTAGCGTCCATCAATAGTGGGTGAGTGGGCAAGAAGGGCTGCAGGTGTTTGCCCACCGCTATCGGCCCCATGCCGGGGCCGCCACCGCCGTGGGGGATGGCAAAGGTTTTATGCAGATTAATGTGGGATACATCGCCGCCAATGTCACCGAGGGCGGCAATGCCAACCAGGGCATTGAGATTGGCACCATCAATATAAACCTGCCCACCGTGTTGATGAATAAGCTGGCAAATGTCGCGAATATGCGCCTCGAACACCCCGTGGGTCGAGGGATAGGTAACCATTAACGCGGCAAGCTGTGGGCTGTGCTTTTCGGTTTTATTACGTAAATCATCGAAGTCGATATTGCCCTGCTCGTCGCATTTAACGACGACCACTTCCATGCCCGCCATCTGGGCGCTAGCCGGGTTGGTGCCGTGGGCGGAGGCGGGTATCAGGCAAATATTGCGCTGGCCCTCGCCTCGGTGGTGATGGTATTCACTGATAGCCAACAGCCCTGCATACTCACCCTGTGAGCCAGCATTGGGTTGCAGTGACACCGCGTCATAGCCGGTGCAGGCAGCGAGCATTTGTTCCAGCTCGGTAAACAACTGCTGGTAACCGCTGGTTTGCTCGAGCGGGGCAAAGGGATGAATGCTGGCAAACTCGGGCCAGCTAATGGGCTGCATTTCGGCCGTGGCATTGAGCTTCATGGTGCACGATCCGAGGGGAATCATACTGTTGGTGAGAGATATATCTTTAGTTTCTAGGCGCTTTAAATAGCGCAGCATTTCGGTTTCACTGTGATAACGATTAAACACCGGGTGGGTGAGTATTGCGTCTTGCCGACGGTAGGCATGGGGGATGCCCGAGGGTGTTAAATTTGTCCCATCTCTTTCTAGTTCATCTGCGCCAAAAATAGTGGCAATTTTTGTAATTAATTCAGTCGTGCTGGTTTCATTAAGACTCAGGCACAGAGCATCGTCACCCAATTTCCGCAGGTTGATCTGCGCCGCTTGTGCGCCTTGATAAATACTTTGCTGCCGCGCGCCAACCTCTATACACAAGGTGTCGTACCAGTGTCGGTGTCGTAGTGTAAAACCGGCCTTTGTCAGTTGCGCGGCCAGGGTGTTAGTCAGCTGGTGGATTTTCGTGGCAATACGTTTGAGACCGTCGGGGCCGTGATAAACGGCGTAAAAGGCACTCAACAATGCCAGCAATACCTGAGCCGTGCAGATATTCGAGTTGGCCTTCTCGCGGCGAATATGCTGCTCACGGGTTTGCAGGGCCATACGCAGGGCGGGCTTGCCCCGCTGGTCGACAGAAACACCGATAATGCGCCCCGGTGCCGAGCGCTTGTACTCCTCACGAAAGGCCATGTAGCCCGCGTGGGGGCCGCCATAACCCAGCGGCACGCCAAAGCGCTGACTGCTGCCAATCACAATGTCAGCCCCCTGTTCACCGGGGGAGCGCAACAACACTAAACTCATTAAATCGGCGGCGACAATGGCCAGTGCATTTTTGCTGTGCACTGTATCAATCAAGGGTTTGAGTTCGACGACCTCGCCCGATGATCCGGGGTATTGCAACAGCGCGGCAAAGTAATCCGTCGTTGAAAGTTCAGTTGCCGGCTCACCTTCAAAGACAGTAAAGCCAAAATAAGCGGCACGAGTTTTAACCACTGCCAGGGTTTGCGGGTGACAGTTTTTATCGACAAAAAAAGTCGTGCTTTTATTTTTCTTTTGCAGGCGCTTTGCCATCGCCATGGCTTCTGCGGCGGCCGTAGCCTCGTCCAGTACCGAAGCATTGGCCATCGCCATGCCTGTGAGATCAATCAACATTTGCTGGAAATTTAACAGCCCCTCCAAACGCCCCTGGGCAATCTCCGGCTGGTAGGGCGTATAGGTCGTGTACCAACTGGGGTTCTCCAGCACATTGCGCTGAATAACACCGGGCACCACCGTGTCGTGATAGCCCATGCCGATGAGTGATTCGAAACAGCTGTTCTGCGCGGCGAGGCTTTTAAGTTCGCTTAAAGCAGCCTGCTCAGAGAGACCCGCCGGTAAATTGAGAGGGGCAGCGCTGAGAATGCTTTGGGGCGCGGCACGAGTGATTAGCTCATCGAGGCTGGAGAGGCCAAGCTCGTCGAGCATCGCTGCACATTGCTCAGAATCAGGGCCGAGGTGACGGGGAATGAAATCGCTTTGGCTCACTGCTGCTCCAGAAACTATTTTGCGAATAGATTACTGCAGATTGAACCGTGTTGTTATATTTTTAATGCAATTTACTGGAAACCAGACGGTTCAAGCTGATACCTGACTCTGTTGCCTGAATGGCCAGCATACGATGGGTCTCCGGTGGTATGCGCACCATAAACTTACCACTGTAATTCTTGGTGGCCATCGGCTCTGGCACCGCTTCGTTTTGTGCCTGCATGTCGGCGATACACTCATGCACCAGCTTGCGGATACCCGCCAGAGCCTTTTCAGGAGTTTTGGCCAGCCAGCTTAGGCTGGCAAACTCGGCACACAAACCGACATGCTCCTGATCTTCTTCCGACCAGGTAACACGATAGGTATAACGATCGATTTCTTTAGTCATTTGTCACCTAACAATACGTTATCTCTTCTATTTTTGTCGTTCATTTGTGGGCTAGTGTGTTGGTATTTTAAATTTTATAATCGGTAGAGTGCAGAGTTTTCAAAAGGTCTGATTGAACTCTTTGGATGAGTTGGAAGACTAATTTCTTCTTTTTTTCAATAGTATCTACATTAGTTAGTATTTCTAGAGCGCGGGCTATATTCTTATCAAGTTCTTCTGGTGGGAAATGTTTGTCAAGGAAGTCGGGAATGCTTGATATCTCCTGAGTTCTAAAAATAGATAATTTGTTTCTTGAGTTATCTAATACTCGTTTTGAGTTCATGAGTATTATTTCTTTATCAGCAGGTTTTTGATTGTTTTCAAGTTCTATTAAAACGTCGTTGAAAACATGAATTAAACCATTCGATACTGAGCCAAAGTGTATTTCTAATAGATTATTAAATCCTTCTTTATTTAATTTATTTTTTTCTAAGTTGTGAACCTTTATATATGCGGTTATAAATAGTGCAGGTAAAACAATTGCGGTAGCGACTATCCCCTCAGCTCTTACATCTTTGACGTAAAATAAAATGTGGTAACCAGTTATATGTGATATGTAGCCGATAATGACGGCTAATATTATAAATGTTATTACGATGACAGCAGGTTTATCCATGGCTTTTTGTGTCCTTAATTTTTATGGATTCTATTGTGGATTTGCAAGTTAAGTCGTTAATAAATTGATATTTTTTTGGTGTGTTAATTCTCATTTGTTTATATAAGGGCAGTCGTCTTCACCCCCTCCGGCAACGGCTCCGACTTCAACACCCCTTCCTTCTCCAGCGCCTCAACCTCGGCAGCACTCAGTCCACCATGTTCACCAAAAACCTCTTTATTGTGCTCGCCAAGGAAGGGTGCCTGCAGGTCGAGGGCATCGGGGAATTCTGAAAAGCGCAGGGGGATGCCGGGTATATCGAGTTCGCCGTAGCCACGATCGTGGATTTTGCGAATCACCTGGCGCTCTATTAAGTGGGGGTGTTCCATGGCTTCGGGGACGCTGAGCACGGGGGCGACGGGTATGTGCATGTCTTCGAGTATTTTCAGGGCGTCGTCGCGATTGTAGTCTTTTAGCCAGTTTTCAATAATGCCGACGATTTCATCTTTGTTCTCCACTCGTTTAGAGTTGGTTGCATATTTGGGATCGTCTGCCATCTCGGGTTTGCCCATGACTTCGCACAGGGGTTTCCATTGGCGCGCCATTACCACCATAAATAAATAGCCACCCTTACATTTAAATAAACCCAGTGGTGC
>MAAC01016136.1_pt1 | contig 13937 bp, 13 predicted proteins | sample 1115981 | NCBI WGS metagenome assembly MAAC01 (sample SAMN04961126, study PRJNA320927) | seawater metagenome | isolation source: sample BD02T64 sea water enriched with oil for 64 days | place: USA:Gulf of Mexico | collected 2013-07-27 | reverse complement strand
AGAAATTTATGGCTAAAGGTCAAGACTCAAAAAAGGCAGCGAAAAAGAAACCTGAAAAAACGATGAAGGAAAAACGTATGGCAAAAAAAGAAAAAAAGGCCAATAAAACATAATTGTAAGTCCCTAATGAAAGGGTGCTGAATCTACATGGAATCAAGGAAAATCAAGGGTCAGCCAGCTTGATATTGTTAGTAGAAAAGCAAAAGAAATAAAGGCTCTTGATTCCCTTTAAGTGGATTGGCAAAGTGCGTTCATTCTTCCCAAGCATCCAATATTTCTCGAGCGGCTCGAAAGGCTTCTTGTGCGGCAGGCGCCCCACAATATACGGCTGAATGTAGCAGTGTTTCACGTATTTCTTCTTTAGTGCAGCCATTACGTAAAGCGCCTCGAACGTGACCTTTGAGTTCTGCAGGCGCTTTAATTGCGGCCAACATAGCAATGGTAATAAGGCTGCGTGTTTTAAGCTCTAAACCGGGCCTATTCCAAGTTGCGCCCCAGCCGTGTTCGTTAATATACTCTTGTACGGGCTGAGTTAGCCAATCGGCACTATCGAGTGCTTTGTCCACAAAATCATCACCCATCACTTGACGACGAACACTTTCACCAGAGGGTTTTTTACTATTATTTGTTGGCATAACTGTATGAAGTTAGATTAATTAACAATAGAACTAGGCTCTCGGTGTTTACCTGATAGAGCCTAGTTCTAGAAGTTACAATCTGTTAGATAGTCATTTCTGGTACGTTAGCTGGAACGACTAATTTACCGGCAGTTTTTTGCTGAATTTCTTCAACAGAGACGCCTGGCGCGCGTTCAAGTAAGTGAAAAGCTCCGTCTTTAATTTCCAGCACGGCTAAATTGGTCACTACACGCTTTACGCAGCCAACACCTGTTAATGGCAGGCTGCAAGTTTCGAGTAATTTGGAGTTATCGCGTTTATCCGCATGGGTCATCGTGACGATGATGTTTTCAGCACCAGCCACTAAATCCATTGCGCCGCCCATGCCTTTAACCAATTTTCCAGGGATCATGTATGAAGCAATGTTGCCGTTTTGATCAACTTCAAACGCACCCAGTACGGTTAAGTCAACGTGGCCACCACGGATCATGGCGAAGCTTTCCGCAGATGAAAAAATAGACGCGCCGAGAGCCGCTGTAACGGTTTCTTTGCCAGCATTAATCATGTCGGCATCGACTTGATCTTCGGTCGGGTAGGGGCCGATACCCAGCAGGCCATTTTCAGACTGTAACATTACTTCGATATCGTCTGGTACATAGTTGGCGACTAGGGTGGGTATGCCAATTCCAAGGTTGACGTAATAGCCATCTTGAAGTTCTTGAGCCACTCGTATGGCAATTTGATCACGATTTAATGACATCTGAGACTCCTTAATTTTTTGCAAGGGTAACTTTTTCGATACGCTTTTCGAAAGAGCCCTTGATAATGCGGTTAACGTAAATGCCAGGGGTGTGAATTTGATTCGGATCAAGTTCGCCCACTTCAACAATTTCTTCAACTTCAACCACGGTTATTTTGCCGGCTGTTGCGGCCATTGGGTTGAAGTTCATGGCGGTGTCTCGGTAAACAAGGTTGCCTATTTTGTCGGCTTTCCAAGCTTTAACGATGGCAAAGTCACCAGTAATGCTCTCTTCTAAAATATAATCACGGCCATTGAACTGCTTAACTTCTTTGCCTTCTGCGACAGGGGTTCCAACGCCGGTAGCTGTGTAAAAAGCAGGGATGCCTGCGCCGCCAGCGCGCATTTTTTCTGCTAATGTACCTTGTGGAGTGAGGTCAACTTCAAGTTCACCTGATAGGTATTGGCGCTCAAACTCGGCATTTTCGCCAACATAAGAGGAGACCATTTTTTTGATCTGTTTGTCTTTTAATAAAATACCCAAACCAAAATCGTCGATACCACAGTTATTTGAAACGATGGTAAGCCCTTTTACGCCCATATCTTTAATCTCTTGGGTAAGCCCTTCAGGGATACCGCAAAGCCCAAAGCCACCCGCAATGATAGTCATGTCATCTGTTAGTCCAGCCATTGCTTCTTGGTAGCTAGATACAACTTTGTTAAAACCACTCATGGTCTTCCTCCTATATTGTTTTTATAAATTAAAGGGTTATTGATAGACTGCGCCAACTTTACTATTATTACTGCAACCAATTTGCTCAGTAATGTAGTGGCCTGCGGCGACTAATTTTTCTAAATTAACACCCGTTTCAATGCCCATGCCATGCAGCATATAAACGACATCTTCAGTTGATACATTGCCTGATGCACCTTTTGCATAGGGACAGCCGCCAAGCCCAGCCACGGAGGCGTCGATATTTGAAATGCCGTATTCGAGGCACGCTAGGATGTTCGCAAGGGCTTGGCCCCGTGTGTCATGAAAGTGTAAAGCTAATTTCTCAGCGGGCACTTTTTCCAATACAGCCTCGATCATTTTGCGCGCTTTAACCGGTGTGCCAATGCCGATCGTATCACCGAGTGATACCTCGTAGCAGCCCATGTTAATAAGTGCCTCGGTAACCCGAACCACTTCAGAGACTGCAACGTCACCTTCATAGGGGCAACCTAATACGCAGGATGTGTAACCGCGAACGCGAATCCCTAATTCTTTTGCTTTAACCATTAAAGGCGCGAACCGCTGTAAAGACTCTTCGATGCTGCAATTGGTATTTTTTTTGCTGAAGGTTTCAGACGCGGCGGCAAAAATAGCGACTTCTTTTGCGCCAGACTCAATCGCACGTTCTAAGCCCTGAAGGTTAGGTGTTAGCACAATATATTGTGTTTGATCTCGTGCTTGAAGGCCCGCCATTATATCGGCGGCATCCGCCATTTGCGGCACCCATTTTGGACTAACAAAACTGGTGACCTCAAGGTCTTTAACACCGGCGTTGCAAAGCTTATTAATGAGCTCTAATTTAACCTTGCTTGAGACTTCAGTCTTAATGTTCTGCAGACCATCTCTAGGCGAAACTTCAACAATCCTCACTTGATCAGGGTACGACATATGCCTTTACTCCTTTTCCTTAAAGGTAATTAAGGTAGCATCGGCTTCTACAAAGTCTTCAGTTACGTAGAATACTTGGTCTACTTCACCGTCAAATGGCGCACTTAAGGTGTGCTCCATTTTCATTGCTTCAATAATAGCCAGTGGTTGTCCTTCGGTAACTGAATCGCCATTAGAAACCAGTACTTTTAATAACTTACCAGGCATGGGGGCGATAATGTTTGAAGCACCACCAGCGCCAGTTAAATCAGGTTCGAATGGGTTAACTTCAGTTAATGGATACCAACGGTTGCGCCATGAAACAAGCACGAGGTCATCTTGTCTAAGGGTAATAAAACGCTCCCAACTGCCATCAATTTGTAGGCGGATAACGTTGTCAGCTACTTTTTCGGCAATAACATCTAAGTCATTTTCTAGGTGGAAGATAAAGTGGTTATCATTTTCTGTGACCTTGATTTCAACTTCATCAGCTTCTTCATAGCTAAAAAATAAGCTACGTTGACTTTGACCATTTGGACGCCAGCCAGTGGTATCAAACCATGGTGAATTACCATCGGCGGATACTTTTGCCATGTCTTCAACAGTTTGCTTGCCATCGAGTAAAATACTAACAGTCGCGGCCAGTAAGACATTATCAGGTAATTCAACTTGGCTATCGGCCAGTAGGGTGTCTAACTTCTTATCGATATATTGAGTATCAATTTTGTTACCAATAAAATCAGGGTGTGTGGCTAAGGTTTCTAAGAAAGCAATATTGTTTTCTACCCCAATAATGCCACTTTCACCAAGAGCATTTAACAACCGTTCACGAGCCACTTCACGGTCTTCGCCCCAAACCACTAATTTAGCGATCATTGGATCATAAAATACGCTGATGGTATCGCCTTGCTCTACACCGGTTTCAACACGCAGGTTTTCACTGGTAGTAGGGAAGCGTAGGTGGTGCAATTTACCGGTTGACGGTAAGAATAAATTATTAGGGTTTTCGGCATACAAACGTGTTTCGAACGAATGCCCCGTGCTGGTAATTTGTTCTTGCTTTAAGGGTAATTCTTGACCCGCTGCAACGCGTACTTGCCATTCAACGAGATCTTGCCCAGTAACCATTTCGGTAACAGGGTGTTCTACTTGAAGACGTGTGTTCATTTCCATGAAGTAGAATGAGCGATCTTCGCCGACGATAAATTCGATCGTACCCGCACCTAAATAGCTAATGGCGCGAGCGGCATTAACCGCAGCAATACCCATCGCTTGGCGAGTTTCTTCGTCTAAAAATGGTGATGGTGTTTCTTCGATGATTTTTTGGTGGCGACGTTGTAATGAACATTCACGCTCGTGCAAATGAACATAGTTTTCGTGTGAGTCACCAAATACTTGGAATTCAATATGACGAGGCTTACTGATGTAACGTTCTAGCAAGACACGTTCGTCGGCAAAGGCGTTCAGTGCTTCACGTTTTACAGAATCTAATAATTCAGCAAATTCACCGGCTGCATTAACCACACGCATGCCTTTACCACCACCGCCTGATACCGCTTTAATTAATAGCGGGAAGCCAACTTTTTCAGCTTGCTGTTGTAAGTAGTCGGGGTCTTGGTTTTCACCGTGATAACCCGGAACAACAGGCACGTTGGCTTCTTCCATTAACGCCTTCGCGGCATCTTTAGCGCCCATTTTTTCAATGGACTCAGCTGATGGGCCAATAAAGGTGATGCCGGCTTCAGGGCAAGCGCGTGCGAATGAACTGTTTTCAGATAAGAAACCATACGCTGGGTGAATAGCATCAACACCGACTTTTTTAGCTAAAGCCAATAATACATCAGCTTTAAGATAAGATTCATCGGGACGTGAGCCACCAATGTGGTAAGCCTCATCGGCTAGCTTTACGTGGCGTGAATCACGGTCAGCATCTGAATAAACGGCAACACTGGTGATGCCCATTTTTTTTAAGGTGGAAATAACGCGACAGGCGATTTCACCACGGTTTGCAATTAGTACTTTTTTAAACATTTGATCTGCCCTCAATTACATTCTAAACACGCCGAAATTGGCATCTTCTATCGGCGTTTTGGCCGCTACAGCAAGAGATAAGCCAAGTAGGCGTCGTGTGTCACGTGGATCGATTAGACCATCGTCCCAAAGGCGGGCGGTGGCAAAGTATGGATTTCCTTGTTCTTCATACTGAGCAAGAATGGGTGCCCTAAAGGCTTCTTCTTCCTCTGCAGACCAACTACCACCAGCGCCTTCAATTGAGTCGCGTTTAACGGTTGCGAGTACGGATGCGGCTTGCTCACCACCCATCGTTGAAATTCGTGAGTTAGGCCAACTCCATAACATACGTGAGCCAAATGCTCGTCCACACATGCCATAATTACCCGCACCATATGAACCACCAATAAGCACGGTAAATTTAGGCACGCTAGAACAAGAAACGGCGGTGACCATTTTTGCGCCATTTTTAGCAATGCCTTCTTCTTCGTACTTTTTACCGACCATAAAGCCGGTAATGTTTTGCAAGAACAGCAGAGGAATACCACGCTGGTTACACAATTCGATAAAGTGTGTGCCTTTTAAGGCAGACGGCGAAAATAGAATGCCGTTATTAGCGATAATACCCACGGGGTAGCCGTGAATATGGGCAAAGCCACAGATTAATGTAGGCCCATAAAGGGGTTTGAATTCTTGGAATTCTGATGCATCGACTAAACGTGCAATAATTTCACGTACGTCATAAGGCTGCTTAGGATCCTTAGGAATTACTCCAAGAATATCATCGGTTGGATACAGTGGCTCACGTGACTCGCGAACTTTTACGTGAACTTCTTTGGTGTCGTTTAGGTGCTCGATAATGTTTCGTGCAATAGATAAGGCATGTGAATCATCTTCAGCGATATGATCGGTGACGCCCGATAACTTACAATGCAGCTCCGCACCACCGAGTTCTTCTGATGATACTTCTTCACCAGTAGCCGCTTTAACTAACGGTGGGCCACCTAGGAAGATAGTGCCTTGCTCTCTAACGATAATGGACTCATCACACAGTGAAGGAATATAAGCACCACCGGCAGTACAAGAGCCCATAACTACAGCAATTTGTGGAATACCCGCAGCAGACATGCGTGTTTGATTGTAAAAGAAACGACCAAAATGCTCTTTACCCGGAAATACTTCGTGTTGTAGCGGCAAGAAAGCGCCGCCTGAATCAACCAAATAGATACAAGGTAGTCTATTTTCAGAAGCAATTTCTTGCGCTCTAAGGTGTTTGGTCACGGTTAATGGGTAATACGTGCCACCTTTAACGGTTGCATCGTTGGCGATAATCATCACTTCACCACCATGTACACGACCAATACCGGTAATGATACCGGCTGCTGGTGCAACATCATCATATATGCCGTAAGCAGCCAGTTGGGATAGCTCAAGGAATGCGCTACCTGGGTCGAGTAGGGCTTTAATCCGGTCCCTTGGGAGCATTTTGTCGCGGTCTAAATGTTTTTTACGAGCGCGTTCACCGCCACCTTGAGCAGCGGTTGTAATTCGCTCGTTAAGTTCTCCAACCAGCGATTCCATTTGAATCTTATTTTCTTTGAAATCTGCGGATGCAGTTTCAATTTTCGATTTAATTACGGGCATGTTTTTACCTTATTCTAGTTAAGACGTAATGATTAAATTATTTCAATAGCCATGGCAGTGGCTTCACCGCCACCAATGCACAAACTGGCTATACCTTTTGAAAGCTGACGGGCTTTGAGAGCATGAATTAAGGTCACCAGAACGCGTGCGCCTGATGCACCAATCGGATGGCCCAATGCGCATGCGCCACCATTAACGTTGACTTTGTTTGCATCGAGGCCAAGGTCGTTAATCGCGGCCATGGTGACCACAGCAAAGGCTTCGTTTATTTCAAATAAATCAACATCACTGGTTTGCCAATTACATTTTTTCAAGACTTTCTGGATGGCGAAAATTGGTGCAGTACTGAACCAATCTGGGTCTTGTGCGTGTACTGCCTGCGCGGTAATTTTAGCCAGAGCTTGTAAGCCTTGTTTTTCAGCTTCTGCGGCATCCATTAGAACAAGAGCAGCAGCCCCGTCGGAAATAGATGATGCGTTAGCCGCGGTAACGGTGCCATTTTTTTTAAAAGCAGGACGTAGTGTTCTGATTTTCTCAACGACAGCTTTGGCGGGTTGCTCGTCTTCAGCAATAGAGGTTTCGCCTTTGCGAGTTTTTACCACAACGGGTGTGATTTCATTAACGAAAGCACCTGTTTGGATGGCGTTATTTGCTCGCTCGAGAGATGTGATGGCAAAGTCATCTTGCTGTTCACGGCTGAAGTCGTATTTTTCAGCGCAGATTTCGGCGAATGAGCCCATTAGCTGACCGTGTTTGACGTCTTGCAAACCGTCATGAAACATGTGATCAAGAATTTCGCCATGGCCCATCTTTAGACCGGCTCGAACCTTGGAAGTAAGGTAGGGAGCATTCGTCATCGACTCCATGCCGCCGGCAACCACGCAAGTGGCATCATCAGCTAAAATTTGGTTATACCCGTACATTACCGCTTGCATACCCGAGCCACACATTTTGTTGACGGTGTTACATGGCGTGGATAAGGGAATACCGCCTTTAACCGACGCTTGCCGTGCAGGCGCTTGGCCTTGCCCAGCAGGTAACACGCAGCCAAAGTGTACCGAGTCGATTTGCTCTGGATTAACTTGACTGGCTTCAACAGCTGCTCTAATAGCATAACTGCCAAGGTCAGAAGCGGTGAGTGTGGAAAACTGGCCTTGAAAACCGCCTAAAGCGGTTCGCTTAGCAGCAACAATAACAACGCTTTTGGTCGTCATTGTTACTTTGTGTCTTCAAATAATTCGCGGCCAATTAACATGCGGCGAATTTCGTTTGTACCAGCACCAATATCATAGAGTTTTGCATCACGTAATAAACGCCCCGTTGGGAATTCATTAATATAGCCGTTGCCACCCAGCGTTTGAATGCCTTCTAGTGCAACTTTAACGGCATTTTCAGAAGCAAACAGCAACAGGCCGGCTGCGTCTTTGCGCGAGTCATTGCCTTTGTCGTATTGTTCTGCAACGCGATAGGCGAAGGCACGTGTCGATTGTAGAGCAACATACATATCAGCCATTTTGCCTTGCATCAGTTCAAACATGCCAATAGGTTTGCCGAACTGTTTGCGTTCATGGATATAGGGTAAACAGATATCCATCGTGGCCTGCATAATACCGATAGGGCCGCCTGTTAACACCATGCGCTCGGTGTTAAGACCGCTCATTAAAACTTTAACGCCTTCGTTGACTTCGCCAAGAACATTTTCATGTGGAATTTCGCAGTCCTCAAACACGAGTTCGCATGTGTTTGAACCACGCATACCTAACTTGTCTAATTTTTGTGCTGTTGAGAACCCCGGCATGTCTTTTTCAACAATAAAGGCGGTCATGCATCGTGAGCCTGCTTCTGGCCCCGCGGTACGCATGTAAACGACCAGTACATCAGCATCAGGGCCATTGGTAATCCACATTTTATTGCCATTAGCGATCCATTTGTCGCCTTTTTTCTCAGCCTTGCAACTCATTGAGCCGACAACATCTGAACCTGCACCGGGTTCTGACATAGCCAATGCACCGATGTGTTCGCCGGTACATAGTTTTGGTAAGTATTTGTGTCGTTGTTCTTCAGAACCGTTTAAATATAAATTGTTTAAACATAGGTTTGAATTAGCGCCGTACGATAAACCGATTGAGGCAGAAGCTCTTGAGATTTCTTCCATCACAACGAGGTGTGATAAATAGTTTAGACCAGTACCGCCGTATTCTTCTGGAATAGTCATGCCAAGGAGGCCCATTTCGCCGAAGAGGGGCCAAAGCTCATTCGGGAATTCGTTTTTCTGATCGGTGGATTCTGCTAGTGGCGCAATTTCGCCCTCTGCAAATTTACGAACAGCATCTCGCAGTTCATCTACTTCATCATTAATGCGTATATTAAATGGCATGTATTTCCCCTCTAGTTTTTAGTTATTCTGTATTGATTTCAATCGATCATATCACTATACTCAATCTAATACCAATTAGAATCTAATCTACCGTAGATTATTATTATTTGCAAAAAAACAGTAAAAAAATGACTATTAAAATTACAAATAGTACAAAAAAGAGCTCAGTCACCCGCCAACTCATTTTAGATGCAGCGGCTAAAACGTTGAGTAGGAATGGCTATCATGGGACTTACTTAAAGGACATTGCTGAATCAATCAATATGCAAGCAGGCAGTCTGTATTACCACTTCAGTTCAAAGGAAGCGTTGATGCAGGAAGTGCTAAATAAAAGTATCCAGTTGATTCACGACATTGTTGATTATGAAATTGAGAAATTAGGTGAAAGCCCCAATTTTTATGACTTATTAAAAGCGGCTATCCGTGGTCATTTGATTGCTGTTTTGCGGCATTCAGATTATACGTTGGCCAGTATTAGGAACTATGGGCAGATTCCGGAAGCGGTTCATAATGCCGCCCAGCCGGATCGGGATGCTTATGAGAACTTCTGGCGAAATTTATTTGAACAAGCCGAAGAAGAGGGTGTTATTCGTCCAAATGTCGATATGCACCTTTTGCGGTTGGCTATCTTTGGTAGCATGAACTGGGCGACTATTTGGTATGCAGAAAGTGGCTCGAGTGTGGAAGAAATAGCGGAATCTCAAGCGGATTTGTTTTTACATGGTTGTTATCTTAAGGGAGAGTAGAGTGGACTATAAAACTAATATTTTGGACGTCGATAGTAGAGGTGTTGCGTACGTGACATTCAATCGACCCAGTGTACACAATGCGATGAGTGCGGAATTTATTCAGGAGGTACAGCATATTTGTGCTCGAATTGAATCTGATAATAATATTCGTGTTGTGGTGTTAACGGGCGCAGGGGATAGCTTCTGTGCTGGTGGGGACTTAAAGTGGATGGAGAGCAACATCACTAAAACACGGGCTGAGCGTGTTGAAGAGACGGGCGAGCTAGCGAAAATGTTAGCGGCCCTAAATGGCTTGAGTAAACCTTTAATAGGTCGTATTCAAGGCCCTGCCTATGGCGGCGGTGTTGGCATGATTTCAGTCTGTGATATTAGCATCGGTGTTGACACGGCAAAGTTTGGTTTAACTGAAGTTAAGTTGGGCTTAACGCCCGCCACGATTTCTCCCTATGTTGTTAAACGAATGGGTTCAGCCAATGCACGTAGAAACTTCTTTAATTCAAGAATATTTGGTGCGGCAGAAGCTAAGAGTATCGGCCTGTTATCGGAGGTTGTTAGCATGGATGAGTTAGACGATGCGATAGAAAAAGAAGTAAAGATGATCTTGAAGTGTGCACCGGGTGCGATTGCGTCCACAAAAAAACTGATCGATTATGTTGATACGCACACCGCAGCAGATAACCGAATTTACACAGCGGCAAATTTGGCCGATGCATGGGAAACAGAAGAAGGCAAAGAAGGTATTGATGCGTTCTTAAATAAACGTAAAGCAAGCTGGACTTAATTTTATCTATCAATTGGGAGTTAACAAATGAATTCAATTTATTTTAGTGAAGAACACAATATGCTACGAGACCAGATTCGACGTTTTGTCGAACAAAAGGTCATGCCAATCGCTGAAGATTGGGAAGAAACTGGCAAAATTCCGCGCGAAATTCTACAAGAAATGGGTGAGTTAGGCTTCTTAGGTATCCGCTACTCAGGTGAATATGGTGGTAGTGAAATGGACACGTTGGGATCTGTTATTTTGGCTGAAGAATTAGGCCGTTCAACTTTCGGCGGTTTTGCCGTTACGGTATTGGTGCATACCGATATGGCTTCGCCCCATTTAGATAACTTCGGTAATAAAGAGCAATTATCTAAATTTATGCCGGATATTATTTCAGGTAAAAAAATTGTCGGTGTTGCGGTGACGGAACCAGATGTAGGCTCAGACGTTGCGGCGATGAAAACTCGGGCAGTAAAAGACGGTGATGATTACGTATTGAATGGCTCTAAAATGTTTATCACAAACGGTGTCCATGGCGATTTATTTTTTGTTGCTGCAAAAACAGATACCGATGTAAAGCCTTCACGTGGCATCACCATCTTTGCTGTTGAAAAAGGGACGCCTGGTTTCACTGTAGGTAAAAGTCTTAAAAAAATGGGTTGGTTATCATCTGATACCGCCGAATTGGTTTTTGATGATTGTCGAGTGCCTGCAGAAAATATTTTAGGTGAAGTTAATAAAGGTTTTTACTCCATCATGCGTAATTTTCAAAATGAACGCTTAGTTCTAGGCGCGCAATCGATGGGCGAAGCGACTAAGGCGCTTGAATTAACGATGGACTATGTAACGACACGCAAAGCCTTTGGCGGAGTATTATTTGATAAGCAAGTTATCCGTCAACGTTTAGCAGCATTAGCATCACGGGTTGAAGCTGGCAAACAGCTTATTTATCATTCTGCGTGGCTTGATGCACAAGGCTTGGATTGCATAAAAGAAGTTTCTATGGTCAAAGCGTACTGTGGAGAGCTTGTTAATGAAGTCATGTATGATTGCCTTCAGTTTCACGGCGGTTTTGGTTATATTCGTGAAAGTGCCATTGAACGTATGTATCGCGATGCTCGCATCCAATCAATTGGTGGTGGCGCGACGGAAGTGATGCTTGAAGAAGTGTCAAAAAGAATGATCCCATAAAAACAGAGGAAGCAAGAATGTCAGAAGGTTTTAGTATTAATGAGATGGAAGTAGGTCAATCTGCCTCCATGAGTAAAACGGTAACGGAAGCGGATATTATTTTATTTGCTGGCATTACCGGTGATTTTAATCCAGCACATATCGATGAAGAGTACGCCAAAAAAAGCATGTTCAAGGGGCGAATTGCACACGGTATGTTATCAGCGGGATTTATTAGTGCGACGTTAGCGATGAAATTGCCTGGGCCAGGAACTATTTATTTAGGTCAAAACATGAAGTTTAAAGCACCGGTTAAAATTGGTGATACCGTCAAAACAACGGTGACTATTACCGAAATTAATGTCGATAAAAAAATTGTTAAGCTAAATACTGTTTGCAGCGTTGGTGAGACGAATGTTGTGGTGGGTGATTGCACGATGATGAAACCATAACGTATGTCGAGTGATGATTTTCAATCATTAATAAGCCAATAAAAATAAAGACTCATCATTCAATGATGAGATTGGAGGAGAAGTATGCCTGTACAAAAAATGCTTAAAGAAAAGCGATTAAGCGTATCTGATGCGGTTTCATTTGTAAAAAGTGGGGACACGGTTGATTATGGTTTTGGGCTAACACAATCAAATTTGTTTGATACTGAATTAGCGGCTCAAAAAGATCGTCTTAGTGACGTTATTGTAAGGGGGACTTTGTCTACCGCCGCTAGGATGGTGATAGAAAATGACCCCGAGCAAAATCACTTTGAATATCAAAACTGGCATTTCTCGGGTTATGACCGAAAAAAATCAGAACAGGGCGGGATGAGTTATATACCGTTCAACTTTGGTGAAGGGCCTGGAATTTATAGGCAGTTTTTACATATTGATGTCTTAGTTCTTAGAACATCACCCATGGATGAGCACGGTTATTTTAATTTTGGTATATCGAATACCTTTGGACGGGCGTGTTGCGATATTGCAAAAAAGATCGTTATAGAAGTTTCTGAAGCGATGCCTGTTTGTTACGGCAATCAGAATAGTGTTCATATCAGCGAAGTAGATGCGGTCATTGAAGGCGATAACGCGCCGTTGTTTGAATTACCCAGTGCGCCTATCAGTGATGTTGACCGTCAGGTTGCCGCTTATATTGTGCCATTGATCGAAGACAGAAGTTGTTTGCAAATTGGTATTGGTGGTATGCCCAATGCGGTGTGTTCTGCCTTGGCGAACTCTGACATTAAAGACCTTGGTATTCATACGGAGATGTTTGTTGATGGAATGGTCGATTTGGTTGAGAAAGGCAAAGTGACGGGTGAGTATAAGCAAACTTACCGCGGTGAAATCGTTTATACCTTTGCGCTGGGTTCAAAGAGAATGTACGACTTCATTAATAAGAATGAGATATGCGTCAGTATCCCTGTGGATGAAACAAACTTACCGGATAAAATTTCAGCTAATGACAATGTTATTTCCATCAACAACTGTTTGCAGATAGATTTAAGTGGGCAGGTTGCTTCAGAAAGCAGTGGCTATAGACATATTTCAGGCACCGGAGGGCAGTTACAGTTTGTGCGTGGCGCGGTCGCGTCTAAAGGCGGTAAATCCTTTATGTGTCTTTCCTCTAGGTTTATTGATAAAGAAGGCAAGGCACACTCACGTATCGTGCCAGGTTTAGAAGAGGGCACGGTGGTAACAACACCTAGGTCAGATACGATGTATGTCGTGACCGAGTTCGGTATTGTTAATTTAAAAGGCAAAAGTATTACCGAGAGGGCGTTGGCATTGATCAGTATTGCACACCCCGATGACCGTGAAGGGCTGCTTCAGCAGGCTAGAGAAAACCGTATTATTTCACGCCGTTATTGGTAACCTTAAATAACTCATTGGATAGAAAATTGACATACAAAACAGTTAAGCTAGACGTCAAAAATAATATCGCTACGGTCACATTGAGCGATCCGGCGACACGGAATGCTATTACAGACCCGCTATTGCTGGAAGAGGTAAAGGCAGTTTTTACTGCGATTCAACAGAACCCAGATGTCTCTGTGTGTATTCTCACTGGCGAAGGTAAAGGCTTTTCATCGGGCGGCAATGTTAAAGACATGTTGAATAGAGAAAAGATGTTTGCCGGTAATCATTTGGAGTTACAGAATAATTACCGCAACGGTATTCACAGTTTATCTAAACTCCTTTATTCGATTGAAATACCGGTTATTGCTGC
>MAAC01009595.1_pt1 | contig 13955 bp, 12 predicted proteins | sample 1115981 | NCBI WGS metagenome assembly MAAC01 (sample SAMN04961126, study PRJNA320927) | seawater metagenome | isolation source: sample BD02T64 sea water enriched with oil for 64 days | place: USA:Gulf of Mexico | collected 2013-07-27 | reverse complement strand
CCAAAGATGCTGATTGTGGGTGCCGCTATGCGTAAGTTAGTTCACCTAATCTATGGCGTTTTAAAAAATGGCGAGCCATTTGATGTGAATTTTACTTGATTGTTAAGACGGTATCTGACTCTACTTGGTTGCCTTGGGGTGTTAGATGGCAACCATGACTAGGAAGCAGTTCTTAACAATATGTGTTTCCACCGTAATGGCAGCAGGAATTCTGCTCGCCAGCGTTCCTTTTATCTCCAGTTGGTCACCGAACCCCAAAAGCATGCAAGTTGTCCCTGTTGATATCTCAAAAATTCCTGATGGTGGATCCAAAATCATCGAGGTTCGCGGCAAACTGGTAACGATTTATAAACCAGACTATAAAACTGCTAAGTATTTGGTTTCACTAAATGATGTTGCTAATGGCCCTGATTACACGCTGAATGGTATGCCAGAATACTTTGTGTATGTACCATTAAGTACGCATATGGGCTGCATGGTTAAAGCTACAGAGGCATATGGCTACAAAGGGCTAATAGATCCCTGCCATCGTGGGTTTTGGGATGTTTCTGGCCGGTTAATTCCCTCAGCACATGGCGGAGACGGGCTTCCAGATCTGGAAAAATTCGAACATTATAAAAAACATAATGATAAGGAGCTGTGGTTTGAAAAATAAGACATCTAACAATTTTCCCCTTCCAAAAGCGTTAAGCATCACGAAGAATGGAAGTTCGAGTGAACTCTGACGTCGCAATGGAACAGCTTAAGCTAGATCATGCCCAGGAGCTGTATGATCTGACGGAAACCAATCGAGAATACTTAAAGGAGTGGCTTCCGTGGCTTGATCAAATAAAATCCAGTGATGACACCGTGAAGTTTATTGAGTCCACAATTAAGGCCTCATCCTCGGGTGGTGCGCCAAATTTTTCAATACTGTACGAAGGTGTTATTTGTGGTGTCGTTGGTTTCCATACAATAAACAAGCAGCATAGATCAGGCTCTATTGGGTATTGGCTGGCTCAAAATCACACAGGTAAAGGCATTATCACCGAGGCTGCCAAAGAGCTTTTAAAAATTGGTTTTGGTGAGCTTAATCTTAATAAAATCGAGATGCATTGCGCCGAAGGTAATATTAAGAGCCGCGCCATCCCAGAGCGGCTTGGGTTCACTTATGAAGCAACACTAAGGCAATGCGAATGGCTTTACTCAAAATATGTAAACCATGCTGTCTATTCATTGCTGGCCGCAGAGTACAGTGCGTAACAGGACAAATAGCTCTGAAGTCGTGCAATCAAGCATCCCCCGGTTTCAATCGATCCGGGTGTGCTTGATTTTTGAATCGGGGCTTGGGTCATTCTAGCGAAAATCGAGAGCGACCCTAGCAAATAAAATACGCCTAAAAAACCTGTACTATCACCCCTAAAGGTATTGATCGATGAAATAGTAATACTCAAGGAGGAGAGTTATGAGCAGTATATTGGAGATCCATATTGCTAAGAGTGGTGTCTCGGCACCACAAAAACTGCAAGCCGCCGAGTTAGTGGCGGGCAAGGGTATTGTTGGCGATAGTTATTATAAAAAAATGGCGGGCTACTCTGATAATCTTTCCGGGCTTCCGGCTAAAGAATTGACACTTATTGAGTCCGAGGAGATCGATCTCTTCAATAAGAGCTATGGCTTTAGCTTTAGCTATAGAGATTTTCGTCGAGATATTGTCACTCGCGGTGCTCGCCTCAATGAGCTTGTCGGTAAAGAGTTTATGCTGGGCGATATTCGCCTCAGAGGCATCAGCTTGTGTGAACCTTGTGCCCATCTAGAGAATTTGCTGGCGGCTGAACTAATGCCGTCTTTGGCGAATAAAACCGGGCTCAGTGCAGAGATTATCAGCACTGGCAGTATTGCTGTCGGCGATAGTATCGCCAGCCACCCTAACTGAAGCCATTGAGCTAAGGCCGAGGCCTTTAACGCCCGTGTCATGGCGTTCGCTGCAGGACTGCTTCGGTGGTGGCAATATTTGTGGCGGCAGACGCTTTTATTCCTTTGGCGGATGAGGTCTCGCTGTTTGAAAGTTGGCGATAATTTGCCTAGGCTTAATCCTTAGTTGATTCGCAAAAGGAGATTGCCATGAAACGCGCCACAGTCCTTTGTGCCTTGCTATTACTGCTTTGCTCTAAGGTCTACCCTCTGCAAGCGGGTGAGCTATCGGCGATCAATAATTATTTGCAATACTCCTCCTACTTCGCCAGTTCGGGGCAGCCCAGTGCCGAGCAGTTGGAAGATGTCGCCAATGCCGGTTTTAAGCGGGTTATTTATTTGGCTTTCAGCAATAGCAAGACGGCGATCGAGATAGAGGACCATGTGGTGAAATCTCTGGGCATGGATTATCTGCATATTCCTGTCGATCTGGAGCGACCGACACGACGTGATTTTGACAATTTTTCCGCCGTGATGAAAAACAATAAGAAGCAGAAAACCTTACTGCACTGCCAAATCAATAAGCGTGCCTCGAGCTTTAGTTTTTTGTACCGGGTGATCTACGCGGGCGTGCCAATGGGCGAAGCTAAGCGCGATCTCGATTCCATCTGGCAGCCGAATAAGATCTGGTATCAGTTTATGGTAGAAGTACTGAAGCAACATGGTCACTCACATTTGTGTGATGGCTGCGATTGGGGGGCGAACGAGCTGAATTGAAGGTGGCTGGTGGCGACAATTCACCAGAAATATAAGAACTAGGATCAAACTCCATTTTCACTGTCCGGTTTCTTTGCGCCAGCTCTGCATGCTAGGGCAAGTAGCGGGCGCTATTTCTACTCTTATTAATCCAGCACCAGCATTGGGCTAGGGGGCGGAGCCATCGGCATGGCTTTTGATCTCCTTCATCGTTAGCCCTCGGTCAAGCGATATGCGATTGCGCTTGACCGAGGGGCATCCTCAACTAGCGAATGTTGTCGGGCATTAACGCAGGTAGTATTGTTGTAAAATCGCGCTCTAGACCCAGCTAAAAGCGTGAATATGCAGCCCCAGACCGAGCCCTTCATCGTCCCCCTGTGCACGGAACAGATAGACATTGTCTATCAAGACGAGCATTTACTGTTGATCAACAAGCCCAGCGCTTTACTCAGCTTGTCGGGGCAGCACCCCCTCAACAAAGATTCAGTGCACTGGCGTCTGGTGCAAGACTTTCCCACGGCGACACTGGCTCACCGGCTTGACTTTGGCACCTCCGGTTTGATGATTGTGGCCTTGAATAAAGTGGTGAATGGCCATCTTACGCGGCAGTTTCAAGAGCGCACTGTGGCCAAAAGTTATATGGCCCTCTTGCACGGCCACCTCGCCGAAGACAGTGGCGAGATTGATTTACCGATCGCCAAAAACCGTATCAATTTCCCCCTGCAGAAAATTTGCTATGCCAGTGGTAAGCCCGCCCAGAGTCATTACCGAGTGCTGGAGCGCCTTACAAAGCCCTTTGCCACACGGGTGATATTTACCCCGGCCACCGGCCGCACCCACCAATTGCGTATTCACAGTGGCGAAATTGGCCATGGCATTTTGGGTTGTGACCTCTACGCCAGTGACGAGGCTTTTGGCATGGCCCCGCGTTTAATGCTGCACGCCGAGCGCCTTGAATTCGAGCATCCGGTGAGCGGTGAAACGCTGAAAGGCTTTAGTCCCTGTCCCTTCTAGCCCTCAGTGCTAGCTTGATTGCTGATCTACCGCCTGGAGTGAAACAACATGGACAGCCCCACTTCTGTAATGACCGAGGTTGGCGGGCGAACGAGCTGAACTGACGTGAATGTTGTTGCTGGCGATGGTGAGGTATTGGCTTGCTATTCCTGGCATGGCGGCTGATAAGCTGCTTGACGCAGGGTTGTCAGCGAGGAGGTATAGCACTGGCCGGGCGAGGTATTGCTGACGAGGCTTCTGCAAACAGCAACTTAGCGCTAGTCACCCTGCTGTCCGCGCTTAGTGCAGGACTGATCGGGCTTGCTATAAATGTTTCAGACTGTGAATAACACGAGCAAGACGCCCATCCAATTGGCTGCTAGGGCTTGGCCCTGTCGCGCCGCTCGAGATAGTCGCAGAGCCGGCAAGTATGTCCTGATGAGTCTCTTACTTTTGTTTCGATAAGGATGTCTGCAGTAGCGGATAGAAGAGGAGATTGCTATTAGCCATTAATAGCATGCTGTAAATTGATAGATGCATGCCCAAGTGCGGGAGGCGAGCAAATAATATGAGCGTTGCCTGTTTTTCGTTTCGCCATGGCCTTGGCATCCGTCACGGCTTTGCTAATGGCGTCACTGGTTTGTGGAAAGTCAGTGGCGCTCAGTCTAACACTGCCGATGGACAGGCTGATGTGTGGGAAGCAGCGATCTTGATTGTCGCGCCCCTTGGCGATAACGCATTTATTATGGCGATCCTCGACGTTGTAGCAGTGAGGTATTTCTGCAGAGAATTCGCTAAGTATCTCATTGCAACACGTTTCCCAGTCCTCACCACTGAAAAAGAGAATGAAATCGTCGCCGCCGATGTGGCCGATAAAGTCATTTTTGTTGCAAACATTGCGGCGCAGGATATCACTAAACATCAGGATTACTTCATCGCCCTTGGTATAGCCATAGCTGTCGTTATAGGGCTTGAAGTGGTCGAGATCGCAGTAGGCTGCGACAAAGGCTTGCCGGGTATCCAGGCGACCTTGTAACTCACGCATAATGGGTACATTGCCTGGCAGCATGGTCAGTGGATTGGCATAGCGTGCTAATTCAAGTTGTTGCTGAGTTATGGCTTGGAGTAAATCCAGTAGCGTGCCCATGCCTTTGTAGTAGCCTTTTTCGACGAGTATAAAGTCATCAAGATGGACGTCGAGTGCCTTGGTTAAGCGTTTGCTTATAATTTCAAGCGGCGTGTGACTTTCAAAACTGAGGTAATTTTTTTCGATAAAATGATGTACCGGTTTTTTACTGTACAGCGCGGACCCAAAACGGTGGGCATATAAATCCATTAATTGATTGCGTACTAAAAGCCCGATGGGCCGTTCATTAAGGACAACGGCAATGGTATTCAGTGTGGGGCTGCGCATGAATATTTCGGCGGCCTTGCGGACACTGCAGGTGGCCGCTATACAGGGCTTGTACTGGAGTAAACAGGCCGCAGTACTTTTCGTGACATTCGTCGCTCGCTCTTCTTCTGTGCGAAATAACTTAGGCTCTATCAGGGTCTTGGGTTCAGCGCTTGGTCTGGCAAAATAATAGCCTTGAGAAAACTCGGCACCAAGTTTGCGTAGGCTTGTGTATTCTGCTTTTGTTTCAACGCCCTCTGCGATGACGTGGCAGCCCAGTGTTCGACTCATTTCAATGATGGAATGGATAAACTGCCGCTTTACTTTATCTGTGTCGACACCACTGATGAAGTGACGATCAATTTTGACGAAATCGGGTTGCATTTCTGACCATAGCTTGAGCCCTGAATAACCAGCGCCAAGGTCATCAATCGCAATAATAAAGCCTTCTTTACGGTAGTGCTCAATGGCGTTGCGGATCAAATGGTATTCTTCAATCGGTTGGGTTTCGGTAATTTCAATAACGACCCGGTTTGGATCAAGCCCACAGGTATTGAGAAACTGGCTGGTGAGGCCACTCTTGAAGTTGGGTGACATCAGCACGGAAGGGTTTATGTTGAGAAATAGACGGCCGGGCAATTTCAATTGTGCAAATTGCTTAATCAATATTTTTCGACAGAGGTGGTCAAGTTCATTGAGGCGACCATATCGCTCTGCCGCGGCAAATAAATTGATCGGTGCGTGCAGAGGCGAGTCCGATGGCCCTCGAATAAGAGCCTCGTAGCCGTAGATTTCTTGTTTACTTAAAGCGACGATGGGTTGAAATAATGCTAGTAGTTCGCCCTGCTCAATAATGTCATTAAGCTGTGTTTGTAATGTGTTGGCTGAAATAGACGGTGTTGACATAGGGGGTATGGCTGCAAGCTAGTGATAATATAGGCATAGGCTATGTCAAAAAGATGACAGAAATATGTCATCGCTAATGTGTCCAAAGAATAATGCGAGCCACGGCTCAGTAAGAGGAAGCAATGACGGAAATTGATAAGCTCGCAAAGCCAGTACCCGAGCAGAAAAGCCAATTCACCCTGCTCAAGTCGCGGCGCTTTCTGCCGTTTTTTTTGACGCAGTTTTTTGGCGCGCTGAACGACAACCTGTTTAAAAATGCCCTGTTAGTAATTTTGGTGAGCAGCGGTATTGCCGCCAATGGCTCTGAGACCAACACCTTGGTGAATATGGCGGCCGGGCTGTTTATTATTCCCTTCTTTCTGTTCTCGGCCCTGGCCGGGCAGTTGGCGGATAAGTACGAAAAGTCATTGATTATTCGCCGTATTAAATTGGCGGAGATTTTCATTATGCTCGGTGGTGTCGCGGCCCTCTGGTATAACGAGATTTGGCTGATGATGGCGGTGTTATTTGCCATGGGTACCCAGTCGGCCTTTTTCGGACCGGTGAAATACGCGATTATCCCCCAGCATTTGCGCCGCGACGAGCTGATTGGTGGCAATGCACAGATTGAAATGGGCACCTTTGTGGCGATTTTGATCGGTACCATTGCCGGCAGCTTACTGGCCGGGCTTGAGCACCCCGCCTTGCTGGTGGGTGCGATTGTGGTCACGGTCGCCATCGTCGGTTGGTTGAGTAGTCGCCAGGTGCCCCCTGCCGAGGCCAAGGCAGCGACCTTGAACATCGATTTCAACCCCCTGCGCGAGGGCCGCAAGCTCTACCATCTGGCCCGTGAAAAGCGCGAGGTGCTACTGGCGATTATGGGCATCTCCTGGTTTTGGCTAATCGGCGCCAGTTACCTGACTCAGATACCGAATTTTTCCGTCACCACCCTGCACGGTGAGCCGGGCCTTATCGCCCTACTATTGAGTGCCTTTACCGTCGGCATCGCCATCGGCTCGCTGCTGTGTGAGCGCATGAGTGGTCATAAAATTGAAATCGGCCTGGTGCCCTTTGGTGCGCTGGGCATCAGCCTGTTTGGCATCGACCTGTTTCTCGCGGGGCAGAGCTATGGTGGTACGGCGACGGTGGGTGCCCTGGGTTTTTTCGCCCAGCCGGGGGCTATACGCATTTTGTTTGATCTGGCCTTGATCGGTCTGTTTGGTGGTTTCTATATTGTGCCGCTTTACGCGATGGTGCAGATGCGTACGGAGGAGGCGACGCGGGCGCGGATTATTGCCTTTAATAATATTCTCAATGCCTTTTTCATGGTGCTGTCGAGCCTATTGGGTATCTTCTTTTTGGGACTGATCGATATCGGCATTCCCACCTTCTATCTGCTGATTGCGCTGATGAATATCGCCGTTGGTGTGTTTATTTTTTATCAGGTGCCCGAGTTCACCATGCGTTTTATGATTTGGCTGCTCAGTCATAGCCTATACCGGGTCAGTCATCAGGGCCTGGAAAATGTGCCCGACAAGGGGGCGGCGCTGATTGCCTGCAACCACGTCAGCTATGTCGACGCGCTGCTGATTGCCGGTGCGGTGCGCAGGCCGATCCGCTTCATTATGTATCGGCCGATTTTTGAGATTCCCGTACTCAACTTTATTTTTCGCACCGGTGGTGCCATTCCCATTTGCTCACCGAAAGAGGATGAGGCGGTGTACACGGCGGCGCTGGATGCGATAGCCGAGGGCCTCGAGCGGGGCGATTTACTGTGCATCTTCCCCGAGGGGAAGTTGACGCAAGACGGCGACATGAATGAATTTCGCGCCGGTATCGAGCGCATTATTCAGCGCAGCCCGGCGCCGGTGATTCCCCTCGCGCTGCAGGGTTTATGGGGTGGTTTTTTTAGTCACAGTGGCCCCGGTGTGTTTAAAAGCCCGTTCCACCGGGTCTGGAGTCGCATTGCGCTTGTGGGCGGGCAGCCGGTGCCGCCCGCCGAGTTATCGGCGCCGGCCCTGAGAGAACAAATTCTGGCAATGCGCGGCGCGCGCAGGTAAGTTGCTCGGCAAGATAAAAAATACTCTATTAATTGTTCTGGAAAATACGATGACACTGTCGACTAAAATTTTATTGGCCATGGTGCTGGGCGTGGCACTGGGCGCCATTCTTAATACGATGTCAGCGGCAGAGGGCAGCTTCATTGCCAACCTCTCCGCTTGGCTGGTGAACTCGGTCTTCGATGTGGTCGGTAAAATCTTTATCGCCTCACTGAAATTACTGGTGGTGCCGCTGGTTTTTGTCTCGCTGGTGTGTGGCTCCTCCGCCATGGGCGCGAATGCCAGTATGGGGCGCATGGCGGGCAAGACCCTGGGCCTGTATATGTTCACTACGGCCATCGCCGTGACCTTGGCGCTGCTCTTAGCCAACCTGATCAATCCGGGGCTGGGCATCGATATGAGTACGGCGACGAGCTATACCCCCAAGCCCGCACCCTCGGTGAAAGAGGTGCTGATCAACATTTTCCCCACCAATCCGGTCAAGGCCATGGCCGAGGGCAATATGCTGCAGGTGATTGTCTTTGCTATTTTGATGGGCGTCGCGGTTAGCCACAGTGGCGATAGGGGCAAAGAGGTACTGAGCTTTTTCCAGAGCTTTAACGAGGTGGTGATGACCATGGTCTCACTGCTAATGCACCTCGCCCCCTACGGTGTTTTTTGTTTATTGGCGAAGTTGTTTAGCGAGCTGGGCTTAGCGGCGATTCTCGATCTGGCGAAGTACTTCTTTACCGTCGCCCTGGTGTTACTGCTCCATGGCCTTGGGGTCTACACCACGATGTTTAAGCTGCTGACGCGACTGAGCCCCTGGGCTCTGTTGAAGAATGTGCGCCCGGCGGTCTTATTTGCCTTCAGCACCTCGTCGAGTAGTGCCACCATGCCGGTGACCATGAATGTCGCCGAAAAGCGTCTTGGTATTGATAACTCCATTGCCTCCTTTACCGTGCCCTTGGGGGCGACCATTAATATGGACGGCACCGCGATCATGCAGGGTGTGGCGACGGTGTTTATCGCCCAGGCCTTTAATATTGATATTGGCCTCGGTGGTTATGTGGCGGTGGTGTTAACCGCGACTTTGGCCTCCATTGGCACGGCGGGTGTACCTGGTGTAGGATTAATAACCCTATCTTTAGTGTTACAACAGGTGGGCTTGCCGGTTGAGGGGATTGCCTTGATTATTGGCGTCGATCGTCTGCTCGATATGATGCGTACGGCGGTCAATGTTACCGGTGACTGTATGGTGTCGAGTGTGGTGGCGCGCAGTGAGGGCTTGCTGGATGAGGCGGTTTTTAACGAGCTCAGTGATAGGGATGAATATCAGGAGTCGGTGCGCTAGCACTGCGGTGCTGGCCAATAAAAGGGAGTTTGTAGATGGGTGGGGAGAGTGAACGCCGTTTGTCGTTTTGCGTATTAAGGGCATTGCCCAATAGGGTTATTGAGGTGACGCCCGATCATGGCATAGAAATCAACCTAGCCATGGTCGAGGAGCTTGATCGCAGCATGATAGAGATGATGGGTAACGTTTTTGCCATATTGGTCAATAAAGTGAATGCCTATTCCGTGAGCTTTGAGGCTCAGGTAGTGATCGGAACACTCAAGGAGGCCACAGCGACCGCCGTTTTGGTTTACGACCGTTTCGGTGAAATGGGCACCGAGCAGATCAAGGCGATGTCTGAGGGGGAGGAGAAAAAAATCGATATCTTCTTCGACAAGGGCCAGGCTATCGACTGGCTAGAAACAAAAATGGCGGCGTTACCCTAAGCGACGACAACGCCGTTACGACAACGAAGCCACTCGCTGTAAGTGACTAGCCCGACGCGCTCATTCTGAGTGCAGAGCTAACCAGCCCCTCGATGGATTTCAACAGCACAGCAGGTCAGCTACCGTTGTTGGGGCTGCTATTCCCGGCGTACATGAGGTTTCATGGCCGTTATCACTATCACTCACTGCCAGACGATGACTCGTAGCCCCAGTATCCGGCTGAGTGAAGGGCGCTGGCCTTAAAAACACAGTCCTGTTGGAGATAATTGATGCCTGTTTGGCGCACAACTTTATTATTAATGACACTTCTGTCGCCGGGGGCCTCGACTTTCGCCGATGGCCCGGCAACGGGCTTTGCCCATTTTAAGCCGCTAGCCGCATCGGCCAACAGTAAACATTGGGACCCGGCGGCACCGTGGCTGATCCCCGAGGGTTTTCGCCAGTCCCTCGTCTCCGATGAACAGGCCCTGAATATTTATCCCGGAGGTGTCAGCGACTGGTACGACATGAACGCGGTGAATGAAAGCGGGCCCCTGGCGGGCCGCTACTTATACCGCACTCACGAGGTGCGCTGTGGAGCGATATGGGCGGTTTACCCACTCTGTAGCCGCTATCCGGGTGGCGCGGTGTCGGTAGTCGACTTGCAGACCGGTGCCGTCTCTATCTTGGCGCAAGACCCCAGTTATCAGGCCCTCGACGGCATTCGTTGGACTCCCTGGGGCACCTTGCTGGTGGTGGAGGAAACGGCCGGCGGGCGGCTACTGGAAATCAGCCTCGACCCCGAAGATCTGACGAAGGGGACGGTACGCGATCACCCCGCAGCGGGACGGATGGCGCACGAGGGTGTTGCCGTTGGCCCCGCTGGTGCCGTGTATCTGGTTGACGAGCACCGGGGCTTAACCGAGGCCTGCCCCGATGGGAGTTTGCCCTGTGGTGGCGGTATATACCGCTTTGTGCCCGATAAGTGGGGTGAGCTGAGTAGCGGTGAGCTTTTTGTACTGGCGGTTTCCGGGGCTGAATACAATACTGGGCAGGGGCGCTGGTTGGGGCCTATCGAGCCGAGCAATGCGCGGTGGGCGGGTTCGAAAATGGGGGGTGCGAGCTACCAGCGCCCGGAAGATTTGGAAATTATTGACGATGTACTGTACGTTGCCATCACCGAGGGGCCGCCGGGTGTGAGTGGTAAAGAGGTCTTTGACGGTCGGGTATTGGCGATTAACTTAAAGACAATGGTGGTTAGTACCTTTATTCAGCCGGGCCTCAATGCGCCGATTGAAATCGGTGTGCCCGGTGCTGCCGGTTTCCAAACAGGTCTTGATAATGTCGATAATCTGGCGGCCACCCCCGATGGCCATCTGATGCTGATTGAGGACAATAAGCCATCGGATATTTGGATTGCCGATAAAGATAATAATGGTGACGGTAGGGCCGATGGTCTGCACCTGTTTGCCTCGTTAACTGATCCTGGTGCCGAGGGTAGCGGTATTTACTTCGGTCGTGATCCGGGCACCCTGTTTGTGAACATTCAGCACTCTGCCCGAAAAGATGGCGATGGTACCTGGGCTATTACCTTGAAAAAGGCCGGGGAGTAGAGCGTAGCGTTAGCGCAGAAGTCGGGGCAAAGCAGAATGTCTCGATAATAAAAAACCGCAGTGAAGGCTGCGGTTTTTTTGTTTCAGCGGGCTATTTATTAGCTGATAAAGATACCCTTGAGAATAAAGAAGAAGACAATCGACAAACCGGCACCGGCAGGTAGTGTCACCAGCCAAGACATAAAGATAGTACCCACCACGCGCAAATTGATGGCGGCAATACCGCGGGCAAAGCCGACACCGAGTACGGCACCGACCAGGGTGTGAGTGGTGGAAATCGGCAGTCCGGTGGCCGAGGCGAACACCACTGTTGCGGCGGCACCCAGCTCGGCGGCAAAGCCCCGGCTGGGGGTGAGGACGGTGATTTTCTGGCCGATGGTGGCCATCACTTTAAAGCCGTAGGTGGCGAGGCCGAGAATAATACCGGCGCCACCGAGCAGTAAAATCCAGCTTGGCATTATGGTTTTTGCCGCGATCGAGCCGCTCTGAACGATGCCGACAATAGCGGCCAGTGGGCCGACGGCATTGGCAACATCGTTGGAGCCGTGGGCAAAGGCCATACTGCAGGCGGTAAAAACCATCAGTACCGCGAACACACGCTCGACACTGGCGAAGCGGTCGTTGGCATCGAGCTGGGGGTCTTCTTTAATACGGCGAAGAAAATAGGAGCCAATTAGGGTGACGACAAGGCCGGCACCGGCGGCATAGAGGGCGGATTCACCAAAGCTCAGGTGTACCCCTTGGTCTTTAAAGACATGCTTCAGGCCCTTCAGCATGGTGACCATCGACATCAGGAAACCAACGGCGAACATATAGAAGGGGATAAAGCGCTTGGCGCGGGCGAAGGGGTCGCTGTGGTTGAGGATCAGCGTTTGGACACTTTTGAACAGGGAGTAGGAAATCACCCCAGCCAGTACCGGGGACACCACCCAACTGGCGACGATCTTGCCGACCTTGGGCCAGTGCACCGCATCGACCGAGATGCCAACGGCGGCGAAGCCGACAATGGCGCCGACAATGGTGTGGGTGGTGGACACCGGCCAGCCCTTGATACTGGCAATCAGCAGCCAGGTGCCGGCGGCCAATAGGGCCGCGAGCATGCCGAAGACCAGTAATTCCGGTTGCTCCGCCACCGAGGCGGTATCGATAATACCCTTGCGAATGGTCGCGGTAACCTCACCGCCGGCTAGGTAGGCGCCGAGAAACTCGAACAGCATGGCGATCATAATCGCCTGCTTAACGGTCAGGGCGCGGGAGCCGACCGAGGTGCCCATGGCATTGGCAACGTCGTTGGCACCAATGCCCCAGGCCATAAAGAAGCCAAAAACGCAGGCGAGTGAAAGGAGCAAATATCCGTGTTCGGCAATAATTGTCATAGGGCTAATTAATCAGAGAAATTAAGGAGTGGGGAGGAAAGCGTAAAAGCCCGAGCTTAGCGGGCCAGTAATAATTGCAGTCGAGCGCCAACACGCTCGGCGTTATCGGCCATTTCGCCGACGGTGTCGATGATTTTGTAGAGAAACATCACATCGACGGGGGGTAGGCTGGCTTCCAGTGCAAACAGCTGTTTCCGGAGGTCCTGCTCCAGTTGGTCATTTTGGTGCTCGAGTTCATCGAGGGCTTCGATCAAGGTGGCAATAAAGCTGACTTCGCGATCACCAAAGCCGGTCTCGAGTAATTCGTCGAGTTCGTTAATGGCGACAAAGGCCTGCTCGGTGGCGGCGATCGCGGTTTTCAGAAAGTCCATGCCACAGTCCTGCAGCGACGTTGGAATGACCATATTGCGGCCCAGCATTAAACCGGCAATATCGCGCGCGCCATTGGCGATGCGGTCTTGCGTGGTGACCAAATCGAGTAGGTCGGTGCGTGGCATCGGCATAAAGAGACTATTTGGCAGGTGCAGGCGAATCTGTTTTTTCAGCTCGTCGGCTTGCCGTTCACCGGCACAAATTTGGTCGTAAACGCGACTCGCCTGTTGCCAGTCACCGCTGTTAGAGGCCTGGAAAAAGCTCACCAGCAATTTCACACAGGCGACTACTTCGCCCATATGTTGCTGCATGGGTTTAATCGGCGAGCGGCCGAGGATTCTGTAGAGTGGGTTATTAATGGCCATATACGGTTCCAGGATTAAGCTGGGCTTCTGTGGTCATGGTGTCGCGCCGAATGTTAGCGCAGTCCTTGGGCGCGATTATAGGGGCAGAGGCGGGTGTCGTCATGTAGATTTTGCCATCTGATGGATAGGTCGACATTTGCGGGTATTTGTTTACAGGGCCGACAAGGTAAGCGGGCAGGCAATGGCCTGGGCATCGGTAGGTAGCATAAGGCTGTCCTCTTTTCTGAGGATACGCTCAGGGTTTAAGTTTAGGCCCGAGCCACCCTTGCCGGTGAGGTAGTTAAACGTCGCCTCACCTCGCTGCTTAGCCAGTGTGCTGAAGGCCTGAGACGTCAGTACTTGCTGGCTGATCAGCGCCTGTAATAGCGATTTATTCAATAGTGTGTTGTTTGTGACGAGCAGAATGGCACTACCATCATCGGCATCGGCATCGGCATCGGCATCGGCATCGGCATCGGCATCGGCATCGGCATCGGCATCGGCATCGGCATCGGCATCGGCATCGGCATCGG
>MAAC01000727.1_pt1 | contig 13973 bp, 12 predicted proteins | sample 1115981 | NCBI WGS metagenome assembly MAAC01 (sample SAMN04961126, study PRJNA320927) | seawater metagenome | isolation source: sample BD02T64 sea water enriched with oil for 64 days | place: USA:Gulf of Mexico | collected 2013-07-27 | reverse complement strand
GCCACACAGATAAAAAAAGAAGTTGGGCCTATTTATGAATTAGGCAGCGGTTGGGGCAGTTTATTAATCCCACTTGCTAAACAATACCCCCAGCGAAAAATCGTTGCTTATGAATTATCAATCATGCCGTGGCTTACCACTATTATTAGGGTGAAAGTATTAGGTTTGAAAAATGTAACGGTTTATCGGCAGAATTTTTTAAACGCAGACTTAACGGAGGCTGCGGTTATATTGTGTTATTTATTTCCACAGGGCATGAACGCCCTTGAAGCTAAAATTAAGTTGAGTGGGGAAGGCGCAAGGCCAGAATATTTAATCAGTAATAATTTTTCCCTGGTATCTCACAAGGCCATCAAGACCATTCAGTTGAATGATCTTTATCAATCTCCGGTTTACCTTTATCAGTTTTGAGCTACTTTCCCCAGATCGTTTTATAAATAGAGTCAGCACTTTTGTCTGTTGGTTTATCCGTTCTTTTATCGATAGCTTTGTTACTTGGTTTCTTTTGCTTTCTTTCAGCTGCACTAAGGGGGGCTTTACTTTTACGCACGTAATTTAAAATTGAAATAGGCACTGTTTTTCTAACCGCAAAGCCTTCAACCTCTTTACGCTCAATAAGATGATTCAAACGGCTTTCAATGGCGCATAGGTTTTTAAAATCTCCCGCCGCCACAAATGAGATGGCTTCACCACTTTTACCGGCACGGCCTGTACGGCCAATGCGGTGAATGTATTCTTCGGGTTTAAAGGGTAAATCGTAATTCACTACGCGGTTTAGCTGGCCAATATCAAGGCCACGGGCGGCCACCCCTGTTGCCACTAAATACTTTAACTTTCCTGATTTAAAATCGGCCAATATTTTTTCACGCATGACTTGGCTGCGGTCTCCGTGTATGGCTTCGGCGGTGATGCCGCGTTTCTCAAGTTGGGTCACCAGTTTGGCTGCCCCGTGTTTTTTCTCGATAAAAATAAGGGTTTGCTCCCATTTTTCTTCGTTAATTAAATGGCTTAATAATGCGGACTTAGTGTCTTTATCCACTGCTATTAACCATTGTTTGATGCTGGGTGCAGATGTGGCTTTAGGGGATATGGTGATTTCAGTGGCGGCTTCATTAAAGCTTTCGTTGTAAAAACCATCGGCCAGTTCCCGCACACCGTGGCTCATGGTGGCCGAGAATAATAAATTTTGGCGTTCGATGGGCAGGCGTTGGGTAATTTTAAGAATATCCTCCACAAAACCCATGTCGGCCATGCGGTCGGCTTCGTCTAATACCAATATTTCCAGTTCATCAAAGTGCAATGCGCGCTGGTGAGCTAGGTCAAGCAATCTGCCGGGGGTGGCCACTAATATGTCGATGCCTTCGATCAAGCGTTGTTTTTGTGGCTCAATATCAATGCCGCCATAAATAGCCATAGAACTTAAATTTAAGTGTTTGCTGTACTGTGCCACATTGGCTTCAACCTGCACCGCAAGCTCCCGAGTGGGGGTTAGAATAAGTGCCCGTATGCGCTTGCCGCGCAGCTTGTTGCCATTAAGTACGTGCTTTTGATTAAACTTTTCTAAAATAGGCCATACAAACGAGGCGGTTTTACCCGTGCCCGTTTGGGCAGTGGCAATCACATCTTTGCCTGTCAAAATGACAGGAATGGCTTGTTTTTGGATAGGAGTAGGGCAGGAATAACCCAAGTCTTTAATGGCGTGTAAAATAGGATCAGACAATCCAAGGTTTGAAAATGGCATAGAGACTCGGGTAGGCAGTAACAATAAGAGTGGTGCTAAGTATAGCAGTTCGGTTTATGTTTTAATCTCAAATATCCAAATACTGGGCGATCATAAATGTATCCCCTTTGCCTTCTTCGTGGCCAAAGTAACTGACGGCTTGCCGTTTATTTTTTGTAACCGATCCCACTTCGCAATCTACCGCGTATTTTTTAGCAAGGTCGTTAAATAGGTTAACCGGAAACTTTAATTGAGTGCTTTTTTTAACCGTTTGTTCAATGCCCAGCTGCCAGTCTTCACAATTGTCGCTATCACATTCATTAATTAAGGTGACGTTGGCCACGGCATTGTCGGCTACATAGCTTTGCAGAGCCGCTTGTATGGCCGGTAAGTTTGCTTTGAGCTTTTTTTCTTGTTTTTCTTCAAGGCGGTCGCAGGCAATCAGAAGGTATATTTGCATTGGGTGTTCCCTGTAATTAGGTGCCAGTAATTAAGTGCGTAATTAGTGCAAGGCCTCAGTATAAGGCTATTTTTGATATTCAATAGATGCCGTCAGGCCTAAATCCATTAGTTTCTGCTTTACGCGAAACAGCACCACACCATAAGTGCTCATGGGCAGCCCTTCAAATTCAGGGTGTGCATTTAATAAATCTTCTTCATCAATAAAGCGATACAAGGTTATGTTGTCTTGTGCGATTTTTTGCGTGTCTTGCAATAACTGTTTGGCCGTATTATCAACCAAGGTATTGACCGCCACTAATGAATCAATGACCCCTTGTGGTAATTTCTTTTTACCCGACTCCCATTTACGTAAGGTGCGCTCATCTACATCAATGACTTTTACCAAAGTTGAGATGCTAAGGCCTAAGGCTTCTCTGAGTGTTTTAAATTCCGCTGGGTGCATGGGGGGCTTCGCTATTGATATTGTGGCTGGTTCAAAAGGGCGGCATCTTAACATATTGCGGTGAATGAATGTGCCCGTGAAAATAGCAAGGCCGTTTTTTAACGGGATGTTATACTTAAGTCCTATTTCTCTTTACCCATTTAAGTGGATTTTATTATGACCGATGAGCCTATTAACATTATGACTGACAGATATTTTATTATTGGCCTCAAACGATAATTGCGGTAACTTTTCAGGATAATATAAAAAGGCTCCATCTGGAACTCCAAAGTATTTTCTAGCTGTCGTAAATGAAATAGCATCATGGTAACCTTTTGTAAAAAAAGAATGTGTATCGTCGACTATGATTTGCCCCTCGTATTTTGCTATCAATTTATTTACATAATTGGATTTCAAACCAAAAAAATTACAATAAATAATAACATCATTAGGGCCTAAATAAATGTTTTCGTTGATTTCAAAATTCTCATTGATGGAATAAAATTCATAATTAATTCCCAACAATACCATTGGCTCAAACAGTGCATTACAACAATAGTATGGTATGAAAATTTTATTATATTTTTTAATTTGTAAAATTAGATTTAAACATGCTCTGCCAGTTGCTAGTTTTGTTGCTCCATCATGATACAAAGAATCTCCATCAGCGATTTCTAATTCAAAAAAACCTCCGATCGCTTTCATAATTTCAATTCAATTATTAATTCTTTAATCAGGTCTGCAATAATTAACAAATCTTTCTTTTCAATATCTTGGTGAATCGGTAAGTTTAGAATGTTATTTGAAATAAATTGCATTACTTTAAATTGTTCTTGCAACAACGGATTAATCAATCTATAATATAATGCAATTACAGGAATATTTTGATTTATTAATTTAAAATATAACTTTTCTCTTAAGCCGTCACAAATAATTATTGGATAAGTATGGGGTATATCACCAATATCTAGACTTTTCAATGGACTAACACCTTCAATACTTGACATAAGTTGATGCAAAAAATTAAAGTTTTCAATTCGCTTTATGGCAATACTTTTAGCATCATAATTGATGACATTGTAGCCGATATTCAAGTCAGACAGTTGATCGACTCTATTCAATTTTATATTGTTTTGAACCAACAAACCTCCCATTTTAAAAGGAAAATTTTTATGTAAAGAATAAAAACAAAAATCTCCAAAAGTACCTACGTCTGAAATTTCATTTAGATTATAAGTATACATATGAGCGCAGTCCTCAACGACAATAATACCGTTACTCTTGCACAACTTAGATATTGAATCAATATTTTGAATCTTAAAACCAAAATAATGCACTAATAATATGACATCAAAATTATTTTTATTTAATTGATTCTCTATCTCCTCATATGCAATTGATAAATCATCATTCAAATTATAAAATTTATATTCTAAACCTAGCTCAGTGATAGGATCAAAAATACCAGATCCCTCTCGATCAGTTACACCTATATAACTGGGCAACAATACTTTTGAATCAGTAGATAAATTTTCTAAAATAAGCTTCCAAGCCTTTCTAGCTGACTCTGTAAAAACAAGATGCTTTTTATAGTTAGTAGATACTACAGCTGATTTACTTAACATTATTTACAAATTATGAGATTCAACATTTTTCTTATATCCATTACACTACAAAACATCATCACATCAATAATAGATAAAAAAGGAACGAATTCATTAGTAAATTGTTTATATGGTTTTGGAATTTGCTCTAAAAATTTCAGTTCGATATTATTAGTGCTATACTTTTCTTTTTCAAAAAAAGTCTTACCTCCAATCGCATTAATATATTTATTAGCATTACAAGCCTTACATATATTTAATGCCCACTCGTCTGGTGCATTAACTGAATCTATTTCTAGATCCATTTCAGACCATATTTTGATTGGGGTATGAATACCCAAATAATCACAAATTATCGTTAGCGAAGCTAGATTTAATTTTGTAATAGAATCGTACTCAGTTTGAAAAATTACTTCTAATAAATTTATAACTTTGGTGTAGTATGGAGCTTTTTTTTTATAATGTGTTAGCTGCCCAAAAATTTTTCCCTTCCAATTAATAGAATTATTTATACAAACCGTGTTGATAGAATCTGTTTGTTTAGTTTTTTTTAATGCAACCTTTATATAGTTTGGTTCTCCATCTAATTTTAATATTCTATTTCTTTCAATCCAACTGTGTCTCATATATTGAGGAGTATCAAATAAAATAAACTCATCACTAATGTTTATCAAAGAAAAGTATCCAATGTATGGTAGAAAGTATGGTTGCATTATAGCAATACATTTATCTTTTTCACTTATCATAAGAAGCAATATTATTTATTAAATTTATTATTGATTCTTGATCTTTCAAATTCAAACTATGAAACAGAGGTAAGCAAAGAACCCTTTGTGCGATTGATTCAGAAACTGGACATGATTGATTTCCTAATTGCAAAATATTGTTTAAGCTAGGGTAAAAATATCTTCTAGGAAAAATAGAATTGTCGTTTAATACTTTAACAACAGATTCTAATTGATTTACACTATCTAAAATTATAGGGTAGTAAGATGAATTCCAAACCGTGTCATCTCTCATTTTTAATGGTTTACCTAACTTAAGTTCTTTCCTATATTTCTTTACAATTACATTTCTACTTTCAATAATTGAAGGAAAATGATTTAGAATAACAATACCCATAGCGGCTTGTAATTCACTCATCTTTGCATTAATTCCTACGCCTTGAAAGTCTTCAGGTCCGTTATGACCAAAATTGTGTCTATAAAATAATTCTTTGTAAATATTAGAATCGTTACAAAACGCTGCACCTCCTTCACCAGTGTGAAATACTTTTGTAGCATGAAAGCTGCAAGTGCTAACATCCCCATAATTGAAGATAGACTGACCTTTGTACTTAACTCCAAAGCAATGAGCTGCATCATAAATTACTTTAAGCTTATATTTTTTAGCTATTTTCTCGATTACATCTATATTACACGGATTACCATATACATGTGTAGCTAAAATTCCAGATGTAAATTCAGTTACCGCAGCTTCTATTTTAGACTCATCGATTGTAAGATACTCAGGATCTATATCAACAAAAACCGGCTTACAACCTTCCCAAACAATACTAGAAGTAGTTGCTATATAGCTAAATGGAGTAGTAATAATTTCTCCCTTCAACCCCAATGCCTTTATAGCTATTTGAATGGGAAGAGTACCATTAGTCATAGATATAACATTTTTTACACCTAAATAATCTCTTAATCTTGCTTCTAATTCGAGAACTAGTTCACCACGATTTGTCAACCAATTTTTATCCCAAGCTTTTTTTAGAATATTATTAAATTCTTCTTGTGGTGGTAAAAATGTTTTAGTTACATAGATCATGAAGTTTACTTAAATATTCCCTTTACGAAATTAGCCCCAGGTATTTTTTTTAATGTTTTAAAAATTTTGTCAACTCTCTTGTTCAATTTAACGATGTCCTTGTTCTGTTCTTCTATGAGTGTTTTAAATTTTATCGACAGACTTTTAATCTCTGAAAATAATATTTCAGTGTTTGCGTTTAAATCATCTAATGTATAATAATAATTTAAAGGAATATTTGGTTTGAAACTTAGATCTTCGATAATTTTTAAATCGCTCATTAATTTTATGAAATTATCATATCTATACTTGTATAGGTCATTAAATTCAGTAAAGTCAGCCTGTTCAAAAATTTCTTGAATTGTTTTGTTTTTAACATCTTTATATGTTACGCAAGGAATTTTATAGAAAGCTGCAATTTCTTGAACACGGACATCCCTAGCAATCATAACCGCTGGAATTCCTTGAATCAAAGCAGCCATACAACCATGTAGTCTCGCTCCCAGAACAAAATCATGATTCCCAATAATCTCATACCACTCTTTAAATGTATCAACGAAAATTCCTTTTTCTTTAATTTGTTTTAGAGTAAAGTCACCATTTTTATGTAATGAATAATTATGAAGTTCATGTTTTTTAATGATTTGATTATCATCAACTGTACTTTTGAAAATTACCTCGTCTAAAAAGTCTTGCCCTAAAAGAGACGCTCCACTCATAAGTTCAATATTCAAATCGGCCATTGTTCTATGAAAGACAATAAGTGGTTTTTTAAAATTATCTTTTTTATTGATAGATAGACTTCTATTTAATGGTGCAAATGCTGTAGGGCATCCTATCTGAACAATATTTTTTTGCTTAAAACCTTCTTTAATTAATGCCGCAGCTGTATGAGGACCACGTACTCCAAGATAACCAGACGAGTTAACACAATAATTGAGTAATTCTATTAGTGAACTGTGTAAAGATTTAACATCAGATAAAGCGGGAGAATAATCTTGAATCCCTAGAGAGAAAGCAACAGTTTTTATATTCAACTCTTTCACAAAATCTGTATATAAAGAAACATCTCTTCTTTCAGTAACATGGGTAGCAAAGGCAATCACACAAAGGTCGTATTCACCCCTATATTTATCTATATTGCTTAAATCATCAATATAGTCGGCTTTAAAAAAATCAATTAACGTTCTAGATATCAGACTTGCACCATGATTACTAGCATATCTCGTGTTAAATTTAACCCAATCTTCGTGATTCTCAACCTTATAATTATAGTCAGGACCAAGTCCTATTACCATCGTTTTTAACTTCATATTACTTATTTCAATTAATCTCCCAGATTCCTCTACCTACTATATCACTCCAACTTACATAATCAGAATGAATTGAAATATTGAAAATTCCATCGTATCTCAAAAGTCGCTCTTTACTCCTTGCATTTTGAATAACCAAAGTTATTGAATAATTACCTCCATTTAAATATAACTGGTCCGTTTCCACAGTAATTTTATTATTCATTCCATTAGTAATAAGCTCATCATAATTTAAACTAGATGCTACATCTAATACATTTCTTGAATCATTGTTGATAAAAAATATTTTACATAAAATAGCAGAAACAGGTACATTCCATTTACAGACGAAAGATAACTTCAATTTTTCGCCTTGTAAGATTTGATTTCCTTTTAAAATCACACGATTATTAACGGTAGCAGTTACTTCTTGAATAACGACTTTTGATCCACCTAATACACGAGCGGATTCCACTTCAAACAATTTATAATACTTTGAAATAGTATCAGAAATGTCTAAATCAAAAGATTTCACTGTTCCATTTTGCATTAATATACCACTAGTACATATTCTTGAAACTTGAGGCATAGAGTGAGAAACAAATATGATAGCGCAATTATTAAGTAATTCACCAATTCGATTTAAACATTTAATTCTAAAACCTACATCTCCTACCGCCAAAACCTCATCAATGATCAATACATCCGGTTCCATTTGCGCTGCTACGGCAAAACCTAATCGCACCTTCATACCAGAACTATAATTACGTACCGGCGCATCTATAAATTCTCTGATCTCTGCAAAATCGATGATTTCTTCTACTTTTGTATCGATCTCTTCTCGTGTAAAACCTAAAATAGCACCATTATTATAAATATTCTCCCTACCAGTCATCACCTGATTAAAACCGGCGCCTAATTCTATTAAGGCACCTACTCTACCTCGCATGGTCACTTTACCATGATCAGGATTGATCAATCCATTTAATATTTTTAATAAGGTAGATTTACCTGCACCATTATGACCTATCAATCCCAGACATTCTCCACGTCGCAACTCAAAATTGATATCTTTAAGCGCCCAGAATTCATCCGGCCGCAAATCATCACTAGTAGGTTTCCCTCGCAAGTTTGCCACAAGGTCGTACATCCCATACTTTAAACTTTTCTTTAAGCTTTTACAAAACTTTTTAGAAAGCCCTTCTACCTTTACCAGTACATCTTCTTCCATCTGTTTCTCTTTCATTTTAGGCGCTATTACGTTCTACAATAACGGGAATAGATACTCTATAGATCAATAAGCCTAATAAGAGTAATGGTATAATTGCAATGCTTATCCCGACAAAATAATTTAAAAAAGACACGTCTAGACCTAGCAATACGTTACGATTAATTAAAATGAGTGGTGTTAATGGATTCCATTCCATCAAAGTTTTCATTAATCCAGTTTCAGGAATGGTGTATACTACCGGTGTAACGTACATGATAAATCGCAAGGCGAGACTGATAAACTTAGACACATCATTATACAATAAGCCTATAGGTGTTATTAATAGTCCTACAGATATACCGGCTAGATTTAAGATCAAAAATGTAAGTGGAAATAATAAAATGTACCAGCTTAAGGACACACTAAAAAAGAAAAAAACAATCAATAATATCTTAAAAGAGCTATTAAACAGGAGTTTATAAAATCCCGAAACCAGTAGTGCCTCTTTAGGAAAATTAATTTTGCTCATGATTCCCATAGAGCTTCTAGTGGCAATCATAGGCATATTGATCGCATCAGTAAGTGTAGACCACATTAATGTACCAGCAAATACAAATAAAGGATACGGCACACCAGTATCATCTACAGATACAGCACCAGACTCATTGATAAATATCCAGACTAGCGCTGTACTTAAAGGAGTAACAAATGCCCAAAAGATACCTAATAAAGACTCTCTATATTGAGACTTGATATCTCTGGTAGCTAATTGTTTTGCAAGAAATCGGGACGTATAAATGTCGCTCAAAGATTCTTTAAGTATTTTGGTAAGATGAAGAGAATTACCTCTTTGATAGATCTTAGTTTCTAATGCCATGTAATCCTTAGTTGAATCGTTTAGTTGGTATTTCTTTCTAGTAATTAATATCCTATGAAATCATTTTTAAACTAGAGATTGTCGTAATTCCGCTTTCGCGAAAGCGAGATCATTACTACTTTTTACTAATAAATGACTTCAATGCACTTGTTATTTTACTTAAAAAGCCTTGTTTGGCATCATTTTCATGGTAACCATTTCCATAAGCTCCATAACCATAGCCGTAACCATAGCCGTAACCATAGCCATAGCCGTACTTACCACGTTCATTAAGATAATTAAAAACAAAACTAATATTTTTGATCTCTTTACGTTCAAATTTTTCATTAACTACATCCAGCATACCACGTTTAGTATATCCCTGACGTATGAGGTATAAAGAGGCATCTGCATATTTGGCAATCTCTAACGCGTCTGCCACAAGCCCTAAAGGTGGTGTGTCCAAAATCACGTAATCATAGTCTTTCTTAAGTTGATCAATCATCTCACCGGCACGTCTGGACATGATCAATTCACTAGGATTAGGCGGTACGGGACCAGAAAGGATAATGTCTAAATTTTCCATCCCTGCAGAGCGTACGATATCATTTAAACCACAGTCATTCACCAGATAATTAGAAACTCCTAAGTCATTTTCAATATTAAAATCGTCAAAAATCTTAGGCTTCCTCAAATCCATTCCCACTAGAACAGTGCGTTTACCACTCAAAGCAAACACCGTAGCTAGATTAATACTTGTAAAAGTTTTTCCTTCTCCACTCACACTACTGGTTACCATAATGGTACGAGAGCCATGAATAGATTCTTGGTCATAAATAAAGTGCAAACTAGAACGTATACCTCTAAAGGACTCTGCAATAGTAGATTTAGGCTTATCCTTTACTATGAGATTAGTAGGATGATTCATTTTACCTACAACTCCTATCAATGGTATAGTAGATAATTTTTCTACATCCTTAGGAGAATTTACATAATTATCTAAGATGGTGAGTATAAAAGCAAGCGTGATAGGTATAGAAAGCCCTATAAGCAAAGCTATTAAATAATTGATATTAGAATCTTTGCGAGTGCCTGGACTTCCGGTATCCTTTGCCTCATCAATAACAAAAATATCAGAAACGTTAGCCGCTTTAACCAGTTCTGCTTCGGCTCTTTTGGCCTTAAACACATTATAAGCATTTTGATCTATGGCAAACTGTCGTTGTATTCTTAAATATTCTTGTTGCTCCTTAGGTAGTTTTTTAATTTGAGCCTCTACTTTATTAATTTGCACAAGCAGTTCATTCAACTCTGCATTGAGCAAGCTTTTAGAACTACTTATATTTTCATAAATTATATCCTTTATGGCACTGATATCTCGATCTATTTCTCTAAAAATTGGGGCATCTGGTCGCATAGCAAACTCACGCCTTTTACGCTCTTCAGAAAGACTTATTAATCGTGCAACCGCTGTCGATATACTTCCTTCTTGTATCCCTACTACGGATGGTGCTTGAATTAAGGTGTAATCGGTTTTATTTTTTAAGTAAGATTTTAATTGATCGTAATAGTTAAGTTTGCTTTGTAAGCCACGTTTTTGAATTTCAAAATCGGTCAATCGCTTGTTAAAATCAGAATTTTGAGATACTGCATCTAGCATTTGGGACTTATCTCTGAATTCTTTCATATCCTGCTCAGAGCTTTTCAAAGCTTGCTCTTGCAACACAAGAGAACTATCAATATACTTTATCGTACTTACGGCAAATTTATTTTTGCGCTCTAATTCGCCTCGCTCTAGTAGGACAGAACTCGTATTGATGTAATCGATGAGACGTTGTTTATTACCTCCAGATAATGACAATTCTAAGATGGAAGAGCCTTCTGGTTTTTGAATTATAGAAATGCCTTTATAACGGTTTACTTGTCCCCAGTAATTACCAAAATTAAAAAGCCATTCGCCACCTGTTGCTATTGTTTTTCCACGCTTTTCAATTAAAGCATGTAAAAAAGGGAGTTGTATAGAATCACCAAATTTAAATTGTTGTTTCCAGTCTCCTGTAGGTGTAGTTACTGTAGCAAATTTTTTAAGCCCGTAATGAAATCCTTGGCCACTCGGATTTTCAGAAAACTGTGTAGAAAGTTCAAAATTTTCTTGATCCAGCACTTTTATTCTGATGCGTTTACCATAAAGCTGTGCCTTGCTGGTGTCTGCATAAATAAAGAAAGGAGTTTGTTTGTAAGCATCTGTATTGTAATATTCACCTTCCTTAATGTAATTGATATAATATTGAAGTTCATCAACTACACTTTCCGCATGGGTTCGTGATTTAAATTGAACAATAGCAGTAGTAACCTTATCTGTAGTTCCACCCCAATTGAATGTAAGGCTTTGATTACTAGTAAACAATGGATTGGAATTATCCTTTATACTAATTAAAGAACTAGCATAGTGAACCGTTTGAATAAATTGATTCTTATAATAAGCATAACACATCCCTATCCCTATACATAAGATAAACAGCCACCATAATCGCATGGTTTTTACAAAAAACTGTCGAATATCAAATATGCCTGATAAAGAATTTACGTCCTTTTCTTCTTCTTCCATCTTACAAACGTGTAATGAATAACAAGGTAGTTACTAGAGTGGTGAAAACAGAAATAATAGTAGTAAATGATGCCAATCCAGTGGTACCTGTTCCTAAAGCTTTTTGAGGTAATGGATCTACAACTATCATATCATTAGGCTGTATGTAATAGTAAGGGGAGTAAATAACATCTAATTGAGTAAGATCTAGATGATGCACTTTGACACCTTCTGGATACTGTCTTACAATTCTCACGTTAGTTAAATCACCTGTGATAGGAACACCACCACCATTTGATATCGCCTCTACAATTGTAGCTTGATCTCTAAAAATTACCTGTTCGCCTTTACTACCTACCTCACCAGTCATCACATAACGCAAGCCTCCTAATCGCACTGTCACAAATAAATCAGCATTTTCTTTAAAATATTCGGTCAATAAACGTTTTTCAATAAGTTCTCGCAGCTCTTCTAACGTTAATCCTAATGCTTTTATTTTACCCAATTGAGGCACTCGTATATCACCATGTAAATCTACCGTATAACCGCTAAAATAAAGTCCACCACCTTGTTGTGGATTTTGATTAGAGTTGCCTCCAGTTACATTAAACATAGAAACCAAACTCTGATCATAAGGAGCCTTTATCTGGATACTTAAGATATCATTGATTTGCAATCGATAGGGAGCTTGCACTTTTTGAATCCTAATCAACGTGTCATTTTTAACCGTATCAGATTCCTGCAAATAGGTGATTTTACGAGTAGGCACACAAGAAGTTACTAGTAATAACAAAAGTATGATGAGTCCTAACAGCTTTCTCATGAATAAAAATTACATAAGCGACAAATATAGAATTTATGATGCTAATAATCCATCAATATAGATTTATTCATCATAGATATATCGTTCAAATACCCAAGCTCAACACATACGTCCTAAAAAAGGATGAAATGTAAAACAATATTCAACACATTCTCAAACGATCGCTTCAAACAAAAACCGATCTCTTAGAAATACGACCTAAGAAGATGGCTCGTAAAAAATGAAATGAAGCGTAGGAAGAAGCAGCAAATGAAATTTTTGGAGCAAAAAACTTCAAAAGCGTCAGTAATAAATAGAAACAAAATTCTAAATAACATTTCCCTTCAGATGAAGGGAAAGAGCTTTGGAAGCGTCAGCGACAAACTAAAAGGGTTTGACACGATGCCGGTTACTCAACAAAAATTCCTGTTTATAAAAAACTACAAATAATAGCTGTATAAAGTCAAAACATCAGGGAATAAATCAATAACCACATAACCTCAAAACACAGCTCATAAAAAATGAAAACAAACCTAGAAAAATGCAAAACCCTATATGATTTCAATTACCAATAAAATAGCAAACAGCCAAAAGCTAATAACTCAACAACAACACAAAAAAATTAATGATACCAGTAAACTTTCTTTTTGCGCCGCAACAAATAAAATTTTTAGAGCAAGGTTCTTAAGTCTTGATTTTTTTTGTTTCGTTTTTTGATCAAGCAAAAAATGAAAAGAGCCAAAATCAAATCCCTAAAATCTAAATTTATCCCATTTAATTAGTTCTGTCAAGGTAAAGCTGCATAGTAAGTTTAAAATAATCGAGAACCAAAACGACCTAAGAACATGGCTCGTAAAAAATGAAATGAAGCGCAGGAAGAAGCAAAAATCTTTGTCTTTTCAATTATCAATTAAAAACTAATAGCTTGATAACAGCACAAAAAATAATGATACCAGTAAACTTTCTTTTTGCGCCGCAGCAAATAAAATTTTTAGAGCTAGGTTCTTAAGTCTTGATTTTTTTGTTTCGTTTTTTGATCAAGCAAAAAATGAAAAGAGCCAAAATCAAATCCCTAAAACCTAAATTTATCCCATTTAATTAGTTCTGTCAATGTAAAGCTGCATAGTAAGTTTAAAATAATCGAGGAACAAATGACCTAAGAACATGGCTCGTAAAAAATGAAATGAAGCGCAGGAAGAAGCAAAAATCTTTGTATTATCAATTA
>MAAC01013346.1_pt1 | contig 13982 bp, 13 predicted proteins | sample 1115981 | NCBI WGS metagenome assembly MAAC01 (sample SAMN04961126, study PRJNA320927) | seawater metagenome | isolation source: sample BD02T64 sea water enriched with oil for 64 days | place: USA:Gulf of Mexico | collected 2013-07-27 | reverse complement strand
CAAGGGGCATCAGAGACACTGAATATTTTAAGCTGAAAATCCGGCAAACATCTCTACCGGATGATCAATCTATGTTCTATTTTGATGGGTGATCTCACTCATCAAAGCGGAGAAGAGCCTATTGGCAGAACATGTTGGTTTTTATTATTAGGTTCTGTGTTTCAGTGATTAAACTATAACCCCAGCACCCCCACCTGTCCGTAGATTGAGTGTTAACAATGGTAACAGTTATGTATACGAGACTTTAGTTTAGTTACTGAGCAGTCACAATAAGGGTATACCTGACGTTTCCTTTTAGGGATACAGAGCGTTCATTTGACAGTAAACACGGCATTTCCTCCGAAACAACACCTATATCGTCAGTATCGGCCTAGAAAAAAACAATCGCACCACGAACATTTTTGATAAACTGCATGACCATTTAACCAACACCACTCAACAAGAGAACAAATCACTCAGCCATGCCCGTAACTCACTGTATTGCCCACGAAATCACTCGACACGACCCCGAAGAAACCGCCAAAGTTAACTACAGAAGCGATGAAATGGCCGTCGAAGACAACACAAACCAGCTATTGGAAGAGCTAAAGTCAGTATTTACCAGCCGCTCAAGCAAACGTTATGGGCAATTTAGTGACTCAAGTGCAGACTCACCCCTACCGGCATGGACTAGAGAGTACCTAGAAGGCCGAATCCCCTTCTTAACCTTAACGAAAAATGCCACTGAACTGTTTATTGAAATGCTTGACAGTACACCTACGTCTTTTTTTGGTCACTTATTATTTGTTGAAGAAGAAACTGCAAACTTTCGTTGGCTTCACATATTCCATTTACAACATCAGCCGGGGCTTCTCATAAACAACCGTTTAGAGATCACAGAAACCGAGTATGCAGATATTGCTCACATGGGGTTTGGGGCACGCATTAATCTCTCTTTGCTCACTGAAAACAGTTCAGAAAAATACGTCACTCTATCTAAAGGTCGCGGAGAACGTGTTATTCAAGAGCTATTAGGGGACTTCATCGGGTTTATGGATACCGTTGATATTACCGAAGATACCAACGAATTTATTAATATTGTTGAAGCATACTCTGAGAAGATGCCCGAAGATGCGGGACAAGAGTATAAAAGTCGCGTAGTAGACTACTGTATTGAACAAGGTAAAATTGGCGAACCTGTCGTGTATAAGGATCTGTCACATTACATTGACGAAGAAGCACCAGAACAATTTGAGTCCTTTGCTCAAGCACAGCAGGAAGAACGAGAATACAGCCCTAAAGCTGAATTTATTCCTGATAGAAAAAGCTTAAAACGCTATGTGACTTACAGCGGTAGAAATAAAGATATTAGCTTAAGCTTTGCTTCCAAACTCCTTGGGGAAGACATTCAATTTGATCGAAACAATGAAACCATTACGATCAAAAACCTCCCCAAAAGCTTATTAAAGCAGTTAAAAGAACAGTTTTGACCCAGTAAAACGCTAATACCATTCAACTCAACTATAACTACAACTACAACCGCCGCTTCCCATATTCAAAGGGCTTTTTCGAAAGGTTCTTACTGGCAGCGGCGATTTGATTCCAACGTCCAATCAACTTCTTCTGCAAACTTGTTTCAAGATTCAGCGCCGTTTTCTCATCTGCGACCCAGGTATCATTAAATAATTGCTTAGCAGCAGCCACTGCGTCCGGTGATCGTGTTGCAATTTCATTGGCCAGATCAAACGCCTCTTCAAGAGGAGTATCCGTTACACGAGTAACCAAACCCAATTCCTTCGCCTCAATACCTGAAATCAACCGCCCTGTCATCGCCAACTCTTTAGCGACATCAATGGAAACAAGCTCTCGCAATGTCACGCTAGCCGACATATCCGGGATCAACCCCCATTTGATTTCCATAACGGAAAACTCAGCATCAGGCATTGAAAAACGAAAGTCGGCACCCAAAGCTATCTGTAACCCACCGCCGTAACATTTGCCATGTACCACAGCAATTACTGGCACCGACAACTGACGCCAACAAAAGGCGACCTCTTGTGCTAAGTTAATGTACGACAACCCCGGCTTAACCAGTAATTTCCCAATAAGCAGAGGATTTTTCTTTATACCTGAGATGTCAAGACCTGCGCTAAATGCCTCTCCTTCGGCTTTAATGATAACGGCCCGGATTTGCTTATTTTTACGAATACGCTTAGCCGCACCAATCAACCCATCAAACATCGCCATATCAAGACCATTATATTTCTCTGGCCGGTTAAGCGTAACAATAGCAATATGGTTTTCGATAGATAGCAACACACGATCAGACATAACAGTCCCCTATAACAGAATATTGGGCCGTTATACCGCATAGTTACCGGGATTACTATTACAAGAACGCCTTAAGCGGATTTTTGTCCATTCCAGTTGGCACTTGGCACATTCTGACCTATTGCTTCTCGTGAGATTGGGGTAGGCTCCAGTGTTTGCATACAACGTAATAGCGAACCTAAATAATGAATAAAAAAACTACTGGAAAAATTACAACCCTACTAGCAGCCCTTCTTACAACCGCCGGCCTAGCGGGTTGTGCCGGTACTGCGCCGACCAATATAGGACTAAACGACAATCGATTGGCTCCCTGCCCCAGCTCACCTAATTGTGTGTGTAGCTATGACAAGGATGAAGGGCACACAATTGCCCCTATTCCATTAAAGGGTTCCACAGAAGAGACTAAAGCAGCGTTACTTGCCGCACTTGAAGCAATGGGGGCGACTGTTGTATCAGCTCAAGGTCCTTACATTCGAAGCGAATTCACCTCAAGCCTTATGGGTTTTGTAGACGATGTTGAGTTTTATATCGAAGCCTCAGGCATCCAGGTACGTTCAGCATCTCGCTTAGGTCACTCTGATTTTAGCGCAAACCGCAAGCGTGTCGAAAACATACGGTTAGCATTACACCCTTAACATAAAGCCCTTGATACGCCCCCCTAACGTTAACGCCCGATAGGGAATCTCTCTCGATAAACTCGTACACGCTCCTGCACTGCTGCCGCGAGCTTATCGGGTTCAAACTTTGACAAAAAGTTATCGCAACCCACTTTTTCTACCATTGCCTGGTTGAAAGCGCCACTTAATGACGTGTGCAATATCACATGAAGATCTTTAAGACGCGGGTCATTTCTAATTTCGGTGGTAAAACGGTAGCCATCCATTTCTGGCATTTCAGCATCCGTTATCACTAATACAAAGCGCTCCACCATATCCACGCCTTCGTCTGCTATCTTTTTAAGCATCGCTAACGCTTGAGCCCCATCCCTTGCACTGGTCACAGTTAATCCAATCTGCTCCACAGTTTCTTTTACCTGGGCCAATCCTACCGTCGAATCATCAACAGCAAACACGTCTAACCCCGCCGCAAGTGTTTGGATATCCTCTTGCAATATACCTTCTGAGATAGCCGTATTACAGGGCGCTATTTCTTGTAGCACCTTTTCAACATCAATAACTTCAACAATTTTATCGTTAACCTTAGTAATCGCAGTGAGATAATGGTCTCGTCCAGCCCCTTTGGGAGGTGGCATAATATCTTCCCAGTTCATATTAACAATATGGTCAACACTTTTCACCATAAACGCCTGAACCGTCATATTGTATTCTGCAATAATAATGTTGCAATTTTTTCTATCTGACAAAGGCGGCATGCCAATCGCTTGACCCAAATCGATAACAGGTATTGTAACCCCTCTCGCATGCGTCACACCAACAACACATGGGTGACTATTTGGCAACGTAGTCAACTTGGGCATCACCTGAACTTCTTGTATTTTGAACACATTAATAGCAAATATTTGCCCGCGCTCCAGCCGAAACATCAAAATTTCCAGCCGGTTCTCACCCACTAATTGAGTACGCTGATCGACTGTATCAAGTAAACTTGCCATTACACTATTTTCCTAAACACAAACACAAACATAAACATAAATATGAGTGTAGACGGTGACCGTGTATTTAGCTGAATATTCATACACTAGAACCGTTATAGCCAATCGCGATAAAAAACTGGCACTTATTCCTGGTGCCATTTTTAAAATAACCATATGAGAAAATAAAAATAAACCGACAAACTTACTATCACCTGTCATAAACCCGCTAGACTTATTTCATAAATACCTGTTCCCTGCCCCTCAGCCTCACATATAAGTTAACCAATGGATTCAGAAAACGTATTACTCGCCCGTCAACCTATATATGATAACAACCTTTCTGTTGTTGCTTATGAGCTTCTGTTTCGTCCGTCAAAAGCAGACCAACATAGTGATAATCAAGAGAACCAGGCTGATTGGGACGGTGACAAAGCAACATCTCAAGTCATCATCAATGCAATGGCAGAGATAGGCTTACATTCGGCGGCGGACAATAAACCTGCTTTTATCAATTTCACCCAACGCTGGCTAGAGTCGCCACCTCCCTTTGATAACAAAGCCGTTACTATAGAGCTGCTTGAGTCCATAAAGCCTTCACCGATAGTTTTAGAGTGCGTTCAATCACTGGTAAAAAACGGTTACACCGTTGCTTTGGATGATTTTGAGTTCAGTGAAGAGTGGATACCGTTACTTGAGTTGGTTCAAATTGTAAAAGTAGATGTACTCGTATACACAGGGGAAAAGCTAGAGAAACTGATCCAGCAATTAAAGCCCTTCCGCGTCAAACTGCTTGCAGAAAAAGTAGAAAACTATGCCGTATATGAACATTGCAAGACACTCGGTTTTGTCATGTTTCAAGGGTATTTCTTTTGTCGCCCTCAAAATATCACTGGCACCGCAATCCCTGCCAACAAGCTAGTAGTCATGAAGTTACTGGCGGAATTACAAAAGCCAGATGTCGAAGTGGCGGACCTTGAAAACCTTATCACTAACGACCCCTCTCTTAGCGTCAAACTATTACGTATCTTCGATTCCGCTGCTTTCACTTTACGCTCTAAAGTAGACAGCGTTCGGAAAGCCATTGTGCTATTTGGGTTAAAACAGTTGAGGTCATGGGCCAGTGTTATTGCCCTATCTCAACTCTCAGACAAACCAAATGAATTAATTGTTACAACGCTAACCCGGGCAAAAATGATGGAGAAAATGGCGAATCATATCCCTGGAGCCAACCCCGACAGCTTCTTTACTGCTGGGCTATTTTCAACGATCGATGCTTTTTTTGACCAAACTAAAGACGTCATTTTCAACTCATTACCTCTTGATGAATGCATCACCAGCGCCCTATTAAAGTTTGAGGGCGAAATGGGTGTTTCATTACGAAACGTTATTCACCAAGAACAGGGACACTGGGACCAGATCGAATGGGACCACTTAGCATTATATGAAATTGATGAAAATCGTATGGAAACAATTTATCTAGATGCGTTAAAATGGGCAGGTGAAATAGTTAGATCACTTGTATAGATGACGCTTAAATCTATATAACTTGCATTAATACTATTTCAACTAACTCCCACAAATTACTATACGGCCTCCCCTGTGATTGATATTGGCATAAACTTTACGGACAAAGCCTTTAGCAAGGATTTGCCTGAATGCATGTCTGCAGCACACGCAGCAGGCGTTACCCGAATGATTGTCACCGGAACGGATATTAAGGGTTCACGACAAGCAGTACAACTGGCAGAAACCTATCCAAAATCTTTGCTCTCCACCGCTGGTGTTCACCCTCATCACGCTAAGGATTGGCGACCCAGCGACTATGAAACACTAAAAAAACTAGCCCAATCAGACAAAGTTGTCGCTATAGGCGAAGCTGGACTCGATTTTAATCGTGACTTTTCACCCCGCGCACAACAGGAAGCGGTTTTTCAGTTTCAAATACACCTCGCTATAGAGCTTAACCTACCACTATTTCTCCACGAACGGGATGCCCATAAACGTCAGCTTATGATCTTGCAAGAATACAGCAACGATCTTCCCAACACCGTCATCCACTGCTTTACAGGGGATAAAACAGCTTTATTTAACTATCTAGATTTGGGTTGTTATATTGGAATTACTGGCTGGGTATGCGATGAAAGGCGAGGTAAAGTGCTACAGGAGTTAGTCAAACAAATACCCAGGGATCGATTAATGATTGAGACAGATGGGCCCTACCTACTTCCAAGAAACATTAAGCCAAAACCCAAATCCCGCCGCAACGAGTCCAAATATCTACCTCACATTGTAAATACAATAGCCCAATTACGTGAAGAAACCGTTGCAGCCATCACCGCACAAACAACAACAAATTCACGTCGATTCTTTTCAATATAAGCAGTACCAGCCACCAAAGACATTATTCCGATGCCGCAATACCAACATCCAAATTCTCAAACCAATTTAAGAATTGATTAACAGAATCTCCAGTGAAGATGCGTCCATGCTGCGGAACCATCATATCAATGTCCAACGCCCGTACTCGCCGCACCCAATTCAGCTTTGCTTCATTTGAGGGCATCCAACGCTGATGAAACAGCTTCATTTTTGGAATATGCTCATTAAAGTCGCCCACCTCCAACGGAGCCTCTGGTGCTTCCATAGCGGCACCGATATCACCACTAAAAAGGATTTTGGCTTTGGGGTCATAAACATTGAAGTTGCCAGAGGAATGAAGATAATGCGCGGGAATAAATTGAAGTTCAACATTACCGACCCTTACAGACCCACCCTCATCACGAATTGGCTCAAACTTAATAGAACTCATCCCAAAATGGCGAATAAACCCATCCCAAAGCCAAGAGCAATGTATCGTTGCATCCATTAGCACCTGATCCCATAACCCCAATGACGAAATAATGTCAGGGTCTTGATGAGAAGCAAATAGCGTTTTTATGTTCTCTATCGGCACAAATTTTAATGCCGCCGCCAGCATAGGTGCAAACAATTCAATACCGCCGGGATCAAGTATAATTGCCTCACCATCACTCACAATCATGAATTGATTCGTATCGATGATTTTTTCTGGTTTATCCTTGTCGCGACCAAACATTATCCATTGATGATCACCCTGATAAATTACCTTTGATAACATATCTAACCCTGTCTATGCCCACGAAGGGCTTCCATTATGTATATGTATTTAGTAGCGAAACTGACTTAGCGACATGAGCTTTAATCTCGCTAGCCTGGCTCTGAATACTATTGGCCATTTGCATCAAACCTTCCTTAAATTCCCCGGTTTGCTGCGCCTCTAGACGTGACGTTACAGCAATAACATCAATCGCACGCATATTACGTTGCACTTCATCGAGTTGTTCATAGAGTTCTTTTAATAATTTTTGAAACCCTTCCGACAAATGCTCAAGTTCGGCCTCAACCTTCTTTCCAAGCTTTGTTACCGTGCTTACTGCTTCAGCGTCATCCAGCATATCCCTTGCACGCTCAACCTGGGTAACAACCGCACTAGTTCGCCACTCTGTTACCGATACCATTGATAGCTGAACCGCCGTTATATTAATAGAGCGCGCCAATGTAATGGTTTTACTGGCTAATTCATCATAATAACTGGATATAACCGACAACCCAGCAGCCTGACTTCCAGCCCGTAACACAATAGCTGCAGCATTTTTAGCCGAGATAGTAAGCTGCTTTGCAATTACCTCTGCATGAAATAGCTCTGCGGCTACCGTTGCAGCAGCGATAGTTAATTTGGTGTGGTCAATCTGACGCATAAGCTCACTCTTAACACTGTCATCCCTAGTCTCTATTTTTAGAGTAGTAGACATCCTAGAGTTTGCTAATTAACTAAATACAAATCCTCGAAAAACCACAAAATACCCACCAATAACAATGTTTTAGGCAGCCGTCAGAATAAAGCCTTACTCACAAATTCCATTAATTCTTGCTCATCAAATGGCCAGCCCAGCTCATCTCCTGTTCGTTGTATTTTCAGAACAGGAATACGAACGCCATACTGCTCAATCAACGCATCCGAATTTGCTATATCAATAATAACTTTTTCAAAATAGTCCTGACTTAAGACGGCATCGATCACCTGCAAAGCCAAGTCACAAAGGTGACACGCTGAAGTACTATAAACACATAACACTTCTTTCATTTTTACATCCGCCCTGTTACATCAATAAAAAGTACACCAATAAAAAAGGCAGTATACCACTGCCTTTTTTATTGGTCGTTCTCATTATTTACAAGGCTATCAACCCAATATACTATCAATAAACCCCTTGAAAGCATCGTGTATTTGTACACCAACAGAATCATCGCCGTTTGATTCAGCATTACCGCCCCGCCCCCCTTGTGGCTCTGCATCATCTACAGGGACGAGCTCTGACAATATGTCTTTGAAAAGCGCCTGTTGATTGCTGGGTCTATTAGGGTTATCTAGCAATACATCATGTGACGCTAGTACCTGAGCGGCAAACTCCGACAATCGATCCATAATACTCTGTAATGGGTTGCTGCTGTTTTCTACAGTCTCTCCTTGATCAGCTGCAGCAACTTCTCTATACGTTTGTGCAACTGCAACAACTTCACTATGTGTCATGTTAACCGCAAAAGCCGCCAACTCTTCAGCGTCATAACCTACCGCCACGGCCTGCTCGAAGGCCTCACCTACATTTCCCGAGTAGAAAGAATCTGCTATATCATTAACTTGTGAGAACAAATCATTTAACGCCGCCAACTCACCTTCATCAAGGTCACCATCAACGGAGAAGGAAATATCGTAATAACTGCTTTGCTCTAACGCAAACCCTGACACAGAGCCTCGCGGTGTCACTTGCGAGCCAGAACGAAAATCAAGGCTTTCCCCCGCCCCAACATGAATAGTCACTTTATCCCCATCTTGAGTAACTACTTCCATATCAAATTGGTTATCTTGGCTAAAGAAGAGCGCATTAGATTGAGCTGCATATCGCTCATTACCTTTAGCGATAGAAGAAAACGCCCTTTCCACATCCAGCTCCTTCACCAAACCACGCTCACTTGCTGAGGTACTCTTACTGACGGATGCACGCTCATTTTCTGGCACTCCTGCAACAGCCTGAGTATCAGGACTTTCTACCCCAAACAACGTTTTTTCTAATCCAGCCATTCGCTCATCAAGTAATGATACCGTTTCAAAAAAAGTATCTTTGACTTCGCCACCAAACATATCCATAGCGGAAATGACTTCTTTAGCTTCTTTTAACCCTTGTTCAAGGCCTTTCATTGCCTGGCCAAACATTGATTGCAACTCTTCCTCACTTGCGCCATTTGCCCGCTCCGCCTCAATTCGGGACTCAATAAACCCCACAATCCTATCCGTCACCGCTTCTGGTGAAAAATCATCAGAAGCAAAACTAGCGCCCGAAGCTGTCGGGGCCAACAACTCTGCAGCTTCTGGTTTAACCAAGGCGATTTGTGCGTCCATTTTAGTTTTCAGTTCATGCTCAACCTTTTTTTGAGCAACCTGTACATCTTGCACCGTAAACTGTTGAATGGATAATGCATGAGCAGAAAATGCAGACCTGCCAGTGCCAATGTGGTCACTATTACCAGGGGCCGTACCAATACCTTTATCTGCTTCGGCGCTAAAAGAACGACCATTCCCCCCTTGCAAGGGAGACTGGGAATGAAGTAAATGTCCAAGCGATATCATAATGATGTTCTCGCAAGTGAGATGAGGAAGAGAATGCAGCCATGGCTTTAGTAAAGTTTACTATTTATTGACTTTCTAATAGTCGTGACCCTATTAAAGACTACTATCGGCAGTTTTCCGCCATTCTTTAGTATAAATTTACTTTTTTCTTCTTTTACTAAGAACGTTATTATCAACAGATACAGCATTCGCTGACAACATGGCCAGAAAGTCGCATAAGCCGATTTTTAGTCCATAATGTTATTATGAAGTAGTTATACGCAGTAAAAATCCGTGTAGTAAAAAGAAAAGTAAAGAGATCCCCCCCCTATGAGTCAGGTTGAACTACTTATTCTCGCCCAGGTGGCGTTCTTTTTTGTCGCAGCAATGGTGTTTTTAGCACTGTTACTGCGCCGTCAAAAAAAGACTATCGCCCGCCTACAGCTAATGCTGACGGATTATCAAGAGGATGCTAGCGGCGAAACACTTATCAAGCAACTGCAGCTTGCAATTGATGACACAACTGCACATTGCGCCCAAGAAACAATAACACTGCGCCCCGAAGCTACCGCAGAAGATCAAGCCATATCACTACGATATGCAGCGCTAACGTATGAATTGCGTTTTTTGCAATCCAATAACGGTGAAGTCACTCCTTGGCGCACCATTATTCAACCCTACACCGAACTCGCTAAACTGTATTACGATCATATCGAATCCATCCCCGACAAAGTCAAGGTTAAGTTTAAGGGGCAAATGGCTGACATGGACAAAGAACAGCAACGCCTGGAAGATAACGTCAAGCAACTGAGCGGTGATTTAAAACAGCTCGCTCCAATTCAAGATTTTTTTAAGCAAGAATTTGATGATACTGCGTCAAAAAATGATATTGAATTAGGTCTCCACAATGCACTTGTCGCCTTATGCGATACCGTTGATCATGCTGAAGGTTTGCGAGAAGTGGTCTACCTAATTCACGAAGCCTATTACGATCACGATAACTCAACATCCGAAAGCACAACGATTCAGCCAACCCAGACTCCTCCACCAAACGTTGAACCAGGCAATCATACCTTTGCCCTCAACAACCTCATCACTGAGCAAAATAAACTAATCCATAATTTACGCACCCAGCTTAGCCAAACAGATGAGCTTGAAGGGGGTAGCGAATTAATGGCCCACCTTGATGTGCTTGAACAAAACTTTAATGCTGCTCAAGTACAAATTGACCAACTCGAAATCCAACTTAAAGAAGCCATAGAAAATTCCGAAACAGATAGCAGCAACGGCAGCGAAGAGGATGACTATTCGCAAAATGAAATGTTCGAATTAATAGAACAATTCACTGAAGAAAGCGCAGAAATGGTCGAACGATTGCATATGCTTCAAAACCAAAACAAACAATACAGTAAAGAAAATGATGAATTACGGGAACAATTAGAAGCAACCACAGATCCTGGTGACGACGGAGAAGAAGCCAAACCCCTGATCGCAGGGTTACAAATGAAGCTTGAATCGCAAAAAGACGAGATACTACAGCTGCAAAAGGAATTTAAAGAAGTAGAGGATAAATATTTAGCGTTATACGAAGAAACCATGGCCGATATTATAGGTACGTCTCCGACCGAGCCTAAGTCTTCTGGTGACACGGCACTAGCTCCCGAACCTGAAACCAAGCCAAACGAACAGCTCGTTACTAACACATCAGATATTGATGACATTCTCGCAAGTACCAACAATCAAGAAAATGAAAATACTGATGATCTCGTCACAGATAGTTCTGACATTGATGATCTATTAGCGAGTGTCAACCCAGGGAAAAACACATAAAAACCACACCCCCCTCTACATTTGAACATTAAACCCTACGTTCTACTTTTTGATCGTTGCCGCAACCCTGCTAATATTTTTCACAAATGCTGGATCAATCAACTCATCCTTATTCATTAAGATAGCCATCGCATCTTCAACTTTTTTCATGATGCCGCTCAGCTTTATGCTCTTCGGATCTCCCGGCGCAACACCAAGCGTCGATCGAAGCTCGACACCAAACTTCTGCATTACTCGGCCACTAATTAATTTATTCTTATTCAAGTTTGCATCTAGCTTTGAAAACACGCCATTACTTCGCAGTATCAATTGCTCCATTTGTTTTTTCTGTCGGTCTGCAGCACCTGCCAATACAATCAAATTCAAGCTAGCCGCCGCTCCTTGCATTAATGTTCCCAAATTATCTTTAAGACGACCACATTTCTCCACGTCGTTAATGGGCATATCCTCCACCATCAACGCACATTCATCTTCAAAAATAAAATAATTGGTTTTATCGCTGGCAACTTTACCTTTTGACTCCTTGGACGTAAAACGCTCTTCGACATCACTGGGAACATTACCTTGATTAAAATAGAAATAATCTCTGCCCACTTTCACTCTAAGCGTAGGATTAACACCGTAAGTCCCAACAGATCTAACAACCTCATTGCCCAATTTATCTAACGTGGTACAACGAAAACCTGTCAGCATAAATAAAATAACAATACCCAAATCAGAATTCGCCATGAAAGCATTATAGGCAGCATCAGAGGTAGACTCTAATTCACGTTCCAAGCCAGAAACACGAAGCTGGAGAGCCTTCATATCTCCAGCCACCACTTCTGCGTCTTGCTGCTCTACGCGTACAACTGCTTGACTAGCACTACCTTCCTGTTCAGTACCAGCAATTTCTTTAACGCCTTTCTCTTCGCCTTGCTGGGTCGTTTGTGTTCGCTGTGCGGCATCCAGTGCAATTTTAAGTTGCAGGTTTTCTTCCGTCACTTCCTCCAAACGTGCTTGCAGGGACTGCATTTTCTCAAGCATTTGATCCGACGGCCCTGCATCAGATTTTTTATCATTTAATGCCTTTTCATAATTCTTTTCACGCTTTGCATATTCTTTTATTGTCTTCTCTAACTGACTGATAACGTTGCGTTGTATATTAGCAACATCATCAGAACCGTCATAATGTGAGCGGTGACCATGAGTTTCATTCTCATCACTGCGAATACTATCGACTTCCTTCGCAATTTTTTCGTTCAATTCAAAAAAGAATTTTCTAAAACGCTCAGAGTTATCTAAACGCTCACGATAAATCTGCATCAGAGCATCCACTCGATTGTCCTGCACATTAGCATCCATGCTTTGTACAAACTTTTCATGGGTGGAGTACGCCAATATGATAGGCTGAATACGTGCGCGAATAATGCGCCAAAAATTAGGATCTTCCGGGTTAAATGGCAAAGCTGAACGCTCAGCCTGCAAAAAATTACATCGCATCACTGCCACTTGATTATCCATCACATCGTCAGGATCCAGCAGCAATGAATCCTCAACACCCAGCCCGCTCATGCGCTGCTGGGTGTACTCAATACCTGCATTAATGTAATCAATAGCGGGAAGTTTGCCCTGAAAGCGTAACTTCCTATCAAAAGAATTCATCTACTAAGCCTATTGGTTCTTTTTGACCTCTTTTCAATAGCTTAGCAGATGACACCAATAGCGCCCGCACTGTACTCCATCTCCCCGTTATAAGTGCTCAATTAACCAGCAGCGATGGATAGGTTTACCACGTTCAAAATCCAAACCGATACTCAGCTGAGTGATTTCTTTAACATCAAAGTTCCTGCTAACCCGTTCATCTAATTCGAATTTTCGATAATTATTAGAAAAAATCAAGGTGCCGCCCGGCTCCAAGCGCTTCATAGCAAGCTCAATTAAGCGCAGGTGATCATCCTGGATGTCCATATGTTTCCCCATTTTCTTCGAATTTGAAAATGTAGGTGGGTCCATAAAGATCAAATCATATTGCTCTTGGCATTTCATTAACCAAATACCACAATCTGCCCGTTCTATTGTGTGAGCCTCTTCTGAAAACCCATTTAACAACAAATTAGATCGAGCCCAATCAGCATAGGGGTTTGACATATCCACCGTTGTTGTGTGTTTTGCGCCGCCCCAAGCAGCATGCACAGATGCCGTTCCCGTATAAGCGTACAGATTCAAAAAACGTTTACCTTTCGCATGTTGCTGAATCCACAAACGGATAGGGCGGTGATCTAAGAACAACCCTGTATCCAAATAGTCATGAAAATTCAGCAACAAGCGTGGTCCATGTTCAGCAACTTCATATAATTTCGAGTCGCTATTCATTTTCTGGTACTGCGTTTTACCCTTTTGCTTCGATCGCGTTTTAACAAACACATAACGCTTATTCACCCCAAATGTGGCAGACAAGGTCTCCACAGCAATTGATAATCGGTGTTCCGCTTTCTTCTCATCAATCGTTTTTGGGGCTTTATATTCTTGAACATGGAAATAACCATCGTACCAATCAATCGCAACGTTATATTCCGGCATATC
>MAAC01016135.1_pt1 | contig 13985 bp, 15 predicted proteins | sample 1115981 | NCBI WGS metagenome assembly MAAC01 (sample SAMN04961126, study PRJNA320927) | seawater metagenome | isolation source: sample BD02T64 sea water enriched with oil for 64 days | place: USA:Gulf of Mexico | collected 2013-07-27 | reverse complement strand
TTGTCATTGACATCAAAAATAACAAGGTGCTGACAGCTATTATCGCGGTCGTCTAATTCCAATGTGCTGGGAACGTTTTGCTCCGTGATAAAAACAGAGAGTCGGACAGGCGTGCAAAATTCCTTAAGTTCATCCCAAGAGCCTGTTTTTAATCTAAAGCTTAGCACTATGGGATGGCAACCTCGTTGAGTAATGTGCTGGATGCCCCTTGGTTTGCAGCAACATTATTTTGAAGCTGTAACCGGTGCTCGGTGATGGAAGGCAGTAAGGCTTGTATGTCTTCTGGGTAAACACTGTCACGGCCATCAATTAGCGCCCATGCCTTTGCAGCTTGGATTAAGGCAATGCCCGCTCTAGGCGATAAGCCTTGAGTGAACAAGGGCGAACTTCGTGAAAATTCAAGTAGCGCTTGTACGTAGGCAATGAGTGGTTCGGCAGCATTAATATCTAGCACCTGCTGTTGTAGAGAAACCAGCTGATCAGAGCTGATAACGGGTTTGCTAGACTCGAGCTGGCGACGAGTATTTGTGCCATTAAGTAATTTTTTCTCCGACTCGGTATCAGGATAACCGATGGAGAGGCGCATTAAGAATCGATCTAGTTGAGATTCCGGTAGAGGAAAGGTGCCGACTTGATAGCCAGGGTTTTGAGTGGCCATCACAATGAAAGGGTTTGTCATTGGGTGTGTTTTTTTCTCAATGGTTACCTGGTGCTCTTCCATTGCCTCAAGTAAGGCGCTTTGCGTTTTTGGTGTCGCACGATTAATTTCATCGGCCAATATGAAATTAGAAAAAATGGGTCCAGAGTGGAATTCAAAGGTGTTGTTATCGCGGTCAAAAACACTAGAGCCCACAATGTCGGCGGGTAATAAGTCACTGGTAAATTGAATGCGTTGGAAATCGAGGCCAAGTAACGTCGCGAAAGTATGAGCCAGCGTGGTTTTGCCAACGCCAGGAATATCTTCTATTAATAAATGGCCCTTAGCTAGAATGCAGGCAAGTGCTAATTTTATGGTTTTTTCTTTGCCCAGGATAATGGAATTTGCCTGCTCTAAAAAAGTCTCAATGGGATGATGCATGATGTCTATTAACGGTAAGGGTTGATTGACTAAAGAACTCATTCTAGCAAATAGATTTAGTGAGTGTTTTGAAGCGAATAACTAAATTCGTCGAATGGTGTTAAAATTAACGGCTTACATTTAATCGTTAGAGCTATGCAACATCCCCAAAAATTTGATGTCATCGTCGTTGGTGGCGGGCACGCAGGAACAGAAGCGGCGTTGGCGGCTGCGCGCACGGGCGTTAAGACTCTGTTGTTAACCCAAAATATTGAAACCCTGGGGCAGATGAGTTGCAACCCGGCGATTGGTGGCATTGGCAAAGGGCACTTAGTTAAAGAAGTGGATGCGTTGGGCGGGCTCATGGCGAAAGCGACGGACAAAGCCGGTATCCAATTTCGTACGCTAAACTCGAGCAAAGGCCCGGCGGTACGAGCAACGCGAGCACAAGCCGACCGCGTGTTATATAAGCAAGCCGTTAGAGAGGTTTTAGAAAACCAGTCAAACCTTAGTCTGTTTCAGCAAACGGTTTCAGACCTTGTGGTTGAGAATGGTTGTGTGCGGGGTGTAGTGACCCAGATGGGCCTTGAATTTATGGCGCCGACCGTTGTTTTAACGGTCGGTACGTTTTTGGGTGGCAGAATTCATATTGGCTTAGAGAATTACGAAGGCGGTCGTGCCGGTGACGCGCCATCTAATGCGTTATCTCAGCGCTTACGCGCCCTGCCCTTTAATGTGGACAGATTGAAAACTGGGACGCCGCCGCGAATAGATGGACGTAGTATCGATTTTAGCGTGATGGAAAAACAGCCTGGCGATACGCCATTGCCGGTATTCTCCTTTATGGGCTCTGTAGAGGATCACCCAAAACAAATCGCTTGCTATATCACCAGAACCAACGAGCAAGGGCACGATATTATTCGTTCGGGCTTAGATCGTTCACCCATGTATACGGGCGTTATTGAAGGTGTTGGGCCGCGTTACTGCCCATCTATTGAAGATAAGGTGATGCGTTTTTCGGACAAGAATTCACACCAAATTTTTGTCGAGCCAGAAGGCTTGACCACCACCGAGGTTTATCCAAACGGCATATCCACAAGCTTGCCGTTCGATATTCAATACGCCTTTATTAGAACGATTAAAGGCTTCGAAAACGCGCATATTGTGCGCCCAGGCTATGCAATTGAATATGATTTTTTTGACCCTAGGGACTTAAAGTCATCGTTAGAGACCAAACACATGCCCGGTCTATTTTTCGCGGGGCAAATCAATGGCACGACAGGCTATGAAGAGGCGGCGGCGCAAGGTCTTATTGCGGGTTTAAACGCGGCGCGTCAATCGCAAGATTTGGAACCGTGGTGTCCTCGCCGAAACGAGGCCTATATAGGTGTAATGATTGACGACTTGGTGACTAACGGTACGTTAGAACCTTACCGTATGTTTACCAGTCGCGCAGAATATCGGCTATTGCTAAGGGAAGATAATGCGGACTTACGGTTGACCGAAATAGCTTACAAAATGGGCCTTGTGAGTGAGGCGCAGTGGCAGAAATTTAGTGTAAAACGAGAGGCGATAGAAGCAGAGCAGGCGCGTCTGGGCTCAGCATGGTTGCAGCCAAATACAGAGGCGACAAAGCAGGCGGATGGCTTTTTGAAAAAGCCGTTACAGCGAGAGGCAAAACTTTTGGACTTATTACGTCGCCCCGAGGTGAAGTATGAAAATATTGCTAATTTATCGGGTTTTGAAAGCCCAGTTGATGACGGCGTGGTGCGTGAGCAAGTTGAAATTCAAGCAAAATATGCAGGATATATCGATCGTCAGCAAACAGAAATTGCGCGAGCGCTGCGTTATGAAGAATTTGCCCTGCCAGCGCAGATGAATTATCAGCAGGTTCCTGGCTTATCCTCTGAAGTCATCGAAAAATTAGCCAGGCATCAACCAGAAACATTGGGCCAGGCAGGTCGAATACAGGGTGTAACACCGGCAGCCATCTCGCTGCTGTTGGTGTATTTGAAGAAGAAAAGTGCGTAGTCAGTGATGTTTAATGAATCGCATAGGGCCCAATTAGAGCGAGGCCTGAAAGAAATGGGGCTTGATTTGCCGCCAGAAAGTACGGGCGAATTGATTGATTTCCTTCGTATGATGGTGAAATGGAATCGCGTATACAATTTATCGGCGATAAAAGAGCCGGAGCAAATGGTGAGCCTGCATTTACTGGATAGCTTGGCGGTGCTTCCTTATTTATTTGGTAAAAGCTGCATAGATGTGGGTACCGGCGCTGGCTTGCCAGGCATACCATTAGCGATTGCGAGGCCGGATATGCGCTTTGCTTTATTGGACAGTAACTCTAAAAAAACGCGCTTCATTCAACAGGCTTGTATAGAGTTAGGGCTGAAAAATGTCTCCCCTCTGCATGAGCGTGTGGAAACGTATCAGCCAGAGCAAAAATTTGATACGGTAACGGCGCGGGCGTTTACGGCGATGCCTGATCTGCTGTCAAAAACACGACATTTATTGACAAGCGGTGGTAAATTGTTGGCAATGAAATCAAAAGAAACGGATGCCTTAGAGCGCGATGACTTCCAGTTTGATGGTGTGCAGTCGCTGATGATACCTGAGCTTGAGGCAGAGCGAAATCTAGTTATTTACACGGCGATTTAACAGTAAGAAAATTACAAATAAAGGATAGTTTTAGTGGCAAGAATAATAGCGGTTGCTAATCAAAAAGGCGGTGTTGGTAAAACAACAACGAGTATAAACTTGGCTGCATCAACGGCCGAGCTAGGCAGGCGCGTATTGTTGGTCGATATGGATCCTCAGGGTAATGCGACGATGGGTTCCGGTGTGGATAAGAAGGATGTTGAGCTGTCTTGCTACGATGTGCTGTTGGAGGATTGCGACCCTTTTCGGGCAGTAGTCAGTTCGGATAATATTAAGCATGATGTGTTGCCTAGCAATATGGATCTTGCTGGTGCCGAGGTGCATTTGTTAGAGGCCGATAACCGGGAAAGTCGATTGAAAAAAGCAATTGGCGAGCTGGCAGGCGAATATGATTATGTCTTTATCGACTGCCCTCCTTCAATGAATATGTTAACCATCAATGCGCTCGTCGCAGCGGATAGCGTATTAGTGCCCATGCAGTGCGAGTACTTCGCTCTAGAAGGATTGTCATCTTTAATGGATACGCTTAAGCAAGTTCAGGAAAGCGTAAATAAGAAATTGGGCCTAGAGGGCTTGTTAAGAACGATGTTTGATGGCCGTAGTCGCTTGACGCGTGATGTCAGCGAGCAACTGATGAGGCATTTTGCGGATAGAGTGTTTGAAACGGTCGTACCAAGAAATATAAGGCTTGCCGAGGCTCCAAGTTTTGGCTTACCCGCGATTATTTACGATAAAAGCTCCCGAGGTGCACAGGCTTACATGGCCTTGGCGCGTGAGTTAGATGAAAAATATTATCAGGGTTAATAAATCATGGTTATAAAGAAAAGAGGCTTGGGTCGAGGCTTAGATGCGCTACTGAGTCAATCAAAGGCTGTTGACACTTTTAAAGAAGCAAATAAGTTGCCTATAGATTTGTTGCAAAGAGGGAAATATCAGCCAAGAACCGAATTTGATTCGGTGCAGTTGCAAGAATTGGCCGACTCAATTAGTGCGCAAGGGATTATTCAGCCCATCATTGTGCGCCCTATTGGCGATAATAATTACGAAATTTTGGCGGGTGAGCGTCGTTGGCGTGCAGCGCAATTAGCCGGCTTGCAAGAGGTCGGTGTGGTTATCAATGATGTGGATGACCGTGCGGCAATTGCCATTTCCTTGATTGAGAATATTCAGCGGGAAGATCTAAATACACTCGATGAATCGGAAGCATTGCAGCGCTTAATTAGTGAGTTTGAGATGACTCACCAGCAAGCAGCAGATGCCGTGGGTCGCTCGCGAGCAGCCGTTAGTAATTTACTACGTATGTTGGATTTGGGCCCGGAAGCGAAAGAGTTTTTGAGGGCTGGGGCGCTTGAAATGGGTCATGGTCGGGCGTTATTAGCCTTGGACGAAGCACAACAGGTTGCGGTTGCAAAGAAGGTGGCGGCACGTGGCTTATCAGTACGCGCAACGGAAGCGTTGGTAAAACAGGTGTTAAAGGGCTCGGTTGGAAAGCGCGCCACGTTGATGAAGGACCCTGATATAGAACGCTTGCAGCAAAATATTTCAGAAAAGCTCGGTGCACAAGTGAGCATCAGTCATTCTAGTAAAGGGGATGGCAAGATAGTTATACAATATTCTTCGTTAGATGAGTTGGAAGGTGTATTAGAGCATTTCAAATAGACTTGACTGTGCAGTGCAGCAAATTTATAATGATCGCGATAAATGAGCTGAAGGTAGTAAAATGAGAGCTCAAACATTAGTGGTTGGTTACCAAATTGCGCTGGTTCTAATGGTCGCGACAGCGACAACGATTTTTTATTCAGAACAGCATAATTTTAAAGCGATACTTTATGGTGGGTTTATATCAGTGATGACATCCATCGTGATGGCGTTCAGGTTAAATCAAGCAGTAAAAAAAGTTCAGCAAGGAAATCAACGGGGAAGTTTGTATATTTATTTAGGCGTGATAGAGCGGTTATTTGTCGCAGTCGCGCTTTTTAGCTTAGGTTTTATGTGGTTAGAGCTAAGCATGCTTTATACGGTGGTAGGATTAATAGCGGGCCAAGTCGGATTTATGATTGGCGGATTTAGAGTAAAAGAATAAGAGAGAAACTATGTCAGGCGAGAACCTAACATCATCAGAATATATTAAGCATCACCTTACCAATCTCACTTATGGTCAGCACCCAGATGGTAGTTGGGGCATAGCGCATGGTTCAGCGGCTGCAAAAGAAATGGGTTTTTGGGCATTGAACATCGATACGCTAGCCGTTTCTATTATGTTAGGTTGCGTATTTCTGTATTTCTTCAAAAAAGCAGCGACAGCGCCTACAACAGGCGTACCAAGTGGCTTGCAGAACTTTGTTGAAATGATTCTAGAGTTTGTTGATGACAGTGTGAAAGACAGCTTTAATGGCAGAAACCCATTGATAGCGCCTTTGTCGTTAACAATTTTTGTGTGGATCGTACTCATGAATACGATGGATTTAGTGCCGGTGGATTACATTCCACACTTGGGGCAAATGATTGGTATTCCTTACCTTAAGGTAGTGCCCACAACGGATCCAAACATGACCTTTGCGTTGGCATTTGGTGTGTTCTTCTTGATTATTTTCTACAGTATTAAGGTAAAGGGGCCAGGCGGGTTCTTTGCAGAGCTGGCGTTTCACCCCTTCCCTAAATTCTTGATGCCATTTAATTTGTTCTTGGAACTCGTTAGTTTGATTTCAAAGCCAATTTCACTGGCGCTACGGTTGTTTGGCAATATGTACGCAGGTGAGATGATCTTTATTCTTATTGCAATGTTGCCACTTGGTACGCAGTGGGCATTGTCGGTGCCTTGGGCGATATTCCATATTTTAATCGTTATATTGCAAGCTTTTATATTCATGACGCTTACTATCGTGTACCTCAGTATGGCGCACGAAGAAAGCCATTAAATTTTTATTAATTAGTAAACTCAACAGGAGATAACAATGGAAGACTTAGGTTTAATTTATTTAGCAGGTGCGTTATTAATGGGTATGGGCGCGATTGGTGCGGCTATTGGTATTGGCATGTTGGGTGGTCGCTTTATGGAAGGCGCAGCTCGTCAACCAGAATTGATTCCTTTATTACGTACGCAGTTCTTCATCATCATGGGCCTTATCGATGCGGTTCCAATGATTGCTGTGGGTATTGCTATGTACATCTTATTTGCGGTCGTTGGATAATAAAACGAAGATTAACCCTAACTTAAGGTTTAATAATGAATATTAATGCAACCCTAATAGGCCAAACGATAGCATTCTTTATGTTTGTTTGGTTCTGCATGAAATATGTGTGGCCGCCGCTAATGGCAGCCATGGAAGAACGAAAAAGCAAAATCGCTGAAGGTTTAGCCGCTGGTGAACGTGGTCAAAAGGAACATGAATTAGCAGAGAAACGCGCTAAAGAAGTGTTGCAAGAAGCTCGTGCGGAAGCGTCAGATATCATTAACTTAGCCAATGTACGTGCTGGCGAAATGGTTGAAGAAGCAAAAAGCAAAGCTGTTGATGAAGCCGCTAAAGTGAAAAAAGGTGCAGAAGCTGAGATTGAGCAGGAAGTAGCTAGTGCACGTGAGGTTCTTCGTGAACAGGTGTCAGTTTTAGCCGTATCAGCGGCAGAACAAATCATCAAGAGCGAAATTGATGCGTCTAAACACAAAGCTATCATTGATGATATCAGTGGCAAGTTAGGTGCAGCTTAATGGCTGAGTTAGCAGCGCTTGCAAGGCCCTATGCAGAAGCTGCTTTCTTAATGGCGGAAGAAAAAGACCAGCTTGAGAAATGGTCAGAGATGCTGGATTTTGTAAATCAAGTTACGTCAAATGAACTGATCGAGAAAATCACCAATAACCCAAAAGTGTCAAAAAAGGCGCTAGAAGGCGGCATAGTTGACATTTGCCAAGGGCAGATGGATGAGCAGGGCTTGAACTTGGTTAAGTTGCTTATCAAAAATAACCGCTTGCAATTAGCAGGTGAGATTGCTCAGCAATTCGAGGTTAAAAAAGCTGAAAAAAGTGGAATACTCGATGTCGTAGTAACGTCAGCTTTTCCAATGTCAGACCATGATAGAGACGAGCTAGCCGGTTCGTTGTCGGGCACATTCGGTAAACAAGTAAAAATAAGTGTTGAAGAGGACGCGAGCTTAATTGGCGGCATGGTTATACGTGCTGGTGATAAAGTTATTGACGGCTCTTTGAGTGGACAGATTCAACAATTAGCTAAACAGCTAAAATAGCAAAGGTAAAAACGATGCAACTAAATCCATCCGAGATAAGTGATCTTATCAAGAAAAAAATCGAAAACTTCGATGCAGACGTAGAAGCGAAAACAGAAGGTACTATCGTTTCATTAACAGACGGCATTGCTCGAGTGCACGGCTTGTCAGATGCTATGCAAGGTGAAATGTTAGAGTTCCCAGGTGGAACTTTTGGTATGGCACTTAACTTAGAAAGAGATTCCGTTGGTGTTGTTATTATGGGCTCTTATTTACACCTTTCCGAAGGTGATAGCGTCAAATGTACAGGGCGTATTTTAGAAGTTCCAACAGGTGAAGCGCTGTTAGGTCGAGTTGTTGATGCGTTAGGTGCACCGATTGATGGTAAAGGCGCAATTGATGCTGAATCATCATCTCCTGTTGAAAGAATCGCACCGGGTGTTATTGCCCGTCAATCAGTTGATGAGCCAGTACAAACAGGCCTTAAGTCAATTGATGCAATGATTCCTCTAGGCCGTGGTCAACGCGAGTTGATTATTGGTGATAGACAAACCGGTAAAACAGCGATTGCGATTGACGCCATCATCAACCAAAAAGGTACAGGCGTTAAATGTATCTACGTGGCGATTGGTCAAAAACAATCTTCTGTTTCAAACGTTGTAAGAAAGCTTGAAGAGCACGGCGCGATGGATCACACCATTGTTGTGTGTGCTGGCGCGGCTGATTCTCCAGCGCTACAATTTATCGCTCCATACGCTGGTTGTGCGATGGGTGAATACTTCCGTGATAAAGGTGAAGACGCGTTAATCATTTATGATGATTTAACAAAGCAAGCATGGGCATACCGTCAAATATCATTACTATTGCGCCGTCCTCCAGGTCGTGAAGCATACCCGGGTGATGTGTTTTATCTTCACTCAAGATTGCTAGAACGTGCTGCGCGTATTAACGTTGCTGAAGTTGAAAAACTTACCAACGGTAAAGTTAAAGGAAAAACAGGTTCTTTAACGGCCTTGCCAATTATTGAAACGCAAGCAGGTGACGTATCAGCGTTTATCCCAACTAACGTAATTTCTATTACTGATGGGCAAATCTTCTTAGAAACAGATTTGTTTAACGCCGGTATTCGCCCTGCTGTAAACGCAGGTTTATCAGTGTCACGAGTGGGTGGTGCTGCACAAACGAAATCAGTTAAAAAGCTGGGTGGTGGTACACGTCTTGATTTGGCTCAATATCGTGAATTAGCAGCGTTTGCTCAGTTTGCATCTGATTTGGATGCCGCAACGAAAGCACAGATTGATCGTGGTATTCGGGTGACTGAATTGATGAAACAAAATCAATATGCACCATTAAGTGTGCCGCAGATGTCAATTTCATTATTTTCTGCCAACGAAGGCTTTTTAGACGGCATTGAAGTTGAAAAAGTGCTGGATTTCGAAGCAGCTTTGCATAGCTTTATGGAAAGAGAGAAGGCTGATCTTGTTGCATCAATTGGCGATGAAGGTAACTATAACGACGACATCATTGCTGAATTGAGATCTTCTATCGAAGAGTTTGTAAAAACACAAACCTGGTAAGCGAGAAAAGCTATGGCAGTCGGAAAAGAGATAAAAACCAAAATCGCGAGTGTACAAAGTACACAGAAGATTACGCGTGCGATGGAAATGGTCGCTGCAAGTAAAATGCGTAAGACACAAGAACGCGTTTTGGCTGCTCGTCCATATGCTAAAAAAATGGGTCAGGTTATTCGTCATTTGGCGCAAGCTAGATCGGAGTATAAGCACCCTTATTTAGCAGACAGAGAGTGTAAACGAGTTGGCATTATTCTCATCAGCAGTGATCGGGGCTTATGCGGTGGTTTGAACTCTAATTTGTTTCGTAAATTTGTAGGCCAGCTTAAACAGTGGGATGCAGAAGGAACAGAAGTTGTTATGGCTTCTATCGGTTCAAAAGGCGAAGGCTTTTTAGGTCGATTAGGTGGCAATGTACTGGGTTCTGTCACTCATTTAGGTGAAACGCCGTCAATTGAAGAAATTATTGGCGTTGTTAAAACCATGCTCAATGAGTATGACGAAGGTAAGATTGATCGTTTTTACATAGCCCATAACGATTATGTAAATACGATGACTCAAATACCAGAAGTGACGCAGTTGTTACCTGTTTACACAGAAGAGTTAGACGAGCATTTAACGCATCATTGGGATTATATTTATGAGCCTGATGCGAAAGAAGTATTGGATCAATTATTGATCAGATACATCGAGTCTCTTGTTTACCAAGGGGTGCTTGAAAACAATGCTTGTGAGCAAGCGGCACGAATGGTTGCTATGAAGAGTGCGTCTGACAACGCAGGTACGCTAATTGATGAATTGCAGTTGATATATAACAAAGCAAGGCAAGCATCAATTACACAAGAACTATCGGAGATCGTTGCTGGCGCAGCAGCGGTTTAAAGAATATTTCCCTCTTTGAGGGTAATAAAAGAATTTAAATTAAGACTATTGAGGAACTGATATGAGCTCAGGTGTTATCGTTCAAATTATTGGCGCGGTTGTTGACGTGGAATACCCACGTGATTCAATCCCTAAAGTATACGATGCTCTTCTTGTAAAAGAAGTTGGCTTAACGCTAGAAGTACAACAGCAAATTGGCGACGGCGTTGTTCGTTGTATTGCGATGGGTACAACAGACGGCGTGAAAAGAGGGTTAGCTGTAGACAATACAGGTGAAGCGATTCAAGTACCTGTTGGTACTAAAACACTAGGGCGTATCATGAACGTTCTTGGTGAGCCAATCGATGAAAAAGGTCCTATTGGTGAGGAAGAGCGCTGGGGTATTCACCGTACTGCGCCTACTTATGAAGAACAAGCTGCTTCTAGTGAAATTCTTGAAACAGGCATTAAAGTGATTGATCTAGTTTGCCCATTCGCTAAGGGTGGCAAAGTTGGTTTATTCGGTGGTGCTGGTGTGGGCAAAACAGTTAACATGATGGAGCTTATCCGTAACATCGCGATTGAGCACAGTGGTTACTCTGTATTTGCTGGTGTGGGTGAGCGTACTCGTGAAGGTAACGATTTCTATCACGAAATGACTGAGTCAAACGTTATCGACAAAGTGTCGTTGGTTTACGGACAGATGAATGAGCCCCCAGGAAACAGACTACGTGTTGCCTTAACTGGTTTAACAATGGCGGAAAAATTCCGTGCAGATGGCAGTGACGTATTGTTGTTTATTGATAACATTTACCGTTATACGCTTGCTGGAACGGAAGTATCTGCGCTATTAGGCCGTATGCCTTCAGCTGTGGGTTACCAACCTAATCTTGCGGAAGAAATGGGTGTGTTCCAAGAACGTATTACATCAACACGTGAAGGTTCTATTACATCAATTCAAGCTGTTTATGTTCCTGCGGATGATTTGACCGATCCATCGCCTGCTACAACATTTGCTCACTTGGATGCGACCGTTGTGTTGTCACGTCAAATTGCTGAGCTAGGTATTTATCCTGCGATTGATCCTTTGGATTCGAGCAGTCGTCAGCTAGATCCTCTAGTGATTGGTGATGAGCATTATAATATCGCTCGTGGTGTGCAAGGCACGCTACAGCGTTATAAAGAACTGCGCGATATTATTGCTATTTTGGGTATGGATGAGTTGTCTGAAGAAGATAAATTATCTGTTGCTCGTGCACGTAAAATCCAACGTTTCTTGTCTCAACCATTCTTCGTTGCTGAGGTATTTACAGGCTCTCCAGGTAAATATGTATCTCTTAAAGATACTATTATTGGCTTTAAAGGAATTCTTAACGGTGAATATGATCATATTCCTGAACAAGCATTCTATATGGCCGGTACGATTGACGAAGTACTAGAAAGACACTCAAAAGAAGCAGCATAAGTTAAGGGTCTAAAATGAGCATGACAATCCATGTAGACATCGTAAGTGCTGAAGCTTCAATATACTCTGGGCTTGCAGAAATGGTTTTTGCGCCGGGTGTGATGGGGGAACTTGGTATTGCACCACGCCACGCACCGCTTGTTACGCGCTTAAAGCCAGGTGAAGTTCGAGTTAATACCGGTAAAGAAGAGTTGGATTTCTTTATTTCAGGTGGAATACTTGAAGTGCAACCGCACATAGTTACAGTATTAGCAGATACTGCGATTAGAGCCGATGACCTTGATGAAGCGAAAGCACTAGAAGCTAAAAAACGTGCAGAAGAGGCGTTGGCTGATAAATCATCAGATATTGACTTTGCAAAGGCACAAGCAGAATTAGCGGAAGCCGCTGCACAATTACAAGCGATAAGTCGTTTAAGAAAAACGCGATAAAGCTAGTTGTTGAAAAAATTAAAAACCCGCCTATTAGGCGGGTTTTTTTATACCTGTTAAACTAGTAAAAACTAAAATAAGCACAAAAATGAATATAAAAACAATCATACTTGCCGCTGGTAAAGGCACGCGGATGAAGTCAACCAAAGCTAAGGTGCTACATAAAATAGCCGGGAAACCGATGCTGCAACACGTCGTTGAATCAGTAGCAGACTTAAACAGTAATACTGTTGTGGTTTACGGCCATGATGGTGAGCAAGTCAAGCAAGCACATTCACAGTTTGATATCACATGGGTTGAACAAGTAGAGCAATTAGGCACGGGACACGCGGTAAAACAGGCAGCTGATTATATTCATCACGATGATATTGTCTTAATTTTATACGGCGATGTTCCGCTTCTGAAGAAGAAAACACTGGCTGAAATGATAGAAAATATCGATAACAGCGCTATGTCACTGCTAACTGTAACCCTTGAAGATCCAACAGGGTATGGGCGAATTGTCAGGGTGGGTGGCAAGGTCACTAAAATAGTAGAGCAAAAAGACGCCTCGGTAGCTGAACTGTTAATTGATGAAGTAAACACGGGGATCATGGCGGTAAATGGCGAGTTATTGCGAGGCTGGCTGGATAAGCTAAACAATAACAATGCGCAAGCTGAATACTATTTAACAGATATTATCGAAATGGCTGTTAACGATGGTATTTACATTAATACGGTACAACCAGAAAATGAATTTGAAGTGCAAGGTGTTAATTCTAAATTACAGCTTAATGAACTGGAAAGGCACTACCAGCTTATTAAGGCTGATGAATTGATGGATTTAGGCGTAACGTTGGCAGATAAGGCAAGAATTGACGTTCGTGGTGAATTAAATTTAACGGGGACAGACATTTATATTGATATAAATAATGTATTTGAAGGCTGTGTAAGCATTGGTAGTGATGTTCATATTGGGCCAAATTGTGTGATACAAAATGCAGTTATAAGCGATGGAGTTGTGATTAAAGCGAATTCTGTTTTAGAAGATTGCGTGGTTGGCAAGGGTAGTACTGTTGGTCCTTTTGCGAGACTTAGGCCGGGTGCGGAACTTGCGAAAAACGTTCATATTGGAAACTTTGTTGAGGTCAAAAAAACAACCGTAGGTGATGGCTCTAAAATTAATCACTTGAGTTATATAGGTGATGCGCAGGTCGGTAAAAATGTGAATATTGGTGCTGGCACCATCACTTGTAATTATGACGGCGTTAATAAACATAAAACCGACATCGAAGACGGTGCATTTATTGGTTCAGGAACACAATTAGTTGCGCCTATTACCATTGGCTCTGGGGCAACATTAGGCGCAGGTACAACGCTATCAAAGAACGCTCCAGCCGATGCGCTAACGGTTACTCGAGCGAAACAAATAACATTAAATGGCTGGAAGAAGCCAACGAAGGGTTAAAAAGGACTTATATGTGCGGAATAGTTGGTGCAGTAGCGCAAAGAGATATTACAGATGTTCTTGTAAAGGGCTTACAAAGGCTAGAGTATCGAGGCTATGACTCGGCTGGTGTCGCAGTCATTTCAGAAAATAATGCTGAAATAGCGAGGCGTCGAACAGAAGGCAAGGTCAACAACCTTGAGAAGTTGATTGAACAAAAACCCCTATCCGGCTTTTGTGGTATCGCGCATACACGTTGGGCAACACACGGCGTGCCCTCGGAAGTTAATGCGCA
>MAAC01016540.1_pt1 | contig 13987 bp, 6 predicted proteins | sample 1115981 | NCBI WGS metagenome assembly MAAC01 (sample SAMN04961126, study PRJNA320927) | seawater metagenome | isolation source: sample BD02T64 sea water enriched with oil for 64 days | place: USA:Gulf of Mexico | collected 2013-07-27 | reverse complement strand
TTGCTCCAAAGGTTCCCTCTCGTCGCTTACCAGTATTCAATTCGTCTATATCGATAACATCAGCAGTCATGGACATCATTATCGTGAACAAACTTCCTATTCCAAAAGAAAATAATGGCAAAGCAAATATGTACATCCACGGTTTTCCAGGAATGAATAAAAAATAGAGCGTTATATAACCTATAATAGAAATACCTTGAGCCACCATGAACGCTTTCTTCTTCCCTATTTTCTTAGAGAGAGCCGTTACAACAGGTATAACTATAAAGGTAGTACCTAGAGCTCCTAGGCCTCCAAAAAGCGCTACCCAAATACCAGCATCTCCTGCGTTGCCATTGAATAGTTTGTACACAATAACAAAAAAAGTAAGGGACGCCACTGTGTTGAATGCATTGAAAATGAAAAATGTGGCAAAACACAATTTTCTAAATTCTTTAATTTTAAATGCTTCACTAAAACTTTTAATAATAGAAGTAAGGCTTTGACCTACGTTAGAAAAACTTAGTTCTTCATAATCTTCATCGAGAGTAGATTTGCTTTTAATAAATAATGCCGGTACCATCGCACAAATAGTACAAGGTATTGCCACCCAAATCGCAAGCTCACGTGCAGCAACATCTGCAGAGGGAAACCACTCTGGATCGTACATTATTACCCAAAAACACGGTGCGATTACCCAAGCCCATTGCCCTATCCACTGAGCCGTAGCCATAATACTCGTGCGCTCATGAAAATCGTCACTCATTTCATATCCCATCGCCACATAGGGAACACTAAAAAGGGTAAGCCCTAGATAGAAAATTACAGACCAGAAGAAGAAATACCAGAAATTATATTGTACAGAATTTTCTTTAAATAATTGCCACATAAAAATGTAGGCAACTCCCATAACTATTGCCCCTATAAATACATATACACGTCTTCGACCCCATTTGGACTTTGTGTTATCAGAAATAAAACCCATTATAGGATCTGTAATTGCATCTAGCAATCGAGGAAAAAGATAAATCATTGCCCACAATAGCCCGGTAAATGCTAGATCCTCAACAAGCACAACCATAAATATGCCTAGAATAGCAGGAAACATTTGATTTGCTAGCATTCCTAGCCCAAAAGCAATCTTCTGACCGAAATGAACTTTTTGTGTAGAAGTGGACATAGTAGTTAGTTTTTAGTTGGTATCATTACAGTATGCAAACTTTGAGGACCTAGTTTGATGTTGATCTCGCTTTCGCGAAAGCGTAACGAATAACTTTTATCCACCATGCCTTCATTAAAAACTACTACAGCAATAGTTCCATCAGGATTTTTTGCGGCGGTAACCATCAAGTCTTTATCTGTATTATTTGCTTCAATCACCTCAGCACCAGGTCGTATAAACTTGCTGAAATGTGCCATGGTATAATATAATGGCGTGAAGTATACCTCATCATTTTCTGGATCTACAATTACAGGAGCCGCACACCAGTTTTTAAACCAGTTAGGACCACCTTGTTTATCAAGGACCATGTTCCAGTCTACCCAGCCGTCAACCCAATTGTTCATACAGCCTATGATATCGCGAGCATAACGATTTACAGGAGCATACTTAGGATGTAAGTATTTTTCTTCTTCACTTGCCCAATCCCAGCCCCAATCTGTTGCTTCTTTAGACCAGTACCATTTATCATCTTTCCAGGCTGGTACTTCAGAATCTACACAACCTTCTGTCTCGATTAAGTATTTATCTGGAGCCTTATTATGGGCATATTGTAATTGCTCTGGGAAAACTTCATAGGTACTTTCATACCAGTGAATCGCGGTACCATCAAAATATTTTGATGATGCTTCATCTCTGTACATTTCATCTACCCATTCTTTAAGTCCTGCTCTATTCTGATCATACCCCAATATAATTTTATCTCCATGACCATCTGCTTCTAGTTGAGGACCTAAATGAAACTGAACAAAGTCGGTCATTTCTTTAGGTGTGTAGTGCATACTTTCCCAGTTATTACCATTTCCATGAGGCTCGTTTTCTACGGTAAAACCCCATATAGGAATACCTTCTGCCTCATAAGCATCAATGTATTTAGAAAAGAATAATGCCCATGTATCGTAATATTTAGGTAGTAACTTACCTCCTACCCAATCATTATTATCTTTCATCCATGGAGCTGCTGTCCATGGTGAGGCAAAAATTTCAAAACCATCTTCTGATGCTGCCATAGCATCTTTAATCATAGGGATTAAATCCTCACGATCTTCTTCGATAGTGAAGTGCTCTAGGTTAACATCATCTTTTACTGGTGAATAGGAATATTGCGATAATGAAAAATCACAACTATTCATATGTGTGCGTGTTAGAGAATAATTTGCTCCTTCTCTAGAGAAATAAGCATTGATAATTGTGTCTCTGTTTTTTTTACTTAATCGATTTAGTAAATAAGCAGAAGATTCAGTAAATGCGCCGCCAAATCCAGTAATGGTTTGAAAACGTTTATCTTCATTAATAGTGATTACGGTAGCGCTGTCTACATCAGTAAAAGGTGTTACCTGTGTGAGGTTATTTCCCGCAGCAGATGTTTCATAAATCGTTACATCAAGTGGACTGACCTCAACTTTAGGTTGAGAATCGTTTGGACTTTTACAACTTGTCATAAGAATAATGAGTAAACCTATTGATCCATAAAGTTTTAATTTCATAAGCGTTTGTTTTATCCTTCTTCATCTTCCTGCTTGCGTAACTGATTCTATTTTAATGGTGGTACGTGCACATCCTTCATTAGTTTATCCACTTTACCTTCATACGTTTTTGTAATCTTCTTACCATCTCTGGTAAGACCCTTGAATTTTCCTTGATCTACAAGGTCCCATAGAGCATATTTTGCCTTTCCCTTAATGGTGAATAAACCAAAATGATTTTCAGAGCCTCTAGGGTTTTTAGCATCTTTCCATTGCTCATCAAAGGCTTCAAAGTAAAAACAGGCAATTCCCTCACTAGTGGTCCAATCTCTCATCAATTGGTAGAATTTAGCAGACTTATATTCGTCTGTAGCTCTAGAGCCATCTGGTCCATAATGACCATTTGAAACGGTCGCCCATCCAGTTTCTCCTATGTGTACAGGTTTTTCTACTCCTATGACCTTCATATAATCTACTACACTGCGGTATTGAGACTTTGCATAATCTAATGATTTATGCATCGCTGTATCAATTTTTTCTAGATCTGTTAAGCTTTTTTCATAATTCAACGTTCCCCAAAAAACAGGATTATAATGTGTATCATGCATAGGGTAAGTATGCAGTGAAACATAATCTACTGCTTTAAGTAGTGCTGTCAAATCTGGCGTATGATAGATATAATCGCCACCACCCCAAGAGGCAAAATTATCTGAACTGGTGATCCATAAATCAGATGGTAGTTTTCCTGTTTTCTTTAAATCTTGTAGATGATTTACCCATTTAAGAATGACTCCAGGCTGTACATAATAACTTGCTGCCCATTTTACCATCGCCTCGTTACCTACGGCAATGATTTTTATAATCTCAGGATACTGATTTGCCAGCTCGACAGCTCGTTTTATTTCTCCAGCATTTGCCTCACTCTCAACATTATGATCTGGCTCTAAATCAGTCCAAGCATTTTTACAGTCGATCCAGGCTCCTAACATCATGTACATTTCAAATTCAGGATCTTCTTTTTTGAGTTCTTGAATTGCCTTTGCAATATTTGATGCTTGCGGTAACTGTACATTATAAGTGCGCAAGATTTTGATACCCATCGCCGACAATATTTTCATATCTTCTTTGAGCTGGTTAACTGTAGGTTGCTCGTCTCTAGTTTTTGCTCGATATCCACCATAAGAAATGGCTAAATAATCTGGATTTGATAAAATTTCTTCGGCTGATTTCATTTTTGGTTCTGGCACTATTTCATTGGGCTCCTTAGCATCTTTACAAGCTGTAAAAACGATTAAAATCATTAGTAAAGATGTGGTTAAGGCCTTCATGACTGGTTTAAATTTTATGTAGGTTAAGGATTCCGCTTTCGCGAAAGCGGAAACTAAACCGTTTTACTTGTTATTTTTCAAGATGTACTTCTATGAGTTTAATAGTTTTTGCGCGTTTAAAAAGCTGCTCGCTGGTATTATGATCAAGTTGAAGCTTATCAAATGAAGTCTTGCTTCCATCATTAAAGGATACCTGGACTGAATTCTTACTATTGCGTTTATAAATCACAGGAACTTGACAATACGTAAAAGCTAGTGAGCCGGCGGCAATGTCTATAGATTTTTCTTCCTGATTTACATCTACATAATTAAATACTCTCGCACTTTTAAGGAATTCTTGATCACGTAGTAAACTAGGTTGAAAATGAAGCCTACCTTCTTTTATAACCAGGCCTAATTCACCAAAACGGCTTAGAATATCTTCCTTTACCTGCCCGGTCATCCCTGGTTGTTGAGCACCTTTAGTAGCTGGAGTGTGTGAATAAGGATCTGTAGGCACTGCTCCGTACAACTCTGGTGATTTATGAGCACCTATTCCCGCTTGAATCTCATAGTAATGATCTAGCATTTTACCTATTACTGAAGGGCTAGCTCCTTCATTGATAGCCTTAAGACTACATTCTTGTACAGCAAGTAATAACTTAGAAACCATGTGCCAGTAAATGGACCCCAAACCTTCATACCCAAAGAAGGTCCCAGATCTACCGGTAAATGCTTTATGATTAAACACGGCCTCAAATGTTTTTTCTAATTGCTTTTGCTCTTCGGCAATTAAATCGGCATAGAGATGGTCTAGCTCTGTAAGGGCATTTTTAAGGCTATTTACATTATTAAATGTTGCATTAAAATGGTAGGTACCGTTTAAATCTTTTACGATTATCTGTTTGTTCCCATTTCCTAAAAGTTTTTGCAACAATTTAGATTGAGCTACAAGATTATTAGGTATAATATTGCGCTGCTCAAATCCTGGTAAATTTTTGCTAGGATATAAAATGTAACTGTATTGATCTGGTCTAAAAAGAGCACTTGCTTTTAAACCTTCCATAACTTGAAGAGCCTGGTCTGAATTCAAATATCCCGAACTTAGAACAGCAACTTGACCTTCTAACATTTCTGATAAATAGGATATACTTATATCTCCATTATCTTCTAGTGTCATCAAATTATAGGCATGATACATATTATCAAAACGCTTATTTGCGTCTATACTATGATCTAAGTACTTTAAAGTGACCTGGATGAAGTCTAGTAAATCCTCTTTAGATACATCTTGCTTTTTCCCTGAAAAATCATTGTTATACACCTGTTCACGATAATCACTGGCTGGCTGTGAGAGTCCGTCTAAAATAGTTCTACGCTCATCATTAGAAACTCTACCATTTAATGTTTCTCGATGTGCTTTAAGGGTTTCATTTACTTCATTAAAAAAGGATTCTAATTCTATAGAAACTGCCGTTTTCTCAAAGTTAGAGCCTGCGATAAACCCTTCAAAGTAGTTTAAAAAACGTCTTAGATAATAAAGCGTTACCATAGAAACACCGTTTCCAACTAGAGCATTATTTGCATCATTCCACTCTGGACGCTGTGTATTTAACCATATACCAGCTTCAGGAATGAAATTAGACACCTTAGCAAGCACAGTAGCTAATAGCTTTTCTATAAGATTAACTCTATAAATTTCATGAGAATTATCTCTCAACAGTGCGCCATCAGCTCCTAATTTAACTCTTCTCTCATCGATGACTTCTTGTAATTTATAATCAAAGTCAATAGTATCCTTAGGGTTGTTTAAAATATCACTGTAAGGTTTAATCTTATAAGGAACATTTGCATAAACAAAAACATCTTCATTAATAAAGCTTGCTAACTTATCTGGATAATGGTTTCCTATAAATTCTAAGAATTTGAGTAAATAAATGATTTGGTGATCACCCCAATACCCTATGTAGGACCACGGATCATCTTCTTCTATAACTTCCCAGTCAAAACCTCCTTTAGTAACACGATATGGGTTGTACCCATCAAAGGTGGTGGCGTTTAAAAATTTATGAATCATCCCTTCAATAAACTCAGGATAAGAATGTGCTAGTGCTTCCCAATTTTGGAAAATATCGCGCCAGTTTCCTTCATAATCAAGAATTTTAGAACCGTCTATCTCGCTACGTGTATTGATGGAGAACTTATTCCATGGTCGGCTAGGATCACCATGTCTTCTACTAAATTTTAATGGTAGGTATTCTATAACTAATCTTTTAAAATGAAGATCTTTATGAGAATTACTCAAATCAATAAGAACTTCTTTCTGAAATGTATCAGACAGTGCGTTTAAAAGTTCTTTAGTTTCTTCATATACCTCTTTATTAGCATTTTTGATATAATCTATAAAATCTTCTTTTTCTACAACATAGTTATTATCAAAAATTCCACCACGCATTATATTGAACATGGTATTTGCAAAGTGGCGATTATTAGTAAGTGGATCTTCAGTAAGCTGTAAACCGTCAGAAGCTGCGATGAGCTTTACTAATTTCTCACTTCCTAAAGCAATATCATTATTTAAGTGCTCGATCAAGCTAGGGTTTGTCTTTACTTGATTTGAAATATCTGTAATGGATACTATGGTTTGATTAACATCTGCAACATAGTACCATTCCTTTTTACTGCTTGCGTCTAATTTAATATCAGAAATAGTGAAGTAAGCACCTTTCTCTGCTTTGATATCATTTTCTTGATGTACTTCTATACCTTTTCTAAAATTTTCTAACTGAAGGCTTGACATTAGGTAGGTAGGCTTATCTATACCAAGTGACCAAGCAATATTTGCTTTTAATGCTTCACTAGGTTCTGCTTTATCCACTATAACAGCGCTTAAAGCAATAATTCCTATTCCAGTTTCTTGTTTAAGTTCAGATCTTTTATAAGCATCTACTAAATTACTTGAGGCTTTTTGTAAATCTTCACCTACTGTGGCAGGTAAAATATTTTGCAAACCGTCTAAAACAGTTGTTGTGACTTCTTCAGTACCATCGTTAATAAGCTCAGATTTTTTTACAAAACCGTATAAATCGCTTGAGTTCCAGTGGTAACGATAAGTAAGTTTAAGATCATGATTGATTTCTTCAAAAACTACCTTATTACCGTAAACGTTTTTATATAAATTACAGGTGGTATTATAGATGCCTTTAAATCGATTTGCAAAAGGTTCCCATAAAAATATACGATGATCTTTCTCTACTTTAATAATGGTTTTACTTCCGGTAACATCACTAGATTCGGTTATTTTATCATCTGTATAGTAAGGAAATAAAGCCGAATCACTATTCTTACGCCCAGCAGTTAAACCTCCGTTACTAGAGATAAACATCCAGTGGTTTGAATCACTCACAATGCTCATAAAAAATGGGCGCATTGCATCATGATTGCTTATCTTATAATATTGCTCATTCTGGAATTCTACTAGCTCTCCTTTAATATCTTTCTGGTTAAAGGTAGCTTTTTGATTGCCTAAGTAAATTTCGTTATTGGTCATTATGCACGTGTGCTATCTAATAGCTTTTTAGATCTTTAAAAAATAAGTCTTGATATGTTATAGGTATTCCGCTTTCGCGAAAGCGGAAAAAGTATCTTATCTAAGAGAACAGGAATCATCTATTCGTAAACTCGTACGTAATCTACATACATAGTCTGTGGATATACGACATCGGGACCTGGAGCGCCTACAAAGCTTCCTCCTACTGCTACATTCATTATTATGTAAAACTCTCTATCGTTAAATACCCAATCTCCATTTACGTCTTCTGGAGTGATTTGATTATACAAGACATCGTCCACGTAATAATTAATGTAATTGGGTCCCCATTCTATACCAAAAATGTGAAAATCAGTATCAAAGCGGTCATTTACTAAATCATAAGATTTAGTTACAGCATTGCCTCCTGAATAACCTGGACCGTGGACACTACCATGAGTAATTGTAGGCTCCTGACCTCTATATTCCATAATATCTATCTCACCTATATTAGGCCATACATCTGCACCATTGTTATCATCTCCTAACATCCAGAAAGCTGGCCAAATACCTTGTCCCCACGGAAGTTTTATCCTGGCTTCAAAACGACCGTATTTTTTCTGAAATTTACCTTTTGTTAAAATTCTTGCTGATGTAAAACTGGAACCTTCAAAATTTTCCTTTTGAGCTATAATTTTTAACATACCATCTTCTACAATAACGTTCTCTGGTCTATCTGTATAATACTGTTGTTCATTATTTCCCCAGCCAGGAATACCTTGAGCACTTCCATCACCTATTTCATAACTCCATAAGGAAGAATCTAGAGCTCCACTAGTATCAAAATTATCTTCTAGAACTAGTTTATTTAAAGCGGTTATTTCTTGTTTCTCATCTGGAGAGCAACTTATGATAACGGCAATAAGCACTACAAGTAGGCTTACATTGATATATTTTGAAGTGAAATTCATATTCGATTTATTTTGAGTAGGTATTTTTAAACAAGGTTTAAATGTTGACAATGGTTAGTGCTGCCTTAATTAGTTACGGAAATAAAAGTTATCAATGAACACATCGTTTGCATTTGTAGGTTGACCTACAATTATGTATTGCCCTAGATTTGATCTATTAGTAAGTCCAGTAAAGTCTGATAATGGAATATCGTGATTAACCCATTGCCCTGTCACTGGATTAGTAATAGTTACTTCATGTTCTGAATCATCAGCAGTTCCGATGGTGTTATCTGCTCCTAAATCTACAAGCTTGAGAGCAAATGATGTGTAATTTGCAGACCACGTATCTATGCGTACATGTGTCATGCTAGATGCGTCTACGCTATTATTTAAGGTTTCTATACCAGCAAATCCTAATGAAGCATACTTTTTAATATTATCTCCAGAAACAACCTCATTTGTTAAAACAGTTGAAGCAGATGACCATGGAGTTCTAAATGTGTCAACTGGCACATCTGTATATGCATCACTAAAAAGAGAGATAACATTGCCTGCAGGATCAGTAGGACTTGCCGCCGGCGTAGATGGTGATGTAGGTTCTCCATAGAAATAGATATTATCTAAATAAAAGTTAGAGAGAGGAGATCCATTTATATTTTCATAAATAATTAAACCGATGTTAGATTTATTAGCTAACGTTATAGGCACATCAAGTGTTACCCAAGAGTCTGCAACAAAGTCAGAACCATTAAAAAATATTTGCTGTCTCGTATCATCTCCTCCACCATCAGCTCCATCTGGTCCAAAATCTACTACAGATATTAGAAAATCTAAATTTGCTGGGATACTTCCAGGAATATACATATTGAGATGCAGGTTAGATTTATCAGTAATATCAATGGTAGGATTTGCAAACTGATTACCTACAAAATTGAAATTAGTATAGTTTAAAATGTTATCTCCATTAACATCAAAATCTGCGGATAACGTAGTTTGAAAAGGCTCCCAAAATCCGTTATAGAAATCTACTGGTACGTTAGTATAAAAATCACTAAAAATGGATATTACGTTTGAAGGATCTCTTGTAGGTGTAGGTGGTAATTGAAAAGTACCAAGAGAATTTACAGTTATTGAACCAGCTGCATCGTTACCACCAAGCGTTGCTGTAACGGTGGTAGTTCCTGAAGTATTTATTGAAATAAGACCAGAAGTATCTACAGTTGCAACACTAGGGTTAGAAGAAGTAAATTCAAAATAATTAGGCGCTGCGATAATATCAACATCATTACCAGTTCCTAAATTAAACGTTTGAATTAAGTCTGTAACTTGAGAAGTGACACCTATAAATGAGGTAAGATTAACATCTTGTCCATTTACAATGGATGGTCTAGGTTGAGCAATGGTTCCTAACTTTTCAAATCTTAACTCATCAATCCATAAAGTATATCCAGAACCATTAGTACTTTGCGTTCCAGCCGCATATCTTAGAAGACCGCGTTCTTGTGTCAATTTAGAAGCGTCGGGAATAGGTATTACATATTTAGTCCAGTTTGTTCCTACGCTAATATTTGTTCTCGTAGCAATATATTTATTTTCTAGAAAATCTTCTCCAAATCCTATTTCTCCAACAGATACACCTTGAGAAGCTTTTGCCCAAAAGGTTAAGGCGTCATATTTAGTCAGATCTCTTCCTGCACCATCAACTCTAAAAATCCCACCTGCGTAAGCACCTAGAGGATCATCACTATTAGGTACATCTATTCTTATGGATGCATTGCTTTGATAACCTTCTTCATTATCAACAGAAAAAGCGGTGAACTTAGAGTCAGCATACGGGAAATAGAAATCACTTCCTAATCCTACCGGGCCATCTGTAAATACTTCAGGTGTTGATGAAAAAGTCGCTAGCACTGCATCATCAGACAGTTCTCTTTCACAGCTTACTAAGAAACCTACGGTTACTAAAAATAGACTGCTTATTCTAATGTAATTACTTATATTTTTCATGCTTTTTTAGTTTCCAATATTAATGTGTATGTAAGTTCTAATTTCCCATTCTGTACCATCAGGGAATCCCACTGAGCTTATAGGTGGAACTCCAAATTCTGGTGCCACGTTAGGTGAATATCTAGGCGAAAATTCATTCATAGTTCTCCATGTACCTCTAATTCCTACAACCGTGCTTGGTAAAATGAACCAGTCTGGTTTCCCTAAAGATGTGGATACATCAAGCATTAATTGAATAGGATAAGTCAAGTTAAAATCTCTATGATAATCAAATGGTCCCCAATCATTAAATTTAAAATGAGTCTGAACCATCATCTTGTTATATATCATTCTAATATCACCACCATATCTTTTGATCAATCGCTCGCTATCTCCATTTGCTTGACCATTACCGTAGAAAAAGTTTCCTATTATTCCTAAATTAGGACTCAATTTTGACACCATACGAGTATGTGCCTCCCATAAATCTTCTGCCGGAGCAGAATTTGGAAAAGCGAAGAAGGTACGATCTGCCTGAAAACCGATATGCGCATCTTGAGTTGTCGGTAAATGACGGAAAACAAATCCTGCGCTCATGGCAAATTTTGCGTCTTCAGCTCGATCGTTATTCCATTCGTACATCCATGTTCCAGGAGTAGGGTCAAAAGTGATCAATATTTCTCCAGCAGTTGTTTCTCGATTTCCTCTCACTGCAAATGGGTCGTCAATTACATTTCTTAATCTACCAGGAGCACCAACATCGTTAGGCATAGGATCTACAAGTGGTTGTTGCCATAGAAAATTAGGTGCAATTTGAAAATTTCCTACTGTATAAGTCATTCCAGCAAGAAAATTAGACTGGTTACCGCTACCATTGTCTTTTAGTTTCCATCCTGTAAAAGTTTGTGTTTGATCTGCACCGCCATTTGCAACAAGTCCCATTACTCCTCCTTGAACATATGCATTAATCTTTCCTCCTTGATAAGTGATTTTACCTTTTCCACCCCAGTTGTCTTTAGAAGAGACTACATCATCAAAAACAGTGTAGTTCCCAGAGCTACCGGTAACGTCTTGGTAAGTGGTTCCATTTAAAGGACTTCCAGCCCAGATTCCTCCTAATGTAAATCCAAAAGCACCAATTTCTCTCTCTAAAACTAAAGTAGCTCTCTCCGTTGGGAAAGGCGGAATAATACCACTTCTTACTTGATTTTGATCTAAAACACGCCTACCGGTTTCATCTAACTCGATATCTGTCTCAAAATCTCTATGATAAATTCCAGTAATACCCCATTGACCTACTTTACGACTATATTTGATTAAAGCAGTAGGATTTGCGCCCCACCATAACTGCGGACCAAATGCTGCTTTGACACCATCTGCAATTCCTTTTCCATCAATTTCAAATCCAAGTATTTCGCCTCCATAAATATCAAGGTTAGGTCCATAATTAGCTTCTGGATATAAAGCAAAAAAATCACCTTCATAACCCCAATGATAGTGACCTGTTCTGTAGAAACCTCTTAAATCAAAATCCTTAGCATTCCATTCAAATTCTGCATCATATACGTTAACTCTATTAACATCATTCTCGATTACCTGCTGACCATTACTATCTAACGAAAATACTGGTCTAGCTCTATTCTCATAAAAAATTTCATCAATTGGGTTCTCTGCGACCTTACCGATGATATTGAAGTTCACATTTGCTCTCATGTTAGAGGCAGGCTTTCCTTCTATACCTACAAAGTAGGATTGCATATGATCAAATCCTAGTTGATTTGGAAATGTTTGAGAATCTGGATCAGGAGTGTCTGGAGTGGTAATCAAACTTCCACCAGTATTGAAGGTGGTAAATTTTGCAGTAAGTCTACTTATTCTCAACTTTTCTGCACCACCACCACCTAGCGCTGCTTTGTCGCCTCTAGCACGTAAAACCGCGTCCATCAACTCGATTTCATTGAAATAACTTTGAAGACTTTCAGCCGTTACTTTATTATTATATGGATCCAAGTCATGAACTTCCTTTAAGGCGTAGTATGATGCACGTGGATATAGATCATAGAGACCTCTTTCATTAGGTCTGCCTTTAGCACATACACCAAACCACTCTTCATTCATGTTTTTTGAACCGTTTTTAGAGTCAATTGTATAACCAGCACTCGTCCATACTGCCTCGGTATTATGTATATCTAAATCTTCTGTTTGACCATCTTTCCACCAGCCGTCTGCCCATTGAAAAGTAAAACCACCTATTGAATTACCAGATTTACCCAAACCTGAAGCATTAGCATATATCTCCTTCCAGTTTTCTACCATATAATAAGCCTGCATCTTTTGATCTTCCTTATTTGTAATAGCATTAAAAGCATCAGCACCAAACTCAGCAAACATCATAGGTTTATTCAGTTTCGTTTTCACAACTTCAAAAGCATCACCAAAAGATTTTCCCCTATACATATTAGTGGCATAAATATCTAACTCTGTAACATGTTCGGCTACAAGATCAACATATAGTAAATCTCCATTACAAATAGCTATAGGATGATTAGTATCAATTTTTTTCATCTCTATAATGGCATCATTCATTAGCTTATACATTGCTCTAGCACGAGTAATGACCGTTCCTTCTGTTTCTATCGGAATATCCTCGGTAGCTGCGCCACCCCACGAAAGCCCATAGTTATTTTCATTTCCTAACATAAACATTAATAGACCTGGAGTATCTTTAAACTCTTTGGTCATATTAATTGCTTCTTGAATAAGATATTTTCTTGCTCTAGGATCTGCATATTCAGTATTAGACATCCAGGTACCATCTAGTGTCACACCATAACGACCAAATGAATGGTTTATCATGGTATGAATCCCATAATTTTTGTAGATATATTCAACCCATTTAGGCTGTATTCCGGTATATACACGAATGGTATTGACACCCATGTTTTTTAACAACCCCATTTCATTCTCAAGGGCAGCTTCAATAAAATCGTCTGGTTGAGACCAGAAGTTATATGAATAATTAGTTCCTATCGGAACATAATCCCAATTCATTCCATTTATGATAAAGGGCTTGCCATCTACTAGCAATGTTTGTCCATTTGCACTTTCAAAGACGGAAACATCTTGGCTCTGAGAAAAACCAGATGCTACAACTAAGAACATGCTAATTGATAAGAGAATAAACTTCATAAATTTGGTGTTAAAAAGGTTGGTTTTTAAAAATCTAGTTGCCTTCGCATTTTTGATTTTTAAATATATAAGAAGAGATAAAAAAAGAAACTATAACTATCTCAACAAAAAACATACAGATTAAAAATAATTTGTAAAATCCATTTTCCACAAACACAAAACAATCATATAACTGAACTTCAACATTTTAAACAATTAAAAATCTTAATGTTGATCAATTAATAGACAGAATGATGTAGTAATGATGAGTTCAATACCGTTTAAAAAACCAATAATTAAATCTCAACAATGTAACTTGTTAAGCTTTCCTCTCTACTTAGAGCCAATTTTTTACGCAAACGATATCGTTTTATCTCAAC
>MAAC01000726.1_pt1 | contig 13987 bp, 9 predicted proteins | sample 1115981 | NCBI WGS metagenome assembly MAAC01 (sample SAMN04961126, study PRJNA320927) | seawater metagenome | isolation source: sample BD02T64 sea water enriched with oil for 64 days | place: USA:Gulf of Mexico | collected 2013-07-27 | reverse complement strand
TCACGAATGGAAGAGAAGGCGCTTAATTTTATACAAGTTGTGGACAAAGATGTGCCTTTTTCTCTGATGACAGATCCGGTTCGCATTAAACAAATGCTACTAAATTATTTTAGTAATGCATTCAAGTTTACTCATAAAGGGACTGTTCTGTTGCATGTTTCCGTTGAGAAAGGCGATGTTTCAGGCATATCCTCTGATGAAGTTAAAATCCGTTTTACCGTTAAAGACACGGGTATTGGTCTTACTCAGGATCAGATGGATCAACTTTTCCAGCAGTTTAGTCAGGCTGACAGTAATACGACTCGCCTTTATGGGGGAACCGGATTGGGTCTATCCATTATTAAAAAATTATCCAATTTGATGCATGGTGATGCAGGGGTTGAGAGTGCTTTGGGTGAAGGCTCTAGTTTTTGGTTTACGGTACGCGCCAAGGTGAGTGAAAATCCCGCATTAAGAGATTCGACAAATAATGAAAAAGTTTGCTATGAGAAAGTTATTTTCGTTGGACGAAACCTGGTGCTGCAAGAGTCTGTCGTTAATATTCTGTCGAGATTAAAGGTTGATGTTGTTTGTACTAATGAATTCCCCGAAAAGTATTTAGCTGAAGAAAAGGTGCTAATCCTTATCGATATTGAAAGCATGGTAAACGAAGACTCTGAGCAATTCAATGGGACTTATGTTGAATTGATAAACTCAGGGGCAACGATAATTATTATGGGATATGCGGGATCCTGGTTGGAGAATAATAATTCTGAAAACGTCCGTTTTGTAGAAAAGCCAATTACAAATTATCTTTTGAAATCTGTGATTTCTCAGCCACAGACTGAAAACAAAACAGCTTCAGATGTCTATCAAGATTTGTCCCGCAAACGGTTGTTGGTGGTGGAGGACAATGAAATTAATTTGATCGTTATTAAAGGGATTCTTAAAAAAGTTGGGGTCCTCCCGACAGTTGCTAATAACGGAAAAGAGGCTTGTGATATTGCAATGGATAATTCGTTTGACCTGATACTAATGGATTGCGAAATGCCCGTCATGGATGGTTACGAGGCGACAAGAAGCATTCGTAGCAGTGGCAGCGCTAATCAAAACACCCCTATCTATGCATTGAGCGCCCATGCGTTACAAGAATATCGGGATAAAGCGTTTGATGTTGGTATGAATGGGTTTATTGTTAAACCCATTAATCGCGAAGAGTTGTTATCGGTCGTCAATGCAGTGGAGTGAATGACGATGGTCGTTATTCACTCCACTGCATTGTTTCTGTTAAACGTTTACTTTGCTCTAGAGACATACCTTGTTTTCTTCAACTATTAGCTCCCCCTGAAGGACTCCGCTAGAAATAAGACTATTCCCAATCGCTTCGGCTTCATTGTTACATAGCTCATCATTTCGATTGATCCTTAACTCGCCACTAATTAACTCCAATTCTCGTATGGATTCGATACTCATCAAATCATCATTCTCCCAGATTTTAAAATCTCCAACAGAACGCAAATTCTCTAGTCCAACTAAATCGGAGATTTTTCCATTAGACAATATGTTAACCTCCCCTCCCACGATCTCCAAAGATGACAGCCCATGGATATGATCTAGTTTATGCTGAGCCCAAATTCGCAGTTCATCACCAACAGATACAAGGCTGTGTAATCCATCAATGTTCTCTAACGACTCGTTGAGGTAAATGATGAGGCTTCCACCAACGGATGTTAATTGGCCAAGCGAATCGATGTTAGCTAGCGAGGTAGATCGAATGGTTAATTTGTCTGTAATTAATATTAGGTTATCCAAGCCATGTAACGATTCAATATTACTGCCGAGATATAAACTTCCGATGGCCTCAATGTTATCAAGCCCCGATAGGGTTTCAAAATTTGAATTCCCTAGCGCTAACAGGCCATTAATATTTGTGACAGAGTTGAACCCTGTCAGGTCTGCAAGGTTAGGATTAAAAGAAATATTAACACTATCTAAATGACTTATATTAATAAGTGAACTCATTGAGCTAAGCACTTCATTATTTCGTAAGTCAATATTGTTAAGGTTTTCAAGTGAGTCCAATCCACCTAAGTTCTGAAGTAGAGGGTTTTTCGAGACAACCAACGTTCCAACACTAGTAACTGTTTCAAGGCCGTTTAAATTTGTTAGGTTTTTATTACTATAAATCAGCAAGGTGTCGGAAATGTTTTTTAGGGAACTAGCTCCCTCTAATGACGTCAGTGAGGGGTTTACTTCTATAATAAGGCTCCCAACCGAAGTTAAACGATTAAGTCCACTTAGGCTTTTTAGTGCGGCATTGCCACTACCTCCAATATCACTATTATCGTATGATCCTATTGTTAATTTTTCGCCAATGCTTTCTATGTTTTTGAATCCTAGTAGACTTTCTAGACGAGGATTTTTGTTAAGGTATAGAGACTCTCCAATAGATGTGAGTGATTCAAGGCCCTCGGTTGTAAGTAATTTAGCGTTGTCGATAATGGTTACAGAGTTTACGACGGTAAATTCAGAGGATAAATTCAGTCCTTTAAAGTCGACTAATTTCTTGTTTTCTTGCACGAGCAAGTTTCCATTAATCGATACAAGGTCAGTTAACGAATTAGTGGGTTCAAATTCTGCATCATCAATTACTACGTTCCCCGTAATAGAACTAAAACCTTCTAATTGTGTTACGTCGTTCTCATTTCTTAATAATATACTCCCAGTCCACTCTGGCGCCACTTGTTCATCGTTAACCTTCACTTCCCATTCTTTAGTGTCCTTTGTTCTCCAGAGCTGAAAATCGCCGATAGTCACGATTTTTTGTAGCTGCACTTCAACTTCAGTATACAGATTCAGATAATCATCAGAGGTAGCAATAAGTGTGTATTCCATTTGATGGGAAGGTACCGCTTTTGTTTCGACAATCTCATTGTTGTCGTTGTATTTTCTTACAACCCACACGTAGCGGATATCATCCGCAGCCGGACCTGAAACGTTAAAAACTTGTTCATCCCCTGGCGCCATAAACAGGGTGGTCTTGGAATCAGGAAGGCCTGATGTTATTGATGTACCGCCACACCCTACTAAAAGAAGCGTGGAAAGAGTAAGGAAGAAGACTTGAATTTTGAAAAGGTTGTGCATACAAATGAGTCCTGTTGATTTAATTGTATCGAATCATACACCGTAAGTAATAACTCCAATATCTACCAAATAGGGGATGGTAAGAGCCTAGGTAAGATCCTGGGTAAAAGCCTTAGTAAGAATGTGATATTAAAAAGACATTTCCCAGCGGCCGCCGAAAGAAAATGATTTTTGCCTTGTTCGGTGATACTCGAGCATGTGGTCATAATCGACATAAGTGGATAATCCATGGGGGAGTGTGAGCGATACGCCTATTGCTGCCTGGAACCCGCGTGCATCTAGTCCACCACCGTTAATTTGATCCTAAGCGTAGATATACCCTTTTACTTGACTGTATAGTGCACATAAACGTATAGCCTAATCCCCTATTTTCTTATTTAAATAGAGGTTGATAATTAGGGAAAGTGCCTCATTGCCTTTCTCTATATCCATTTCTGACTCTGTGGTTAATATACACTGAGTCCAAAAGGAGAGTAAATTATGAGAAGATCGATAATCGTTCTAACTGGGTTGCTACTACTATTACTCGTTGGGGCAACGATTGTGCTCAATCCGCCAGTCTACGAACTTCAAGGCACGAAAAGTCAACTGATCCAAAAAGAAACTAAATACACGTATTTAGTAGAGTCACTGTCGGTTAAAGATACTACGAGAGCAACCCCGGCTATGGGGGATTTTGAAGGCGTAGATTATAGGGAGTTAGTGGGCAAAATATGGATGCCGGATATAGGTGAGAATGTTTTAAAAGAACGTTTTCCACTAGTTATTTATAGCCATGGTTTTATGTCTTTTCATGAAGAGAGCGATTATCTGGGAGAATTCCTTGCGCAAAGAGGGTATATTATGGTCGCGTTTGATTTCCCTGCCTCTAATTTTAATGCATCAGGAGGGCCTAATTTAAGAGATATAGCGAGTCAACCGGGAGACATAAGCTTTCTTATTGACGTGCTTTCTGCGCGAAACGAAAACCCAAATGACAGTCTTCATCAGTTGATCAATATTGGTAAAGTCGCAATTGCAGGTCTTTCTCTTGGGGGATTAACGACAACGCTAGCGGCGTACCATAAAGAACTTCGTGATGAACGAATCGGCGCTGCGATCTCTATTGCAGGCCCCATGAGTTTTTTTAATAAATCTTATTTTGAAACAACAGACGTCCCCCTCATGTATATAGCGGGTAGTATCGATGCGATGGTTAACTACAATGCAAATGTGACAACGCTTAAAGAAAAAATGAATGATGTAATCGTAGTTACTATTGCGAATGGAAGTCATACTGGGTTTGCTGATATCTCAGAAAAGATATTTCGCTGGAATAACAACCCTGATGATGTAGGGTGTTCTTTTTTATTGGACCACGTCCATCAATCTGATGATAATCCATTTGCTATTTTGGGAGGTGAAGATGTCGGAATAAGCTTTGGCAACGTCGATACAATGCCCTGTCAAGATATGCCCCTACCGACTGCCATAGCACCAGGTAAACAATTGCTGCTCACCAAGGTGGCTGTGTTTTCTTTTTTGGAATCGCAATTTGGTAGTAACCAAGAAGCATTAGTGCATAAAAACTTCTTGGCTACTACCTTCGCAGCGGAAAATGATGAGATCGAAGTGAAATAGAACATCTGGCTGAAGATGCCTTCGTCCATTCTTAGCGTGTCTCTGAGAGCGTTGTTGAAATGATGAGTTGCAGATAATGCGATTACCTCTAGGGGAGATCGATTAGCAGCAAAAAGAGAGTTTCCGATTTCCGGATAGATTTATTGCTGCTAATCACTACTAGTGGATGTTAGCGGAATATAGATAAAGTTTTTGTTACGCTGGACATGCCTTCTCCACAGTATTCTCGCAAAGTTATCATCTTATCCTCTAGGTATAGCGTGTCTGTATTCCAGCATTCTCCTGATACGGAAACAACTTCGTTATAGTCATTGGTTTCGATAGCCTTAAATCCTGATGGAGGTATGAATTCGCTTATGATGTCTCCGCTGGGAGAGAATGTAGTGAATGCTGTATTCCATTGCGAGGTTGAAATTAAACCAACATTAAAGGTAAGACCACCTTCTTCTGATGTGTTCAAAGCGACTCCAGAATGGCTAGGAACTAACCCTTTGTGGCGCCAACGAATATTGCCATTTTCTTCAATAAACGGTGCGGTAAGTGCTTCGTAAAAATAATTTTCGCTGTCATCGTAGATAAAGACTGTATCGCCCTCAGCGTTGATTTTTATAAGCCAATGCGATGTGACAAATTGAAGAAAAAATCCGCCAAGCGACTGACCGTACACATAAAGGTTACCTTGCGTGTCGGTGATGGCTTCAGTTCTGTCGAATCTCCTATTCCCTATATCGGTTGTGGTCGCCTGGCCGTCAATTTCAAGTATACCGTTTGTTATTGTAATTGACCGTCCCAAGCTAACGCCTAATAGTCCAGTTCTATGGCTCACTTCTCTTTGGTTCAGCATATCTCCATTCGGTGAAAGAGATATAACATGTTGGCGTAAAAATTGAGTGGAGTCTTGTGCGTTGTTATTACTTGTACCTTGTAAAGCTATGTGTCCCTGAGTGTCTCGAAAGCCTTGATAGAATTCAATTAAAGAATCAATTTTCAAAAGTTGAGTGACATTACCTTTGGTGTCAATGACAAAGGCAAGAGCGATTGATGAATCAACGTCCTCGGTGATTATCTTTCCAAAAATAAAGAGACCAGTGTCTACATTGAATGCGCCCTCAACAATGGCTGTTTGATTAGCCTGTAACTCGATGCCAGATTTATCAAACAGGTCCCAATAGGTGTCATTGTTAAAATCGACGAAAATAACGTCGGACAACGTCGAATCAATTTGAAAAAAACTGCCATTTGGCTGGGGATACGTTACGTATTTTCCATAGCCGTCATCTGTAAGAGTGACGGGGTACGTTTTTGTTTCGAGTTCTTCGCCATCTAGGTTTAATTCTGTAATAGAGATTGAATCTACGTCAGGTTCGCTAATAACCAATATAGTATTGTCTTCGGTAGGTAGGATTGTTAGTACCGATGAAGAGGTTGTTGTCCAAAGTAAAGACATGCTGGCGCAGGCGGATAGCAATAAAATTGCAAAGAAGGTGGTGTATCGATAAGTAGGTCTCATAACTGATCCTTATTATTATAGGTCTCGCGTTTTTTACGTCGTTTTAGCGGAGTTGAGTTTTCCAGTGATTGATAAGTGCAGGCTGAATATAACGTGATTTTGGTGAGGAAAGTAAGCTAAAGCGTAGAATTGTGAAGGATAAAAATGATTTCAAATTTATTTTAAAATTACTGTCCTACTTTGACGAACTGAGGCGTCATTAATGAGGGGCGAAACTTTCTTAGTGCCAATCACGCGGGGAAGGGACTAGCACTGGCCTTTGCTAAGGTAGTTGCTGTGACCGATTTAGCTCATCGGCGAGGTAGGTTTGAATGAATTCGGTACGTTGATCTGGGGTGGCCCTCATAAACGCTTTTTCAACGTTGTCTTGTCGAATGCGTTGAGCAATGGTTTCCATCATCTGGATGGATAGGGGCGAGGGAGTGTGGGGCGTAGTCATTTGAGCTTCCTTGGTTATAGCGTACTTTGCGGAAGGTAAGAGTAACTCCAGGAGGGTTAGTTCAGCGTTAATGCTGGACCTTATTGTTGTTGGGATGTGTCGCACAGTTTTAATTGTTCGGCGGGTTAAAAAACAGCCAGCGTGAATTCTATATTTGACTGTTTTGGTTGCTGCAGATATATAAATATTCAAGTTTTTTAATGGGCTGCCGATAAGGTTATGAATTGGACCTTTCGGATTTTCTGACATTCGCCCAATTCTGGCATCTAGCTATCAGATTAACCATCACTTAACTGTCTGGTGTCGTATGAACAGTATTCGACAAATACCCCAATCACTTATCTCGCAGGCGAAGCCCACAGCTATGGGAAATGATACTGCCTATGTAGAACGTGTGGGTTTTTCTGGTGGGTCTCAAGGCGCTTATTCCTTATCGAATTCCCAGCGATTGCAGGCCTTTTCCAGTCAGATTGTAAGTCAAGCCTCTGAGACCACCCGTTTTGAAGCGACTCGTTATGGTGTTTATTCTTTGGACACTCTAGGTGCTGCTAAACAGCCGGAAGAAACGTCGCAGTTGGAGTATGTTCGAGATGAGCGTTTACAGAACTTACAGCTGTCTATTGAGACTAAAGAGGGCGATGTACTTAATATAGAAATCACCGCTGACAGCGGTGAGCTAGATAACGAATTTGCAAACCGTCTAGTGTATAAGTTTGATGTGCAAGGTGATCTGAATGATCAAGAGACGTCTGCACTGGGCCAACTGTTGCCAGAGTTAATGAGTAATGCGGCTGATTTTTTTCAATCACCGAATGGACTAGTGCAGCTGGATAGTCTTCAGAATGTAAATAGAAACCAAATTCAAGCGGTAGATATTGACCTTTCGACCAAAGATAGCCGGTTTGATGCAAATTATACTTTTGATGATGCAAATAATATGCATGTCCTCGATGTGAATCAAAATAATTATCGATACCATGTTGAGGTCAGTGGTGACGCGCTATTTTCTAGTGGAGATATCGAGAATAATGCGGATATTAAGCAGTACCTTGAACTCATTGATGGTGTGATGGAGGATCATTATGGCGCAGCCTCTTCATCCCAATCAACGTTTTTTTCGACTGGGCTTGTGTCGCTCATGTCTATTGCAACCCAACCTGAAGAGCTTCTAAATAATAGTAATAATGGCGATAAGGAGGAAGGTAACAGGCTTCAACGCCAAGCATTTGATTTGTTGTTACCAAAGGCGCAAGTGGCAGTCAAACGTATGTTTAGCGGCCTACCTGATTTCACGGCAGAATTTAATTCCGCCGTGCGTAGTCCAAACCATAAGAATAGTGGTGAGCTTGATCTGCTAAATATAGGCTTGTCTCAAAAAACAGATATAACCAATGAAGGAACCACTGCGGGTCTGCTAACGCACATTAAACAAGATATCGATGTAGATATCGATAGTCGAAAACATAGCCGGTTGCCCGATAGATTACAGGTGGATTTTGAAAAAGGAGACTATGTTTACGAAGTGAAGAAACTGCATTATAAGGCACAGAGAGAGCTGGATATACTAGAAAGCACAACCCCCACTTTTGCTCAGTTTAGCCAGCACACAACGGGGGAGTCTATGAGAAAGGAAGTGAGAAGTGATGAGGTGGTCGCAAGAGAAAGTAAACATATTGATCACTTAACTGTACAGGATATGCTGGCGCTGGTATCGGAAAAGCAATCGCCTAATGATGTAGTAGAAACATTGATAAACCGGCAGATGGTTGAGGAGGTGTTGGGCCAGTATGAAAAGTTGGATTTGTAGGGTTAGCGTGTTGGATGTGGCTTAGAGCAAGCTGGCGATTGATCCGTTTTATGGGGTGGTCCCTTTCTCGCTGAGACTTCTCATTTAGAGACGGGTATACGCCATATTTTTATGGGTCCTCTTTCTTTCAGTTTTTTTGCTTCCATACCTGGCTCGATCTCTGAGGAGGAATGTATAAGTAGCATTTCTTCTTTTTGCACTTTATATGGATACGGAGGCTGAATCCGCAGCTTCCCGATTGTTTTGCCGAAAATGTAACGCTCCGCAAACCAAACATCGAACCAGCTTCACAGCCTGAATACCAACGTGTTTTTATTCGTGGACCTGCCAATCAGTCAGAGAATGATACCTCGTTAGATTGGATGGGGGGGCGGAGTGCGTTGAATGATCTGGCCGTTGATGAAAATACCTTGGGTGCAGCCATTGCCAGATACAGTGAAAAATATGATGTCGAGATTGTTCCGTATGACGGGGAGATCAAAGATATGCTATTGGTTGAAGAAGAAAAATATTTTCTTTATACGGACGCTCCCTCTCATTCAGTCCCATATCTGGTTGATATTCATATCGAAAAACTGTCGGGAGAGGAGGTTTGTCCAAAACAAAATCTTTTGTTTCCCGTGGAGTACGGGGACATCATTCATATTCATTCAACGCTAATATGTTAAGATGTAGGCGTTTTTTTTGTGCATTTAAACGGCGCCACTGGCTCTAACGTTCAGATAGGTTCGTGACGCCTTGTTAACTCTACGAGTATTCCAATAGATTGTTAGGCACAAACGATTTGACATACCAAATCCGGGCAACCTGCTCCCGATACGTCCTTCAAGGTATCTGCTAGCGTCTTTTTCTCCCCCCAGTTATAAACCTCAGAATCGCTTTTTTTGTAAATCCAGTGAAGCACTCCGTTATGGGGGCTTGATGTGTTTAGTTTACCTACACCCAATATAACGTTGTTGGCGATATATTCCGTTCCGGTTAAACGGGTACCAATCATTCCACCATTGAGTTTGAGGTATTCCACCACGGCTACAGGGGTCATTGCCATACTGAAATCGGTGCCATTAACGGTACCTCCTCTACAGGCAGTATCAATCCTATTAATATATTCTTCGATGGTAAATGTAGCCCATGCATGGCCAGTATTTGGTGCAAAGGATCGTGTAAAGTCCCTAATTCCATTTAACATGGTTATATTACCATTGGCTTGTAGGGTCACTAAAAACGATTTTATCTCAGCGAGCAGTCTTATTTTAAGTTGATTTACCGATGTGGTGTCTACGACATTACCAACTGCACCACCATGCTGATACAGCGCCGCAATTGATGAGGCAAAACCACAGATCCCCCAATCGTTATTTATTTCTGATACGTTAGTTAGAGGCATTGTCTGTTTCCTTTTTAAAAATGCAGGCTGATGTTCAGTGAGCATTCGTGTTGTACATTTGTCGAATGCTATTGAGTTGAATTGAGTTGAATTGTGGGCTTTTTAACGAGATTAGCTCGGTAATAAGGAACAGTGGGAATTGGTAATATTCACACTTCTCCCGGTGCGAAGGTATGGCTTCCTGACCAAATTCATCAGGCCGATAGTTGGCCGCTTCGCATTGTTTTAGTGATCTTTGTTGGTAGTGTTATAGGGTATCGTATATTTCAATAGCTTCCATTAAACTGCATTTCTTGGGTTCTTTGTATCCGAGTCTAATGCGTTTTATTGCGATGGTTTTATAGCCATCAGCTTTTAGCTTTCTAATTTCGTCCTCGTTGTACCCTGTGTAGGAAGGGATTTCGCCTTCACGAATAAGCTTCGATTCCTTAGCTCTTTCAGCTGAATTGAACAGAAATGCGACGACAACAGAGGTCAGTATTAGAAGGCCAAAAGCACTTAAAATGCTCATTTTTCACCTACCAGTTATATTTAGAAACTCAGATTTTTTAAGACTGAGTGGCGCTAAGGATTTCTCTTTTTTTGGTTGGATATCTAGAAGTAATGTTTAGCTCCTCTTGAACGTATGCAGCCTTCGTTATACTATAAGTGGCTATGAGCCACGATGCCAGTTTTGAATTAAATACAATGACCGAGTTATTTAACTTGGGAATGATCTCAGCCCCACTTTCTATTCGTGTCGATCTCGGAGATCGCTGCGTAGAAGCCGTTTTGTCTGAAAACGGAGCCGTTCAGTTTGGTGATGAGAGTTACTTCGACATCCATCAAGCAATGCTAGCTATTCGTCATGATGGCGCCAGCACAAGTGATGCATGGCAGTTTTGGAGTTGGTTTAGTCCAGAGAGGCGGGCTTGGACGCCTTTAGAGCACCTCCGCGCAAAGTTACAGGCTCAACCATCACAGGCGGATATACGAACCAGCGATACCCATCCGTTACGCATTGATTATGTGTCGGTTCCTAATGTCCGCGGGAAGATCGGTTTAACCTTTTGTCCAGGAAAGCGTTGCGAAGGGTTATACGGGGGGACCTGGGAGAGGGATTTAGCTAAAGACCTTACCGTTATCGAAAACTTGGGTGGCAAAGTACTGATCACCTTAATGGAACAGCATGAGTTCGCAATATTGGGTGTTCGAGAATTTCCAAATGCCTTGGAAGACTCCACTATTGAGTGGCTACATCTTCCAATCCTTGATATGAATATCCCAGATGACACCTTTGAGCACCAATGGCGTATGGTTGGCCCAAGGCTGCATGCCCGATTAGCAGAGGGGGATACTATCGTTATCCATTGTCGTGGAGGGCTTGGTAGAACAGGCCTAATAGCGGCAAGAATGCTCGTAGAAGCGGGGCTGTCTCCAGTTGATGCAGTCGCAACAGTGCGAAGCGCCAGAGAGCATTCGATTGAGACATACGCACAAGAGTACTACGTGTTGTCAAAAGGTTGGGAGCAGTAAACGACCGTAAATAATAATCATAAGGACAGTTGATGAACGCAGTACTTATTACCCAGTGCATACAAAATGATTTTGTAAAACCTCTGGCTTCGGGTGAACCATTGCCCAACCTGCTTCATATTGGACATGATGAAGCTCAACGGCTTGTCGGCAGTGATGTTAGTGTTGGCCCCATTGGCTGTTTTATGAAATGGGTCAACAAGCGACCTATCTCAAAACTCAACACAATACATATTAGAGATTGGCATAACGGCGATAGTCCCGAACAAAAGGCGCATTTGGCGCAGTTTGGCCCACACTGCCTTCAGGGGACTTTAGGGGCGGAGTTTATATTTGATGAAATAAATGACGATGCGACACTCATCAACAGCACTACGCTGAATGACTTTGAGGGTACAGGGCTCAAGGAAACCTTAGATGTTATCGCAAGCCAGAGTTCTTCAGGAGAGAAAATTCGCGTTGGCTTAGTCGGTGTTTGGACCGAAGCAAAAATCATGTTTCTTGCTTATGAGCTAACTACTCGCTATTCCCAATTTGAGGTTGCGGTTTGTAGCGCACTAACGGCCAGCTCTTCTCGTAGCCAGCATTTTCTCGCGTTGCAGCAGCTGAGCCGTGTCGTTGGGGTTACTGTTATCGATTCAATGGGAGAGTTCACACAGTTTCTAGGTGGCAGTGACGGTGCCTTAGAAGAACCCATACTGCAACATAAAGGAATGAGTGACTCGCTAGAAATCATTAGCGACAAAGCAATGCACTTAGATGACGAGGCAGAGAATTTAATTCGTTACCTGTTTCGGGATTGCCAAAAGATATCCCTAAAAATTCTCGATGGAGGTTTTTCTGGAAATCTGGTGGCGGGAGTCCAAAGTTTTGATGTTCATGGTCATGAGCAAGCTCCGCATGTTGTTAAAATAGGCCCTAGAAGCGAAATGGCTCAGGAGCGAACAGCCTTCGAACAAATAGAAGGGGTCTTGGGTAACAACGCTCCAGCCATTTCAGAATATGCCGATATGCAGCAGCGTGGTGCGATTAAGTATCGCTATGCATCAATGGGAACAGGTAAGGCTCGCTCACTGCAAGAATGCTTTCAAACGAATGTTGGCCAGGAAAAGCTACACAGCTATCTTGATGCGATTTTCAGTGAGCAAATGGGGCGTTTATATAGGGCGTCTGTTAGAGATACCCAAGACCTTTTGAAATACTATTGCTTTGATTCAGAATGGGCGGACTCAGTAAGAACTAAGATCGTAGAGTTGATTGGTGATTGTCCAGAGTCCGGTGATTTAGTGTTGCCAGGGAATAGGTCCGCATACAATCTTTACCACTTTTATAAAGAGGAGCTGGATAGGTTGCCGTCGACGGTAGCAGACTACCCCTTTTCCTTCATTCATGGTGATCTAAACGGTGCGAACGTTATTATTGATGAGCGAGATAATGTTTGGCTAATCGATTTCTTTCACACTCATAGAGGTCATGTATTGAAAGACTTCGCCAAGTTAGAGAATGATCTACTTTATATTTATACGCCAATTGAAAGTGACGAAGATTTGATGCTGGCGTATAAGTTTACAGATTACTTATTGAGTATGGACGATCCTTTTTTGCAGATTCTGGAATTACCTGAGTTGTTTTCAGGTACACAATTTGAAACGACATATGAGTCCATTTGTAAAATAAGACATCTGGCGGCTAATCAAATCAGCAATAATGACTCTAAACGTATGCTGCAATGGCTTGTGCCCCAGTTAAGATATGCCGTACACACGATTGGGTTTGATGAGCCAAATGAATGGCAGAGGGTTTGGGCGTTGTATACATCCACTCAGATTTCGGAAATATTGGCGGGTCCTCGTTAATGCAAGAAGCGGTATTGGGATAAATATAAGGTTTGCGAGGGAAGCTATGCCATCACTGAAGATGGTCGAATCCCACTTCCAGAGTACCAACTGGCTACTTGGAGTGATGGCGGTTTGAAAAGTAGTGTGACCGATCTGTCGAACTATTTATTGAGTGTCGTAAGGGGTGGGGAGCTCAATGGCCAACGCATCCTCAGCGAATCCAGTGTCAACAATCTACTCTCTGGACAAAGTGAGCGTATAATGGATTCGTATTCGCCAAAAGATTGAATGGCATACACCGAAGCCTGACAGAGCCCGGTTTATCCAGGCCCTGTCTGCTTTACCGTTTGTGTCTGTTGATTTATTGATAGCCTTCTGCAGCCTGAGCGCGAACTTCATCAAAATTATATTCTTTGATGGCTTTGCCATTTTTAAAAACGGTTACCATCATATTTTCACCTTGACCAATATCCTGTGCTCTTATGGTTTTTACTTTGCCAGATGCAGATTTAACAACGGCTAAGCGGCCTTTCTTAGAGCGTTTACCTTGATCAGTAATAGGATCTTTGAACACATCCCTCCACAATCCTTCGACTTTTGCCGCTGAAGCTTTCATGGCAAACCTCATGGTGTCGCGGTTGATCTTCTGCAACAACTCTCCGCCCATACCAAAGGCCACGTTGTCAGCACTTTGTTTGCGCTGTTTCATTGCTTCCAAAATTGCTTCTATGGTTTGTTGAGAGATGCC
>MAAC01000725.1_pt1 | contig 13987 bp, 13 predicted proteins | sample 1115981 | NCBI WGS metagenome assembly MAAC01 (sample SAMN04961126, study PRJNA320927) | seawater metagenome | isolation source: sample BD02T64 sea water enriched with oil for 64 days | place: USA:Gulf of Mexico | collected 2013-07-27 | reverse complement strand
GCCCGGGCACTGGCCATGGAACCGGCGCTGCTGCTGTTTGACGAGCCGACCTCGGCGCTGGATCCTGAGCTTGTAAACGAAGTGCTGCAAGTGATGCGCCAGCTGGCAGAGGAGGGGCGCACGATGATTGTGGTCACCCATGAAATGCGTTTTGCCCGCGAAGTGTCCAGCCGCACGGTGTTCTGCCAGGGCGGGACAGTGGCCTTTGACGCGCCGTCAGAAGACGCGTTCCACCCTGATTTCAACGAAGGCAACTTCAGGCAGTTCATCGCCGCGGGTGGAAACGAGTGATGAACTTTGAAGGCATTATCGAATATTCGCCACTGTTTCTGACGGGCATTGTGACCACGGTCTTGCTGGCATTGTCGTCGCTGACACTTGGCCTTCTGGGCGGGATATTGCTGGCACTGGCAAAGCTGTCCTCCATCTGGCCGCTGCGCGCCCTTGCCAATGTCTTTTCAGATTTTTTTCGCGGCATCCCCGAAATTCTGGTGCTGATGGTGGTGTTCTTCGCGCTGCCTGTGGTGCTGGCGGATCTCACCGGAACCTACGTGGAAATCACCCCCTTTGTTGCCGGTCTGCTGACCCTGAGCATCGCGTTTGCCTCTTTTGCATCCGAAACGATCCGGGCGGCCTTTCAGGCGATTTCAAAAGGCGAGTTGGAGGCGGCAGCGGTCTATGGGTTTTCGGACTGGCAGGTATTCCACCGGATCAAATTGCCCTTGATGTGGCGCAACGCAGTGCCGGGACTGGGCAATATTTGGCAGACCATGCTGAAAGACACCGCGCTGATCTCTGTCATCGGTTTGTCTGACGTGATGCGGGCGGCAAAGGCCGGTGGTGACGCCTTTCGTGACCCCTTTAGTTTCTTGCTGGTCGCCGCGCTGATCTATCTGGTGATTACTCTGTTTTCCGAAGCTGTTCAGCGCCGTCTCGAAGCACATCTGCGTCAGGAAGCGTGACCATGTCGAATATATTCTCCATCGAACGCCTGCTCAGTATCTACACTGATTACGGATACCTGCTGCTTGAAGGCCTGTATGTGACGGGCTTTGTATTTGGGCTGGGGCTGATCTTTGCTGCCATGCTGAGTGTGATTGTCGCCTTTGCCAAACTGTCGGGCAACCGGGCGGTCCGCATGGCCGCCGGTGTCTATGTCACCTTTTTCAGAGGCACACCGCTGCTGGTGCAGTTGTTTCTGATCTACTTCGGCCTGGCGCAGTTTGACCTGTTCCGCGAGTCGTTTCTGTGGGTGGCATTTTCAAACCCGCTGTTCTGTGCGGTGCTGGCGCTGGCTTTGAATGAAGCGGCCTATATGGGCGAAGTGCTGCGCGGCGGCCTGCTGGCAATCCCCAAAGGCGAAGTCGAAGCAGCGGATGTCTATGGATTTTCCTTTATCGCCAGGGCCAGACGTATTCTGCTGCCGCAGGCGATCCGGATTGCATGGGGCCCGCTCAGCAATGAGGTGATCTACCTGCTGAAATCATCGGCTCTGGTGTCCACAATCACCGTTCTGGACCTGATGGGGCAGGCGCGTATCATCTCGCTGAAAACCTTTGCGCCACTGGAAACCTATGTGCTTGCAGGTGCCATGTATTACCTGGTCGCAAAACTTTTGTCCTGGAGCTTCAAGCTGGGCGAACGAAAACTGAGCTACTAGGCCGGCGCTCCCTCAATGAGCCGCCGCCCCAATTCCAACAGACTCCGCAGGAGAAACCATGTCTGATCAAATCGAAACACGTCTGAAAACACTCGGAATCACTTTGCCCGATCTGGTGGCTCCTGTGGCCAATTATGTGCCCTGGGTGATCAGCGGAAATCTGGTATTCATCTCCGGTCAGATCACCGTGGAAAACGGCGAACTTGCCTATGTGGGCAAGCTTGGAGACAGCGTTTCGACCGAAGTGGGCGTGCAGGCTGCCAACCTCTGCGCGCGCAATCTTCTGGCACAGCTGAAGGCGGCCTGTGGCGGGGATCTGAACCGGGTCAGGCGCGTGGTTAAACTTGGCGGTTTTGTGAACTGCACCCCGGAATTCACTGACCAGCCGAAGGTGATCAACGGCGCTTCAGACCTGATGGTTGAGGTGTTCGGTGAAGCGGGACGTCATGCGCGCGCCGCCGTCGGCGTCGCCTCACTTCCACTCGGCGTTTCGGTGGAAATTGACGGTGTTTTCGAAATCGACTGATCTCGGCACGCGTTATCCGCGTACGCTCTAATAGTTTGTTACAATAAGTGGACTTCTCATGATTTCTTCTCTGTCAGATCGCGCTGAATACAGCAGCCTTGCCGACGCCATATATCTGAACCAGGCTTCGCTGGGGCTGATGGGCCAGCCGGCAGTGACGGCTATGCATACCTATCTGGATGATATTGGCCGCCACGGGAATATGAACCTGACGGACGCTGAAGAAGTCGCGTTGTTCACGCCACTGCGTGAAAATGCGGCGGCCCTGATGAACTGCGCACCGGAACAGCTTGCGATCATGTTCAGCGCGGGCGACATGCTCAATCAGCTGCCCTCTCTGTTTCAGCCGCGTGCCGGCAGCAAGTTCCTTTCGGTGTCCACTGACTTCCCCGCCATAACCCGGCCCTGGATCGCCTATGCTGAAACCCATGACCTGGAGCTGCAGTTCGTAGATGAGCGCGGCGATACCGATCTGACCGACTCGCTGATCGCGGCGATCGACGACCGCACTTCTGTGGTTGCGGTCAGCTATGTGCAGTTTTCCACCGGCAGCCGCAGCGACATTCATCGCCTGCGCGACGCCACGCGCAAAGTCGGTGCCCGTCTGGTGGTCGATGTCACCCAGGCCGCCGGGGCGGTTCCGATTGATGCGCGCGGCTGGCAGGCCGATATTGTGGTTTGCAGTGGCTACAAATGGCTGGGTGGTCACGGCGGGGTCGGCTTCGCCGTGGTGGCGCCGGACCTGTTGCTGCACACACCGCCGGCCCCCGGATGGATGGGGGCGGCGGATCCGTTTGATATGCAGGCGACCAGGCTGCCGCTGGCTGGCGACGCCCGGCGTTTCACCCAGTCGACCATGTCCTACATCTCTATGGCGGGGCTGACAGTTGCGATCAGGGAGCTGCTTGCGATGGGCGCGCCAAAGATCGAAGCCCATGCGCGCACGTTGGCCAGCCTGTTGGATGAAGAGCTGCAAGGCACCGGCTGGACCCCGTTCCGCGCCGCACACGACCGGGCCGCATCTTCCCATATTATTACTCTGGGCAACCCTTCGGGCGATGTCGACAGCACTTTGCGGAACATACGGGATGCAAATATTGTCTGTGGCAACCGCAACGGCCGCATCCGGGTTTCAATCGCGCATTTCAATGATGAAAGCGACATCCGGACACTTGTTGCACAGCTGAAACACGGCTGAATACACCCATAACCCCGGGGCGGAACGGATCTGAAGTCCCGCCCCGGGTCTGCTCACTATGGCGCCGGAAAACTGTGGTGCCAGGAAAAAGGAAAGACGATGGCCGGACTGATACTGCTTGCGACGGTGACTTTGCTCTACGCGGGATATAATCTTTTTGTCAAAATGGCCGGTGTCCAGGTGCCGGCGGAGGCCACTACGACGATCCTGGCGACCATCAGCATTCAGCTGGCAGCCTTGTTTACCTCCGGCGTGTTCCTGAGCGTGCTGCTGATGCGGGGCGGTCAGGTGTTTTCACTGTCAAACGGCACCTATTTCTGGGCGGCACTGGCGGGGATCTGTATTGGCGGTGCTGAGATCGGCTATCTGTATCTGTTCGGTGGTGTCGGCCTTGCAAAACCGATGGACGCAAGTGTTGCCATCCCGACCGTGGTCAGCGGCACGATCGTGATCGCGATGTTGTTCGCTTATTTCGTGCTCAAAGAGACTATTTCCTGGAATCAGGTGCTGGGCAGCCTGCTGATCATCGGCGGCATCATCATGTTCTTTGTGAAAGGGCAGGCTCAGGGCTGAGCCGGCGGCGTTGTCAGCAGACCGGCTTTCGCGTCTTTGAGAATTGAGTCGATGAGCGGGTTCTGCTCGCGGCCCTTTTTGATGGCGATACCCAGCGGCACATCAATGAAGATCTCGTCCGGCTTCAGGGCGCGGATCTGGCCGTTGTCGACGTAGCGTTTTGCATAATGAACCGGCAAAAACCCCGCATGACGGCCGCTGAGGATCAGCATGCCGGCGGACTCGATGTGGTGCACCACGGTGCGATGGGAGTCCGGAGTGAAAAATTCTTCGTCAAACCGGTCGATATAGCCACGCGCGATCGGCCCCGCGGCTTCGATCATTTCAATCGAAATATCCTGGTCCGGGATCAGAAAATGCGGGTGAGTCCTGCCGCAGTAAAACTGGTTTCGCTCCTCGGTGAGTACCAGAAATTCCAGCCCGGCGACGCTGCGGTGCCGGGCAGAGATCGCGCAGTGAATTTTTTCATCTACCAGCAGTCGCTCCAGCACCCGGGGCGTGTCCTGGATGATTTCGATGCTCATGTCGGGCTTCTGGTCGGACACATGAGATAGCCAGTCCGAAATAAACAAGCTGTCATGGGAAATCATACCGTCGGGCATGCCAATGCGTAAAGTGCCGCCCATATGGGTTTTCACCAGCGCCAGACGTTCGCGGAATTCGTCCATCCGGTCAAACAGGGCCAGAGTTTCCTGGTAAACTTCCTGGCCACGCTGAGTGACCCGAAATCCGCCGCGTCCGCGTTCGCACAACCGGATGCCCAGACGGGTTTCCAGGTCGGTCATATGGGTGCTGATGGTCGATTCCGCGACGTTCAGACGGGCCGTTGCAAGTGAGAACCCGCCCGATTCCACAACTGTGATGAACACACGAAGCAGTCTTAGATCTTTGTCGCTGACGCGGCCCAACATTATCGGATGCCCCTGGAAAATCCTGGTCAAATTGACTTTTTACATATGGCGTTCTCCGTGGGCGGAGTAAAGATTTATCGGATCCTGCCGGTTCACGCCGGAGAAAGTTTTGATTCTGCACCGGCCTGGAACTTAATTCAGCCCATTTATATTGTGTCACCAGAGCTGCCAGAGCGAAGCCAGCAGACGGTCGCAGGGGCTCTGAACTGATATTTCGGCTGTAAGTTATGCCTGCTGCTGGTGAGGCGCCGGATGTTGGACCGGTGAAAAAATTCTGCCTGGCGCGAACGTTACTCAGAAATCATTGCTGAAGCTGAAGCCTCGCAATGGGGGGGCGGCTGGTGTGCCATGACCCGGGCCGGAGGCTGAATCGTCGCGGCTGCTCGGTATGCCCTGAAACGGGCGACGCAGGTCAGCTTTGCACACGTGTGTAAAATTTCTTGCACACGTGTCCAAGATATGGCTAACTGAGCGTCATTCGGCGTTGAGGAGCGCCCGAATTCAAATCTCTGGGAGGATTAAAATGAATAAACGTTATAAAACGACCCTGGCAGCTTTGGCGACCACGGCCCTTATTTCCATCGGCTCTGGTGCTGCTCTGGCTCAGCAATACGACATCGACATCTGGTTCGTTGGTGGCGACGCCGACAGCTATCGTGGTGAAGCCATCGAAATCGCTGCGGACTTTCTGCAACGCGAAGCTGCGGTCAAAGGCGAAGATCTGAGCATCAACGTTGTGACCAAATCCTTTTCGGGCTGGGAAGAGCTGAAGCAGGGTGTGACCCTTGCGGCAGAGGCCGGATCAGCACCCGCTATTGTGGCTGCTGGTCATGAAGATATCGCGCCATGGGCTCAGTCCGGCCTGATCGTTCCGATTGAAGATTACATTGACGTAGATGCATGGCCCGTCAACGATATCTACCCCAACCTGCTTGAAATCGCCTCCTTTGACGGCCAGCTTTACGGCTTGCCACAGGATGCTGAATCGCGCCCGTTCTTCTTCTGGAAGGATTACATGCGCGAAATCGGCTATTCGGACGCGGACATCGAGGCGCTGCCTGACCGGGTTCAGTCTGGCAGCTATACGCTGCAGGATGTGCTGGCCGACGCCAAGAAAATTCAGGACGCGGGACTCGTAGAAGAGGGCTATGGCTTCTATCCACGGGTGTCCAACGGGCCGGACTACTGGCAGTTCTATACCAGCTTCGGCGGCACCATTGAAAACGACGAAGGCAAACTGGTATTTGACAGAGAGGCAATGACCGGCTTCTACCAGTTTTTTGTTGACGCAGTTGATCTCGGTGTCACCCGCAAAAACCACCTCGGGACTCCCTGGGACCAGTGGTACGCAGAAGTTGCCAACGGCAAAGCAGGTCTGTGGCATGGCGGTACATGGCACTTTGCGCGCTACACTGGCAAAGAAGGTCTGGACGATTTCTTTGGCAAAATCCAGTTCACGCTGATCCCGGCCGGTGACGAGAATGGCAAAGCCAACACCCTGACCCACCCGATCGTATACCTGCTGACCCAGCAGGAAGATGACGATGCGATCGCCATCGCTGCGGACCTGGTTAAAATCGCATCTGAGCCGCGCATCAATGCGCTGCACGCGATCAAATCCGCCCACCTGGGTATCAGCAAGGCGGAAGCCTCTGTGGATCTCTATGCCGGCGACCGCTGGGCACGGGAAGCAACTGAACGCCTGCTGCCTTTCGCCACAGCGATGCCAAATAACGTGAACTTCGGTCAGTACTGGGAGATCATGTTTGGCGGTCTGGAAGCCTCCTGGACGGGTCAGAAAACAGTGGCAGACGCCATTGCTGATGTCGAAACAGAGCTGGCAACCACCCTTGGCGACGACATCGTCATTCGCTGATTAAACACTGGTCGGCGGCGCACAGGTTTGCGCCGCCGCCACTCTACTTTCCAGAATTTCGGGGGCACCAATGGGAAATTCAAATGCTGAAATTGCCGCGAGCGGCCGTGTGAGCGCGCCAGATCTGCGTGGCGGCGCGCCTCAACTGACAAGATTGCAGAAGATCGGAAATTCCAGGCACCTTGGCCTCTATCTGATGGCGCCGGCGTTTTTGTTTGTTGTACTATTCTTTGTCGCACCAGTGCTGCTGACCGGCGTATTCGGTTTTACCAATATGAGCACCGCTACGGGCATCTCCGGCGGCGCCTATCTGGCGAACCAGTCGTCTATGCGCGCGCTCAGAGACAAACATGATTTCGGTGAACTTGCCGATCAGATCAACCAGGTCGTTTTCACGATTGACGAAGCCGGTCTGGAAGCAGCTGCACAGGCTGGCGCCAGCGCTGCGACGCTGAAGGAGCTGAACGCAAAATTTTTCGGCCAGAGCTTTGGCAAGCGGCGCGATGTGGAGCGGGCGATCAAAACGCTGGACAACCGCCCGTCAAGCACCCGTGCCATCAAGGCCATATCGAAGCATTTCGAGCGCTCCGTTTTTAACATCCGCTTTGACAGCGCTGACGATCTCCTGGCAGCACTCAACAAGTTTGGGATCAGTCTGGACCCGGAGCAACAGGCGGCTGTGATCGATGTGACCTATACCGGCTGGGTGTTCACTACAGACAATTTCAAACGGATGATCTCGCTGCCTGATACAAGAACAACGCTGTACAACACGCTGTTTTATGTCTTCACCACTCTGATCCTGTTTAACGTCGGCTTCGCGCTCGTACTGGCTATCAGTACCCATTATATGGACGCCGCACCTGCCGGGTTCTTTCGTTCTGTGTGGCTGCTGCCCCGCATTACGCCGCCGGTGCTCTATGTGCTGATGTGGAAATGGCTGGCCTGGGACACCGGGTTCATATCCGCAGTGCTCGGCCCGTTCGGCATCGCGCCCAAGAACTGGATGCTGGACAGCCCGACGAATGCCTGGACATTTATCATCCTGATCAATGGCATGGTCGGGGCTTCCATGGGTATGCTGATCTTCGCCTCGGCGATCAAAGCCATCCCAACATCGCTGTTTTACGCCAGCGAAGTGGACGGGGCGACCCGGGCGCAGCAGATCCGCCATATCATCCTGCCGCAACTTCGCTTTCCGATCCTGTTCATCACCAGCTATCAGACCCTGTCTCTGCTGACATCGTTTGAATTTATCCTGCTGGCGACAGAGGGCGGTCCTGGCGGATCAACCGAGGTCTGGGCACTGTCCACCTATTTCAAAGCGCTGAACAACTATGCCGGATCGCTGGAATACGGCTATGGCGCGGCGCTGGCCCTTGTGCTGGTGGTCGTGGGGGTCGCCATGTCGATCCTCTATCTGAAGCTGTTTGACTTCAAAACGCTGACAGCCCCACCGAAAATTGAGTAACAGGAGAAATTTGTCATGACTGGCAACTACCGCAAATGGCCAACGATCCTGTTTCTGGGGATTTTGACCGCACCGATCATTCTGATGTATTTCTACCTGTTTGTAGATACCGTCACCAATTCACCGCCGGGATCAATGATCCCCAACGAGTGGACCGCAGAACACTGGCGTTTCCTGTTCACCACCATTCCCGGCCGGCCTTCAATCTGGACCGCAACTTTGAACACGCTCCTGTTTGCGACCACCACCACTTCGATCGTGCTGGTGGTGTCCTCCGCCGCAGGCTACGCCCTGTCGCGGCTGAATATGCCGGGACGCTCTTTGTTCCTTGGCGGCGTGTTGGTTCTGCATGCGTTTCCCACGGTGACGCTGCTGATCGCGATCTTTCTGATCCTGCAGATGGTCGGTCTCTATAACACGCTGATCGGGGTCATCCTGGTCAAGACGGCGCTGGAACTGCCGTTCGGTATCTGGATCATGAAAGGGTTTTACGACACCGTGCCCTGGGAAATCGAAATGGCCGGGCTGCAGGACGGGGCAACCCGGTTTCAGGTCTGGACCAAACTGGTGCTGCCGCAGGTGAAGCCTGCGATCATGGCACTGGGGATCTTTTCGTTCCTTGCCGGCTGGTCAGAGTTCATTCTGCCACTGGTGCTGGCGCCGGACAACAACGTCCAGGTGCTGTCGGTCTACCTTGCCGGGTTGATTTCGGATGACACCAATTTCGACATGGCAATGTTCAAATCTGTCGGCGTTTTCTATGTGCTCCCGGTGATCATCCTGTTCACCTTCTTCCAGAGCAAACTCATGAATATCTACAGCGGGGGTAATAAAGGCTGATGCGTATATTACTGGACAACTTCACTAAAAAATTCGGCACGCTCACGGTGATCGACCAGATGGATCTGGAAATTCAATCGGGCGAAATGATCGCGCTTCTGGGCGGATCGGGCTGCGGTAAATCCACCACGCTGTTTTCGATCTGCGGCATTCACAAGATCAACGGCGGGCGCATTCTGTTTGGCGACAAGGATGTCACCAACATCACCTCACAAGAGCGCAACGTCGGCGTTGTATTCCAGTCCTTTGCGCTTTACCCGCATATGACCGTGGAACAGAATATCGGCTTTCCGCTGAAACTGCGCAAAGAAAGCAAGGCGGAAGTCCAGCGCAAGGTCGGCGAGATCGCCGAAATGGTGCATATCGAAGAGCTGCTGCAGCGCCGCCCGGGGGAATTGTCGGGCGGTCAGCAACAACGGGTTGCCCTGGCGCGCGCGCTGGTGCGGCGGCCGGATGTGTTGCTTCTGGATGAACCTCTGGCCAATCTTGATGCCACGCTGCGTCTTGAAATGCGCTCCGAGATCCGGCGCATCCAGCAGGAAACCGGCATCACCGCAGTTCTGGTGACACATGATCAGGTGGAAGCCATGAGCATGTGTGACCGGATCGCCATCATGGACGCTGGCAAAATTGTGCAGATCTCTGAGCCACGGGAAATGTACAACAACCCGGTATCCGACTTTGTGGCTGGTTTTCTGGGCAGTCCGCCGATCGCATTCCTGCAGGGGCGGATCACCGACGGCATCTTTGTTGAACCCAGCACCGGAACAAAAATGCCCGTCAACGCAGATATTGCCAAAAGGGCCAATGGTGGTGAAGTGCGTGTCGGAATCCGGCCTGAGTTTTTTCAGCCCGGCGCTGGTGCGGCGATCAAAGGACGGGTGTCCTTTATCGAGTCCCAGGGACGCGAAACCCTGTACAATGTCACTTTGCCTGACGGCAATATCCTGCGTTCGATTCAAGGCAGTCAGTCTTCTGCGAGGATCGGTGACGAGGTGGAATGGGGTGTTGATTCTTCACAGATGCTGGTCTTTGGCCGGGACGGTATGAGACTATGACCCTCACCCGGGAGTGGTTGGAACGATTTGGCTGGCCGGCAACTTTGCTGACCGGCCATCCTCTGGCGGTCGCCCATCGCGGCGCCAGTGACCATGCGCCGGAAAACACGCTGAAAGCCTTCCGGGTTGCCGCTGATCTGTGCTCAGAAATGTGGGAGCTGGATGTGCGCCTGTCTGCGGACGGGGTCTGTGTGGTTGTCCACGACGACAATCTGACCCGGGTCGCACGGCGGGGTCTGCGGGTGTCAGAAGCCAGCTGGGACGAGATTTCTGAATTGAGATTGCCGGAGGGACAGCGCATCCCACGCCTGGAGCAGGTCATTGAACTGGCGAAAGAAACCGGATGCGGACTGTATATCGAGATAAAGTCCGACGGCGCCGGGCCTGTGGCCTGGGAGCTGTTGAAAAAAGCAGGGTTTCAGTTTGCATGCCTGGCATCGTTCAATGTCAGCTGGGTCCGGGAGTTGCATCAGCTGGGCTGTGAATACCCGCTGGGCGTGCTTGTGCCGGCCGGGATGGAACCATTCACCTATCTGGATGGGGCCGAGGTCGACATCGTGCATCTCTGCTGGCGGGACGCATCAGATGCCCCGCATGAGTTGCTGACCAGCGAACTGATGCAGCGTTTTCAGGACAGTGGCCACCAGATCGTGATCTGGGACGAGGATCGCAGAGAGGTTGTGGATGCGCTATTGCATCAGCCGGTGATGGGAATTTGTTCCAACCGGCCGGAGCTGTTGAAACCCTACCGTCCGGATCCGGCGCATCCGGTTGATATTGTCTGCCATCGCGGCGCAAACGCATTTGCACCGGAAAACACCCTGGAGGCAGCGCGCATATGCGCCGATCAGCGGTTTCAATATGTCGAACTGGATGTGCGCACCACGACAGACGGGGAGCTTGTGGTTATCCATGACGCCGACGTGAAACGCACCAGCGATGGCAGCGGCCTGGTCATTGATATGACACTGGAGCAGATCAAGTCGCTTGACGCGGGGGGGTGGTTCCGTGAAGGTTCGGCCGGATACCGGGTCCCGACCCTGCGCCAGATGCTGGATCTGGTGCGCGGGTCCGCCGGTCTCTATATCGAAGTTAAGGATGCCGACCCTGTGAAGCTGCTGGACGTTGTGAGCAAAGCCGACATGCTCGGCCAGTGTTTTTTCTGGGGGTATGACATCGGAAAAATGCGCCAGATCCGCGAACTGGCACCCGAAGCTGTGCTGATGGCCACCCGCTGGATGTATACTTCTGTGCGCGAGGCTGTCGCGGCTTACGGCGCTCAGATAGTTGAATTTGACGCGGAAAAGGATGATCTGGCCGAGATGTCTGAGTGCGGGTCGCTTGGCGTGCGGTCGATGCTTTTCAGCAAACAGCATCAATGGGATGACCTGGAAACCTGTCTGCGTTTCCGGCCGGATCTGGCCAATCTTGATCGTCCGGACCGCTATAAAATTCTGACATCTTATCCACGGGTCCGCCAACATTTCCAGGCCAGTAATCAGGACCAGTACACAAGGGCAGTCGTATGAGCTTTGATCCCGATAAAACATCTGCGGTTACGTCTTTTGATGTGGCCCGCAGAGCGGGGGTATCCCGCTCTGCAGTGTCGCGATGTTTTACGCCGGGTGCCAGTATTTCCGCCAAGAGCCGTGAGAAGATTCTCAAAGCGGCCTCCGAGCTTGGGTACCGGGTCAACCTTGTTGCCAGAGGGCTGAACAAACAGCGCACCGATCTGGTGGGCATGATCGTCTCCAGTCTGACCACCTCCTACCGGGCGGCTTCGGTCGACGCGCTGGCGAAACAGCTGGTGCAGCAAGGGTTCCGACCCATGTTGTTCTGCATCGACGAGGGAAAAGACGTTGAGCAACTGCTGTCGATCCTGCTGAATTACCAGGTCTCCGGCGTGGTCATAACCTCAGATGCGCCTCCGGCTGAGATCTGCGAGGAATGCGCTCGCATGCGGGTGCCGCTGGTGATGGTGCACCGGATTGACGATCTGCCGTTTGTGGACCGGATCAACGGGGACGACATCAAAGGCGCGCGCCTGGCCGCCGATGCGCTGGTTGAGGCTGGGCGTGAACATTTGATCGTCGTGGAACAGGGCGTGCTGGGGTATTCCGGAGAGGTCCGGGTCGCAGCATTTCGCGCGCGTGCCGCCGAACTTGGCGTGCTGTGCAGCACTGTCGCCGTGAAACCCGTCGAATATGAGGCTGGCGTAGAGGCTGCACCAGGAGTTGTCGCACAGTTGGGCAAAACGCCCGGCGTATTCTGCACGACCGACACGGTGGCGCTGGGACTGCTTGATACTTTGCGCAACAAACATGGCGTGCGCATTCCCGAACAGATGAGTCTGGTCGGCTACGATGACATCCCGGAGTCCAGCTGGGCTTTCGCGGAACTGACCACCATCAAACAGTCGTCAAAGGAATTCGCCCGCGTCACGGTTGAGCTGCTGAAAGAGCGGATCAAAAACCCCGGCGCGGACCCCAAGAATGAAATCGTTGATGTGCAACTGGTTACGCGGGGCACGGTCTAGAATTGCGGCACAGGTGAACACCGCCTGAAAACCGCTGTGCCGCTGCGCATGCCTGCGGGTCATCTGGCAGACAGCCAATGGCCGAAGTTCTGTTCATTTTGGATATCAGGAGCTATTCCAACAAATGAAACTCGTTACCTTAAATATTCAGTTCGGTTTTGGTGCCGACGGAAAATTTGACCTTACCCGGACCGCGGATGCGGTGCGCGGGGCTGATATCATTACGCTGCAAGAAGTTGAACGCCACTGGAAACGCTCTGACTACAGCGACCAGCCTGCGGAACTGGCCCGTTTGCTGCCAGACTACCATTGGACCTACGCCGCCAATCTTGATCTGGACGCCAGTTATAAAGATGCGGACGGCAGCCTGGTTCAGCGCCGGCGTCAGTTTGGCGTGATGGTTCTGTCGCGCTGGCCGATCATTTCCAAAAGAGTTTTCCCACTGCCAAAATTTGGCGCGGTGGCCCATCACAGCATTCAGACCGGGCTGTTGGAAACGGTGATCGATGTCCCGTCCGGGCCGATCCGGGTCTATACGGTTCACCTCAGCCATCTGGGTGATGAACTCCGGCAACCGCAGATCGATATGATGCTGGATATTATAGCAAGAGCGCCGGGAGACGGCGGCGTCTGGTGTGGCACACATCCGGTGGAAGCTGACGGCTGGACCGAAGGTCGTGTGCCGCCGATGCCATATAAAGCGCTGATCGCAGGCGATTTCAATTTCACCACAAAGATGGCGGGCTATGAGTGCTTTACCGGACCGCTGAATGAAAACTATGGCCGGTTGACCAGCAGAACCGGATATCGCGACGCCTGGGTGGTGGCGGGCAATGCCGAAGATCAGGGCGTGACGTTCCCGGCGATCAAAGGCGCGGAAGAAGTCGCCAAACAGGTGTCCTCACGCCTCGACTATTGTTTTGTCAATTCTGGCCTGTGGGACCAGGTCACAGATGTCCGGATTGACGACGAGTCACCGGCATCAGACCACCTGCCGCTCTGGGTCGAGTTCAATGCATAACAGTTTGCCGGTGATCTTGCTTCAAAGGCTCGCGCCTCGGAGTGTCCGGGCCGCAGACACGCTGGGGCAAGGTCAGAAGACCACATATATTCAACCAGGACGACTGTCTGGAAGCGGGTGCTATGACGATCAAAACCGACCAAACTGATTCACTTGCCGCGCGGCTTGAATTTGCCAGCATCCTTGCCCGCGACGTGGGGCGGGAAGCGCTGCGCTACTGGAACGAGCAGGGCGCCGACGGGCTGGGCACAGAGGTCAAAGGCCTGCAGGATTTCGTGACCAAAGCCGACAAGGCGGCGGAACACACCATCCGGTCT
>MAAC01018816.1_pt1 | contig 13993 bp, 12 predicted proteins | sample 1115981 | NCBI WGS metagenome assembly MAAC01 (sample SAMN04961126, study PRJNA320927) | seawater metagenome | isolation source: sample BD02T64 sea water enriched with oil for 64 days | place: USA:Gulf of Mexico | collected 2013-07-27 | reverse complement strand
CCTCTACGGTGGTGACGAGGGCTGGCGCTATGCCATAGCCACCACCGGCGCCGTGGCCTTTTGCTACGGGTTTTTCTTTTATAAGGTTGCTCGCAATACGCCCAAGGGCTCAACCTATTTCAAGCCTAAAAAATCTGGCGGCCTCGAAGTATCAAATAAGCGCGACTTCTACCTCTACTTGGCGATGAACATACCCATGTATTTGGCACTGGCGGTACTGGCCTGGAAACTGTCATCACCCGCCGTTGGCCTGCTAACCAACGCCTATACACAGATTATCTGGTTAATTCTGGCCCTGCTTTTTATCTACCAGGTGTACAGCATTTATCAGGTCAACAAGGAGCACCTGGAGCATGGCTTACCCGAAATGGAGCAATACAAATTCAAGCAAGTCGCCATTCTGGACTGGGCCTACTTTGTCACTTTTGGCTCCGAGCTTGCCGTGGTCTCGATGTTGCCCGCCTTTTTTATGGAGACCTTTGATCTCAGCCCGGTGATGGCCGGCATGCTCGGCGGTGCTTTCGCCATTATGAATTTAGTCGCGCGCCCCAGCGGTGGCTTTCTCTCCGATAAATTTGGTCGCAAGAAAACCATGTCTATTCTGGTCGGTGGCTCAACCATCGGTTATCTCATACTATCGATGGTTGAGAGTAGCTGGAGTGTTCCCCTTGCCATGCTAGCGCTCATGTTCTGCTCTTTCTTTGTGCAGGCCGGAGAAGGTGCCGTCTTCGCCATGGTGCCACTGGTCAAACGCCGCATGACGGGGCAAATTGCCGGCATGGTCGGCGCCTACGGCAACGTCGGCGGCGTGACCTTTCTCACGGTGTACTCCTTCGTCGACACCTCGACCTTCTTTATGATTATTGCCGCTGCCGCAGCAGCTTGCCTGGTACTGGTACAGTTTATTGAAGAACCCAAAGGCCATATGCACGAGGTGATGCCCGATGGCACCGTGCAGTTAATTGAGCTGACGTAAACCTTGCAAGCCCCACTCAATAAAAAATACCGAGCTTGCTGCAGCGCTAGCTCGGTATTTTTTTACACCGCCCTTCTTTCGTTAAAGCACTGAAAAAAACATTTTTAACCCCAACAAAACTAGTAATATTGCAAATATCAGGCAGAAATTAACGCCATGTATTAATGCTGCCCGCTTCATGTGGCTCCACCGCTGCCGCCACCGGCGCTGTGCCTAGTATATGTCCCGTCCTAAAATACGTTGACGTTTTTTGACGAAACCACTTCCATTTCGAAATGGCTTTTTTTATGCGTGTCTTCTGGTGTTTACATGCCACGCCTCAAGTGCGGCCTAAGTCGACTGTAGATCGCAATGGATTGCGCCACCAGTGTCTTCGCCTCCTCAAAGGTCTTACAGCGATAGAGCAAAAACTCCTGCTTTAAAGCACCATTGACTCGCTCAGCTAGGCCATTCTGATAGCAATCGTAGCCACCGGTCATGGGGGCTTGATATTGTGCCGCTCCAATTCACGCTGATAAAGGCTTGGGCAATACTGACTGTCGCGATCGGAGTGATGGATCAGCGGCCGTTGCGTTTGCCGTTCGCGTATTGCCCGTTTCATCGCTTTAACGGTATCACTGGCCTTCATCTCTCGCCTCACCTCATGTCCCATGATCTTGCGACTCGAGGCATCGGTCACCAACGAGAGGTAGTGAATACCCTCATCACTTTCAACATACGCAATATTGCTGGCAAACACTTGTTCGGGGTGGTTAATGACGATGCCCGATAGCAAGTTGGAATGCTTTTTCATTCAGTGTTTACTATAGGTAGTCTTTGTGTAACTGCGCCTGGGTTTTACCAAAAGGCCTTATCCCTTTAAGTAGGTAAACAGCCCGTATCGACCCAATTTAATCCCACTTTCGACGAGCTTTGGCGGGATGAGGTAATAGAGTTTGCGGGCGCCCAGGCGAGGAAGGTAGCGACGGAGGTCGTTAACCCATTCCTAGACCAGTGCCAATTCAGCTTGCCTACGCTGTTCGCATTGGTAAATCGCTTACCGGTAATGCCAAGGAACCTGCTGGCTCTGCTCAGGCTTACTTGTCGCTGGACCTGCAAGCGTCTCGCTCCCTGGCAATGAACTTTTTCCTGAGCCCAGCCCCCTGCTCGGCATCAATGATATCAATGACTTCGTTAAGCAGTAAATTCCGAAGGCGTTCATCGTAAAGTTCACGCTCTGGCTGCTTGATGACCTAGGCAGGGGTTTCTTTGGCTCTTGGTGTGCTGGGCACCGTTAACCTCACCGGCTGGGACCAATCCATCTTACCGTGCTTCCGCAGCCAGGTAAGCACGGTACTACGGCCCTGTATGCCGTAGGTGACCAGGGCCTGTTTGTAGCTCATATCGCCTTTTCAACACTGGCAACAACCCGCAATTTAAAGCCGAAAGTGTAATCACGCTTTCGGCGAGTTGTACTGTTGATGTCCATTATAGGTCTCCAATGGGTAAACCTATTTCAGGACGGGACAGTACGGTAATAAAAAAACCGGCCCCTAGGCCGGTTTTAAAACTACTTGAGATATTACTTTAAAAAGTCATTTGATAGGCCACGGCCGCCCAGAGGTTGGACATTTCTCCTTCTGTGGTGCCGTTTAGCATCAGCGATCCCTTGCCGCCACCGACCTGACCTTCAATACCGGCGCCGGCCTTAAACCAGTTGCGGTCGTATTCCCGGGCCTCTAGGTCAAAGGCAAACAGACCGACTAAATCACCGGAAACCCCCTCGCCCTTGTCGTCAAAGCGATGGGCGGCCTCGAGATTGCCTCGCAAACGACTGGTGGCGCTGAGGGCATAGTTCGCATTAAAGCCCAAACGCAATTCGCTGATGCTTTCTTTGCGGCTGGCAAAATACGCAGGGAAGCCACCGCCGGTTTCGGTATAGCTGCCGAGTTGTGAATCAACAAAATTAACATCCACATAGGGGCTGAGCTGGGTCTTGCTGACGCTGAGGGCATTTTGCCAGTCGATGCGCGCCCGTAGGCCCCAGGTCTGGCTATCCGGTGTGGCCCTCGAGCTATCCCGCAAGCCGGCATTAAAGTAAGCCCGACGGATGTCAACCTCGCCCCTGTGGACATAGGCACCAAGGGTGGCAAACACACCCGGTGTGGACAGCAGGGGGAAAATACCTTCCACACCGATGTAGTGGCCATCGGCATCCGTCTCGCCATCGAGAAAGGTGTTTTGTTCGGCCCAGGTTTTACCCAGCGTCAGGTTAATTTGCGCAAAGCCGGCATGGTAACCAAGGCCCATCTCCGCCAAACCCGATGAGCCATCGCGATTATCGTGCTCATCGACACTCCAGTCACCGGCCAGCCAGGCCGTTTTACGCCCCTCGGCCACGTAGCGGGAGAGGGGGTCACTGTGGGCGCCATTAATGATCAGCCCCACCGAGCGCACGGTTCTAGCCAACGACTCAGCACTGCTATCGAGGCTGTTGGCGATATCACCGGCCGCCGTCACACCACTGCCGCCATTCACGCCCACCCGCGCAATATAGGCCTCCGTACCGCCATTGCCAAAATCACCCGTACCCACCACCACCGAGCCGTCGTCGTTGACAGCGCGAGCTCCCTTTAGGGATACCGCCCCGAGGCTAACGCCCGCCGCTTCTAGCCACTGCGCGATGGAAACCATGCCGCCGTCCTGAGTCCAGCGATAACCCTCGCTGCCATTGCCCGACGCACTCTCACCGACCACCACCGTCCCATCGGCATTAACCCCCCGCACTCGAGAGAAGAAGCCACCACCGCTCAAATCCCCTAGACCGACCATGCCGCCGGCCTCGGTCCAGCGAAAGGCCTCATAACCAAGGCTTGAGTAGCCGTCACCGACCACCACCGAGCCATCGGCACTAACGCCTCGGGCATTGGAGTTAAAGCCGCCACCGGCCAAATCCCCCAGGCCCACCACACCGCCGGCCTCGGTCCAGCGAAAGGCCTCAGGGCCATTGCCCAAATAAGCAGAACCGACCACCACAGAGCCATCGGCATTAACGCCCCGGGCATAAGAGCCAGCCCCCAGGCCAACCATGCCACCGGCCTCGGTCCAACGGAAGGCCTCACCGCCAATGAACGAGCCGCTGAAGCCGACCACCACCGAGCCATCGGCACTAACAGCGTGGGCCTCAGAGAGATCGTCGTCACTGTTTAAATAGCCCAGGCCAACCATGCCGCCGGCCTCGGTCCAACGGAAGGCCTCATCGCCAATAACCCCGCCGCTGTAGCCGACCACCACGGAGCCGTCAGCATTAACACCCCAGGCTACAGAGCGAAAGTTGCCGCCACTTAAATCGCCGAGGCCAACCATGCCCCCGGCCTCGGTCCAACGGTAGGCCTCAGTGCCAGAGCTCGAATAGCTGTAGCCGACCACCACCGAGCCATCGGCATTAACACCCCAGGCAGAAGAAAAAAAGTCACCGCCGCCTAGCACCCCCAAAGGGATGACAGCGCTATCGGCCTTTGCTGCAGGGCTGCTGATGGCCAAAGTGGTATCGGTCGTAAATGGAAGGTAGTGCTTGATAAGGTTTTTTTTAAGGATGTTGCGCTTTGACAAAAATTGACATCCCTTTAAATAGCCCTCGCCAACCATGCCGCCGGCCTCGGTCCAACGGGAGGCCTCATTACCAGAGCTCGAATAGCTGTAGCCGACCACCACAGAGCCATCGGTATTAACACCCCAGGCGGAAGAACAAAAGTCACCGCCTAGCACCCCCAAAGGGATGACAGTACTATCGGCCTTTGCTGCAGGGCTGATGATGGCCAAAGTGGTAGCGATCGTGAATGGAAGGTAGTGCTTGACGAGGTTTTTTTTAAGAATATTGAGTTTTGACAAAAATTAACATCCCTGTATTGTTTTTGAAAACCGCGGGGGTATTGACAAGATAGCACCCACATTATCGAGAAAATTAGCAACAACTAGAAATAAACATCAACCTTAAATATTACAGGCGACTCGATAGGGGACTTTAATAAATTCAACGTTGAACCTACATTTTTTAGGCCTAATGTTGATTTCAAATCACTGAAAAAAGCATTTTTAACCCCAACAAAACTAGTAATATAGCAAATATCTTTTTCAATACCGGCACCGGCAAACGGTGCACCATGCGCGCACCAATAGGGGCGGTAAAAAAGCTCACCAAGGATATCAATAACACCGCCGGCAAATAAATAAAACCAAAGGTGTAGTTTTCGGGAGACGAGTTGGCCCATCCGTTAATTAAATAACCCGCTGTGCCGGCCACCGAAATAGGCAGGCCAATAGCCGCTGAGGTGCCAATGGCTTTTCGAATTTCAACATTCTGCCAGGCGAGAAAAGGCACCGTTAGGGAGCCACCACCGATGGACACCAGGGCCGATACCGAACCGATACCAGAGCCCGCCGCCAATAGGCCCGCCGTGCCCGATAACTCCCTGCTCGGACTGGGCTTTTTATTGAGAAACATTTGCACCGAGACCGCACACATAAAGAGGGCAAAGAATATCGCCAAATGGGCCGAGCTAATATATTTCGCCAGGAAGGTCGCCACAAAGGTGCCGACAATAATACCCGGCGTCATGCCCCTGACCACAGCCCACAGCACGCCGCCATTGGCGTGGTGAGCGCGCAAGCTCGCTAATGAGGTGGCAATAATAGATGCCATCGACGTGCCCAATGCCAGGTGAACGACCTTTTCGACGGGAACGCCCTGCAATAAAAAAATCGAGGTCAGGGCCGGTACCATAATGCCACCACCGCCGATGCCCAGCAGCCCGGCCATAAAACCAACAAAGGAGCCTAGCAACAGAAAGCTCATCACCCACTGCACATCTAACATCTTACCGCCATCAACATTTCTCTTAAGACAATACCGCCGTGGTACAAAACACGGCACCTAGCAAATAATCGATCGTAAAATACAGCCCCATCACGTACAAAAAGCCATGTGTGTGGCCAATGCCAGTCACCCCGACAAGCCCATGGGCGCCCTTGAAGAATATCCCACCTTCTGACTCGATAGTACGCTCAAATGTACACGAGAGTGACCCGGGCAGAGATAAAACGGGCAATCTGACCACAGCGCCCCCGCTAAACCCTCGCCTCACTGAGCATTGACTAGCCCTCGAATAATCGGGCGTAATTTAAAATTAATAAAAATATATTTGGCTCTCTGTACTTTTTACGGCTAGAATCAAGTTTGTATTTATGTTAACAGTCGACATCGTAATGTCTACACCATCTTTCAAGGAGCTTAGGATGGACGCCGCAATGGAATCTGCCATGGGAAGTGACAATATCGCTATTGTCATTGATGAAAGGTCTAGCACCGGGGCAATAGTCGCCGCAGCCCTAAGAAAATCGGGCTTCTTCATCGCCCACCCCCTGCAAACTCTCGACCCCAACCTGCAGGCAATGGAATTAAACCAGGTCCTCGACACTGGCGAAGATGATTACTATAACGACCCACGCAAGCACACCACCATTGGCCTAAACGAACTCTGCCAGACCGCCTTTCCGGTCTGGGCCAAGCAAACCAGCTCTTGCTCGGAGATGCTAGAGGCCGAAATCAGCGACATTACCCTCTCCATTACCACCATGGCCACTGGTGTGTCTTCCACCATGAAGCTCTGCCAAAGCTCCATTCAGGAGGTCGTCAAGCGCGCCGAGTCCAGAAGAGATGGTTCAAACTCAAGGGAAAAGATGCAGGCCGTCGCCGATGCTTTGCGCCTGACCGTAGAAAGCCGAGGCACCCTACTCGACGATGTAAAGACCCTGGGACCCTTAACCCAAAGCCTCGAGACCATGGCCGGTAGTGTGAAGGAGATTTCCACCCAAACTAAATTACTGGCTCTCAATGCCACCATAGAGGCTAGCCGCGCGGGTGACGCCGGTGAAGGCTTTGGCGTCGTCGCATCGGAGGTGCGCACCCTTGCCATGCGTTCGGCAGAGATAGCCCATGACATGGTACTTCACTCCGAAACCATTCAAGAGAAAATAAGCAACGCCCAAATGAGCGCCGACCAGGCCGCCGACACGGAAGAGGCTCTGGTCAGGACCTCCAATGAAAACATGAGCGCCATCCTCGACTATCACGACACGACCACTCACAACTTACACGCGGCATTGGAAGAACTAGCGAAAATCGACCAACAACACCAGGACAGCGTCACTAGCGCCATTGTTGCCCTGCAGTTTCAAGATAGGGTGTCTCAGATTCTCAATAATGTCACCACTAGTTGCGAAGATGCCCTGGCAGTCCTCGGCGAAGCTATAGCCAACGACACGAGATGCATTGACCACGAACCCTGGCTGGCAGATATGCTCAAGCGTTTTACCACCACAGAAGAGCGCCGCAATCTACACCTGGTTCGCAACGAAGAAGCCTCAAGCGACAATGCAGTGGCGGGTGAGGTCGCATTTTTTTAGTGAGCTAAAAACAGCCCCGGGGTTCTTGTAAGCAGGGTTACGAAAGGCCAATAAACTCTAGCGCTTCACTCAACTTATGTACGGCTATCACCTCCATACCCTCAACCGCCTGACGCGGGGCATTGCCCGCCGGCACGATGGCCCGTTTAAAACCGTGCTTGGCGGCTTCGCGCAGACGCTCCTGACCGCTGGGCACCGGGCGAATTTCTCCGGCCAGGCCCACCTCGCCAAACACCATTAAATCTCGGGGCAGGGCACTGTCGCGAAAACTCGATACCACCGCCAGTATCAACGCCAGGTCGGCACTGGGCTCCAGCACTTTGACGCCGCCGACGACGTTCACAAAGACATCCTGATCGCCGACCATCAAACCGCCGTGGCGGTGTAGCACCGCCAGCAACATGGCCAGACGATTTTGATCGAGACCCACCGTGACCCGCCGCGGATTGCCGAAATTGCTGTCGTCAACCAGGGCCTGTAATTCCACCAGTAGAGGGCGCGTGCCCTCCCATACCACCATCACCACGCTGCCCGAGGCGACTTCATCACCGCGCTGCAGGAAAATAGCCGAGGGGTTGGCCACCTCTTTCAAGCCCTGCTCGGTCATGGCGAAGACACCCAGCTCGTTAACCGCACCAAAGCGGTTCTTGTGGCTGCGCAGGGTGCGAAAACGCGTGTCGGCGGAGCCCTCGAGCATCAGTGAGCAGTCGATCATATGTTCCAGTACCTTCGGCCCGGCCAGCGAGCCCTCTTTAGTGACATGGCCCACCAGCAGCAAAATTATGCCGCTCTGCTTGGCCAGGCGAATCAGCTGTGCGGCACTCTCGCGCACCTGGGAAACACTGCCCGGCGCCGAGCTGATATCTTCGCAGTGCATCACCTGAATGGAATCGACCACCAGTACTTTCGGTTGCTGGCGCAGCGCCGTGGCACACACGGTTTCGGCCGAGGTCTCAGCCATAATATTGACCTTGTGGGTGGGCAGGCCCAAACGCTGGGCCCGCATCGCCACCTGCTGAGGGGACTCCTCACCCGTGACGTAGAGGCATTTATGGCGCTCCGCCAAGTGACACAGAGTTTGTAACAGGAGGGTACTTTTACCCGCCCCCGGTTCGCCGCCAATCAATACGCAGCTACCTGTCACCAGCCCACCGCCCAGCACCAGATCAAGCTCACCGGCCCCGGTGGGGATGCGCGGCAACTCATCAATGGCGATATCGGACAGCAGGCTGACATCGGCATCCGCAGCCCCGGCATAGCCACCGCCCGCACGCCCTGCAGAGGGCTTGAGTGCCGCAATGCGTACCTCACTGAGGGTATTCCAGGCGCTGCACTCGCTGCACTGACCCTGCCATTTTGTGTAATCTGCGCCGCAGTCATTGCAGACGTAAGCCGAGCTCTTCTTTTTTGCCACCAGCTATTCCACCTCTATTTCACCAGCCGGCATCCTACCGTGGCTGTCGCGGCGGGACAATCGCGGCGCCCCTGTCTCTCGATTTGCTCACTGTCGTGACGATATTCTCCGGTGCCACGAGGGCCAAACCGGGGCAAATCTGCTAGAGTGGCGGCATGTCATTGATCCCCGAAACGCCCCTGTTTTTTTACCCCCAGCTGGCCGCTGCACTGGGGCTTGAAGAGGCAGTGATGGTACAAACCCTAAAGGCCTTTCTGGAGCGTGGCGAGTGCGATAACCAGCACGGTTTTGCCTGGCTCGAGATCAATGCCGACAAGTTATTACAGGCCCTGCCCTTCTGGCAGGAGGCCGATATTCAAGGCATTACCACCAACCTGCGCGAGCAGGGCATATTACTGATCGGCGCGCAGACCTTCCAGGCGGGCGCACGCTTCCGCTTTGCCATCAATGAGCCGCACAATAGCCCATTGCCGGCACCAGCTGCGGGCAATACTCAGCCCAGCACTAGCTTGAGTCCCAGGCCCCAGCGCCAGGCCCCAGCGCCAATCCCAGCGGTCCCAGCGCAGCGCGCCCAGGCCATTACTAGAGGCTGGCAACCGGAAAATGACCTGCTCGCTCAACTCGCCCAGTACGGTATTCCCCAGGACTTTGCCCTCGAACAGGTCGGCGAGTTTGTCACCTACTGGACCGAGCGCAACGAGCCCCGATACAGCTGGGGCTCACGTTATTTGAAACACGTGCTGCGCCTGTGGCGCAAACAGGAGACCCGCAGCGCGCGCCAGAGCAAAGAGGTCGCAATTAGCGAGGGTTGGCAACCGAGCCTCGATGCCCTCGATATTCTCACCCAGCAGGCGGGTATTAATCGCAACTTTGTCGAAGACGCCATTCCCGAATTCATCCTCTACTGGCAGGAGCGCGGCACCAACTCCAGCACCTGGAATTCGCGCTTTATTCAGCACATTAAGCGGCAGTGGGCGAGCTTCACTCATACTCTGCAAATGGATACCGCACCGCGGCCCATTGCCGACGACTGGCAGCCCGACGAGAGCGTGTTCGAGATACTCCACATGGGTAATATCGACCGCAACTTCGCACAAAACCTGGTGCCCGAATTTATCATCTACTGGCAGGACAGCGGCCACCTGGTCAGCTCCTGGAATACCAAATTTCTCCAGTTTGCGAAAAAACAATGGGCCTACACTCACCAGCAGGCCCTCAACACTGCCGACACCAAGACGATGACACAGAGCCATGGCAAACAACGAACTGATCGACCAAGCAGTACACGACATAGAAGCCTCGCAGAAGACCTCAACGACCGCAGCTGGGCAACTTGATAACGAAGCACTACAAGACACCATTAATCAGATCTTCGCCCTGTTTCGGGTTAATTTTCACAACCAATTTTACGCGGCCTTCAACGACACCTCTCTACTCAACCAGGCCAAACAACTGTGGCTTGATTCCCTGCGCGACTACCCTATCCAATATCTACTGCTCGGTGCACGGCAAATTATCGAGCAATCGGAATACCTGCCTACCCTGCAAAAAATGATAAGTAGCTGTGACGAACAGGGCTCGCGCATTGGCCTACCGGCCCCTCGCGAGGCCTATCTACAAGCCTGCCTGGCCCCCCACCCCAAAGCTGCACAGCGCTGGAGCCACCCCGCCGTTTATTTTGCCGGCCAAAAAACCGGCTGGTTTGATCTCGAAAACCAAAATGAAAAAACCACCTGGCCAATCTTTAAGCGCCATTATGAAGAGCTGCGGCGCAAGGTTTTGTGTGGTGAAGAACTGAAAATAGCAGTACCGCCCGAATTGCCCCCGCCCGGCAAACCCCAGTCAAAAGAAGAGCGACTGAAGCAAATGCAGGCGCTGCGCGAGAAACTTGATTTGTAGTCATTAGCCAAAATCCACTCAATAATAATTCAAAGTAAACTATCAATAACTAAGGATAAAAATAATGGGCGCACAACAAATCGTATTAGTCACCGGCGGCGCCAGAGGCATTGGCGAAGCCATTTGTCGCGTCTTGGCCGAGGCCGGACATAAAGTAGTGGTCACCGATATTTCTGTCAGCGCTGCGCAAAGCCTGGCCGAAGAACTCGGTGGCCTGGCCGTAGAAATGGATGTCACCAGTGCCGACTCCGTTAATGCAGCGGCGGCAAGTATTAATGAACAAATCGGCCCGCCCAGCATTCTCGTCAACAATGCCGGCTGGGACAACCTGATGCCCTTCCTCGATACCGATGAAGATTTTCAGGAAAAGGTCATCGCCATTAATTACGCGGGCCCGGTGCGAGTTTGTCGCGCCTTTTTACCCGGTTTAATCGCCAACGGTAGTGGCCGTATTATTAATATCGCCTCCGATGCCGGGCGCATAGGCTCGGCCCTTGAAGCCATTTATTCCGGTACAAAGGGTGGTTTAATCGCCTTTTCAAAAACCCTCGCCAGAGAATATGCGCGCAATCAAATCACTGTAAACAGCGTCTGCCCCGGCCTCACCGATACACCCCTGATTGGCGAAATTACCGCCATCAACCCCATTGCCGACCGAGGCATTGCCGCAATTAAAAAATCACTGCCACTGGGGCGCATGGGACAGCCCGAAGACATCGCCCACGCCGTGGCCTTTCTCGCCTCCGAGCAGGCCGGCTATGTCACCGGGCAAACAATTTCGGTAAGCGGCGGGGTCTCCATGGCCGGATAAGAAACCCACCACCAAGTCAGCTATACACCTATACTTAAAGCCTATTCAAACTCGGTGGGTGCGCCCCTATCAGGTATAGGCAAGCACAAACTGTCTACAAACCCGCGGGCGTGCTGCGCATAGAAATGCGGGGTAGCCAGTTACTAAATACCCAGATCATTACCCTGCGACTCACCATCGAAGACAATAAATCTCTAAGATTTTGACTATCAACCGACAATTAACGCCCGGGATATATATGAAATTATTAATACGAAATTTGGATCGACTCACTACAGAAGACGAACTGAAAGTCTTATTTCAAGAATTCGGTACAGTTCAATCTTGCGACTTGGTAATCGATCGAGAAAGTGGCGCGTCTAAAGGTTTTGGTTTCATTGAGATGCCCAAGCCAGGTGAAGCAAAAGCCGCTATCAAGAATATCAACAACAAAACCATTGGCAGTAATAAAATACGCGTCAAGAAGGCTGAAGATAAAAAGCCACAAAGTTAAGCACCAGCGGTCACCGGACTGGATCTCCGCAAGCGGCCCGCACCAACGGCGCTAGAGCTCCAGCCCACCCATGAAGGAGAGCACCTTCTAATTCAATAAAATATCTATAATTGAATCTATGAAAACGGAGATAAAAAATCCACGACGAAGGATTTAAATAGCCCCTTCAGGCTGTCCTGACAGCTTGCCCTACCTGCTAAGAAGGGCTTAAGTCAAACACCTCACCGGTACTGAGCCCTCAAGTACCGAGAGAACAGAACACCCAGCTATACTTTTTCGCAATCTTTCCTATACTGAAATCGAGCATCGCATTTTTCTCAAGCTTAGAATAAGCCAACAACCTTGAAGCCGGAATTCTCAATCAGTTAGCGCCTATTTCAAGCCTGCCTTTGTGCTCAAACACATAATAAAAGTAGCGCATAACAAAGGAAAAAGCTGCTTATGAAGATTGCCCTGGCGCTGATTTTTATGGTGGTTTTATCGGTTGTTTTTCATCTTGTATCACCCTGGTATTTAACACCCATTGCCTCCAACTGGACGGCCATAGACGACACCATTAGCCTGACTTTCTGGGTCACGGGCCTGGTGTTTATTGCCATCAACTTATTTCTCGCCTACGTCATTATTCGCTACCGTGCTCGCCAGGGTGCCAGGGCTGCCTACGAACCGGAAAACAAGCGCATTGAAATTGTCCTCACGGTACTAACCACACTCGGCGTAGCAGCCATGTTAGCCCCCGGTTTAATCGTTTGGGACGAGGTGATTAGCGTGCCCGAAGAGGCCCATGTGGTCGAGGCGATTGGCCAGCAGTGGCAGTGGACCTTTCGCCTGCCCGGTGACGATGGCCAGCTGGGCACTGTCGACTCGCGACTGGTGACCCCCACCAATCCCTTTGGCATTAACCCCGCAGACGCCAATGGCCAGGACGATATTCTGGTGGATAGTAACGAATTGCACCTGCCCATCGACCAGCCGGTGAAGGTCCTGCTGCGCTCGAAAGATGTGTTGCACAATTTTGCCGTACCCCAGTTTCGCGTCAAGATGGACCTCGTACCCGGCACCACAACCTATCTGTGGTTTACCCCCACCCGGGAAGGCGCTTTTGAAATTTTGTGCGAAGAGCTCTGCGGCCTGGCTCACTTCACCATGCGCGGGCGGGTACTGGTCGACAGTGTGGTCGACTATCAACAATGGCTCAGCCAACAGCCCACCTTTAGCCAGAGCCAGGAGTTTGTCCACGGTAAACCCGAAAATGGCCAGCAGGCCTATGCCATGTGTGCGGGCTGCCACGGCCAGCAGGGTGAGGGCAACCAGGCCCTCAATGCGCCGAAGCTGGCGGGCATGGGGCACTGGTATATCGCCCGGCAATTGTCCTACTACCAGCAGGGCATCCGCGGCAAACATGAAAAGGATATTTATGGCCAGCAGATGGCCCCCATGGCCGCCCTGCTGGCACAGCCCAACGCCATAGCGGATGTCTCTGCCTATATTCAAAGCCTCGATAGTAGCCCTGTGGCCAACACTCTCAAGGGTGATCCCGAGCGTGGCCATGGCTTCTACTTTACCTGCGGTACCTGTCATGGCACTACCGGCCAAGGTAACCGGGGCTTGAATGCACCGCGTTTAGCCGGTCAACACGACTGGTATATCAAGCGGCAACTGAAAAATTTTAAACAGGGGATACGTGGCAAACACAAAAAAGACTTATATGGCGTGCAAATGCGCCTGATGGCTAGCATTTTACAGGACGAGCAAGCCCTGGACGATATTGCCGCCTACATCAACACCCTGTAGCTAGCACCCCATTGTCCATGAACAACAAATAATAATGCCATTACCAAGGGACTAGAGATGCCACACACCGCCATTGCCGACCAGCCCGATGAGTCACACCACCCGACTAAATTTATCTGGAAATATATCTGGAGTCAGGATCACAAGGTGATCGCCATTCAA
>MAAC01000724.1_pt1 | contig 13993 bp, 13 predicted proteins | sample 1115981 | NCBI WGS metagenome assembly MAAC01 (sample SAMN04961126, study PRJNA320927) | seawater metagenome | isolation source: sample BD02T64 sea water enriched with oil for 64 days | place: USA:Gulf of Mexico | collected 2013-07-27 | reverse complement strand
CCACGTGCTTCAATCCCGCCCCCCGTCAAAACGAAGAGCCTAGCAGGACAGGCAAATCAGCCTATCTGCAGCCGGATAATCCAGCCGCTACGTGGTGCAGTATTCCACCGGCGTTCTCATCACCCCACAAGAAGCCGAAATCCTCAGGAACCAAGCTCACAATCAGCGGGTTTCAAAAGCGGATTATGCTAGATTTCTCATTTTTGACCTTGGCTCATGCAAGCGCCTACCATCTGCACCTGAACTTAAGAAAATTTCTTACTTGCTGGCCAATATCAGCAACAACCTAAACCAATGCCAGCATTCGCTAAACTATGGCAAGCAGACTGGGGTGCTCGACGCTAAACAATTCAGGGCAATGTACGAAGCTATTGCAGTTGGTCACAACTCGTGGAGCAAACCACTCCAGGAACTGCGCCACCAGCTTAACCGCCTCAAGCCGGACACCACCGCTTGATTATCAAATCACACGGCATCAGATCAGGCTCTGGCAGCAACACCGTCGCCTACGTACAAGCTACCGGCCAAAACGAGGCCGTAGAACTGTTGCAGGGCGATCCTGAGGCCCTGGAGGTCGCTGACGAGTTTGCGACACTAGCTGGACATAAAAACGGGCTCATACACATTACAATCAGCCCTGCCGAACCTTTGACGCCCGGCCAGCTCTCCCAGGCGATTGCAACAATCAACGAAGAATTCGGTTTCTCACCCGAGGATCCAATATTGTTGACACGACACGAGAGCCGCCGAAGCAATGGCAAAATGATGGATCACTTTCACTATGTCAGACCTGCCGCAGACGGTGATGGCAGGGCCTACCGAATATACCGCAGCATGAAAAAGGACGAGGCTGTTAGTAGATTTTGCGAACTGGAATTCGGCCACCAGCTCGTCTATGGCGCTCACAATGATTTCGCTCATAAACGAATGTTGGAACGTGGGCTGGATGACTACGCAGACCAGCTGACCGACCTAATCAACGACCGGCCAAAATCTGATTTCGGATCGAAAGAAAACCAGCGAGGCCAACGCCTCGACTTCGATATGAAAACTTACCGCCACGAACTGCAAAACATCACTGCCCTGCCCCACATTCAGCAGCCAGCAGCATTTGCAGTGTTGATCAACAAATTTGATGGTGTCCGCATTCAGCAAGGCGACAAACGCAGCCGCCTATTTCTGATCGCCAGTAACGGCGAACAACTTCATAACGCAAACCGCATTCTCAAAATCAAGGCAGCGAACGTGGCCAATTTCATCGCCTTAACGAAAGGGCACTTAAATGACCGAGCAGAACCAGACTCCAAACTCAGACCAGAGCATACGAGAACTGCTAACAGCGATCATCGGCCAGCAGGATCAGCTTCGCCAAACAAACAGTCAAATAATCCAACGTCTGAATGCGCTATTACTGATCATCAGCAAAGCGGCTCAAACCTAGCTTCCGAAGCAACCGAATTGGCTCAGGCTGCGAATGAGCTTAAACCAGCGATAGAAAGATTCTCAACCAGTGTCGGAGCGGATGCTACAAGCGCCGACATCGAGGCGCCTCCTGATTTAGACGATCCCAATTTGATGATTAAACTCGCGCGAATCCTCAAGAGATCACTGGATAAAGCCGCCAGTTCCACTGCCCCGTGTCCGACATATAGGCCCCTTGGTAGCCGCTAGAACTCTTCGGTTTGCAGAAACTGCTTGGGGAGATGCCCATGGCGCGACTGCGGCGCTAGCACTTCGTCGAGTTCCAATTTCTCAGAACTAGGCTTCTTCAATTTTCTCAGACCTTTGAAAATAGGCGAATGCCGCAAGAACGAAGGACGTACAACAAATGAAACATGTCCAGAGCACTAGTACCAAGGTTCTAGAAAGGGCCAAACCGAAAGACGTCCAAATCTCACTCGGCTGGTAGCCTGAGTCTACAAGGCCCCGTGCCAAAAAGGGACAATCGCTGTATGTAGCGGCGGCCGCCTGCGTGCAGATGAGACCACGAAGCTGCCTATCTCCACCAGGATCTTCATATTCAACCATCGATAGAATTCCAAAGTAAGATAAGGCAAAAACAACTGCGAAAAGGGCGCCCACCTTCATCGCCCGTGACACTCGGCGCCTTTTCCAGCCAGACATGAGTTGCGCCACAAACATGAGAACGAACAATTGAGCAATGGCGGTGAGCTGTATCGCGGCACTTGGCCAAGGAGGGGCGACCGAAGTTAGTTGAGTAATCAACAAAACGGCAGCTGAGCCAAACCCCGCAGCAATGAGATTGGCATATTGCCGGAGAAAGACCATGAAATCGTCAAGGCCATTTGTTTGACTAGGCATTATTTTTTCACCTCAACTGGTTTGCAGAAACCATAGCCCGAACTATGAGGATCTGCTTGCAGATAGTCCCGGCAGCCACTGGGCGAGCCAAGGGGATAGGACTGAATATGATTTAAATTATATGTTTCAATAATTTCACTTCCGTCGCTCCAATTTGCAGAAACAACAATTCTTCCTGAAAAATCCATTAATAGGCCGCCATTGTCTATAACCTCCCAATAGTCACATTGCTTACGATTGTCAGGGTCCAGCCCAGTTTTTGTACAGTACAGATGCCTAAATTTGCTAATGTAGGACAGCTTTGCATCTTTTGGTTCGCTAGAAATTTGAATTAACGGTTCTTCCCCTCCGCAAGCAACATAGAAATTGGTACTTGGCATATTCAAATTCAACTTAAACGATAGGAAATTCAATGCACTAGCCACATGAAATGCAACATTTTGAGAAGAGAGTTTATAGATATCCTTCTTACCTTCTGCCGAATAGATTAGACTGTCGACCAAATTGTCTGCCCTATCGACAAGGTCGACACCAATGGGGGCAATCATAACTATTTCACGATCTTGGCTTGTAGGGAGCTTAATTTGCCCAAATACAGCCTCAACGATTTCATTGGGATATCCATATCTTTCGAGCGTTACTTGCATGTAAGCCAGCTCATCCATCATCCGAATATAGCTGTCAGATTTCCGCTCGTTGGGCGCGCTGACTAAGAAAGATTCACCGCATAAATTCAAATTTAAGTGTCCAAGGTGATCAAGCGTTTCCTTAGATCCTCTCTCAACATCGCGATGAGTTTCTAAAAGTGCCTGATATTCTGGAGACCCAACCATATCCCCTGTCTCTAAACCATCCGGGAAAAATTCGCTCAATTCTCCAGAGATATTTCCATTAGTGGCATTTGCGGCTGGGTATGAAGTGCACGCCCCTAAATAGAGCAACACAACCAGTAGTGACGCAAAACCGCATAATTTGTTCATTGAAAACCTATGAGAAATCAAAATTTTTCTTGGACCAACTCTTGAATCAAATGCCTCAAGGGGTGAGTAATGTTGGAGAGTCTAGTCGCTATAACAAATTGTGCCAACAGAATTTCCGTATATTTTCATCGCATGTCCATAGCGGAAGGAGGAGCTTGTTGCCCACGGGCCAATAAATCTGTCACATCCGTCCCTGAAACGGGGGTTATCGTTTCACGTTAATTTTAATACAGTCTACCGCGTGCACCTCCGGAGCAGCATCACAGCCACCTGAAGAGCTCCCAAGAGGACTCCCAAGATGTTGCAAATTGTAGGAAGCAATTTCTCTATTTCCATCATTCCACTTTGCGGAAACTACGATTCTACCCAATATACCGTAAATGACACCGCCGTTGCTTACATCATCCCAATAATCACAAACTTCGCTATTGTCGGCATCTACCCCAAGCTTCTGACAGTACAAATGCCTAAACTTGGTAATATAAGACATCTTTGCATCAGCCGGAGTACTCGACAATTGGACAGCGGCGCCCGGTCCTCCACAAGCAGTATAAACAGAGGTGTTGGGCACTCCTAACTCCAGCTTGTGGGCCAGGTAGTTAAAAGCACTGACGATTTCGTAGGTAATATCGGGGGTCTCGAGCAGATATAAGTTCTTTTTGCCTTCGATTGAGTAGATCCAGGTATCCCCCAAATTTTCAGCCAAGTCGATGAGCACAACTCCATCAGGCCCAATCAATGAAAAATCTTGACTGTCGTTCGCGGGAAGTTGAATTTGTCCAAAAACCGTTTGGATCACTTCATTTGGATACCCAAATTTTTCAAGAGTTACTTGCATATAGGCCAGGTGGTCCATCAAAGCGACGTCAGCGCTTTCCCCTGAAGAGACTCGGTAGTGTGTACCGCATGTATCCAAATAGAGCAGTTCCATATCATCAGTTTGAAAATTATTAGCAACCCTATCAACATCGCGGTGCGTTTCCAAAAGAGCCTGATACTCAAGGGAATGGACCATATCCCCCCTACCAAGATCACCAAGGAAAAAATGCTCTAATTCTACAGTCAAGTCCCGTTTCATATCGGGAGAGCAACCCGCCAGAAAAGTTAGTAAAAAAATTACAGAGGCAACTTTTGCAATACCCATCCAAGGCGCCCTCCTTTGTGTCTCAAAATCAAAAATGTGTGCTTGGGCGGCTTGGCGAATTCACTTAAGAATTATACTCCTACGGTGCTCATCGTCTGGAAATACCCGCCCGGACAGCAAGCAAGAAAAAATATGGTCAAACACTAGGCCGGGCTCACCATAAGTTCCCCCCGAACGGAAGTATGAATGTCCCTTTGGATTATCGTAAAGGTTGTTAATATCGTCACAATCAACTTTGAAAACGTTCTGAGGTGTTTTGTCCATATTTTCAGGACCTGTATGACCCAATCGCCGGGATGCAATCTTGTTCTTAAGGTTTGAGGCCTTACTTGCCCGAAGAGCTAAGTCATCAGATGCATAGTAAACAATAACGTTGCGTGAGGCGTGGCAAATCAATTCACCGACCTCATCCTCATGAAGAGTTTCATTTACGACATCAGCAGCTACAAGGAAAGTATTTCGAAAAATCATCGGCACACCGCGTGCTAAATCATCCTTGTTCCAGCGGTACAAAGCCTCTCTCAAAACCCGATTTCCCATGGAGTGAGCTAGGATGTTAATCCGCTTCAGGCAAGGGTCGTCTGATGGGTTGTACTTCTCGGAGTTCCTCCACGAAATGAATTTCTCAAGCACTCTCGCGAAGGACGATGAGCTCATATCGGCGGCCTTTTGATCGTCCCAGTAGTCTTTCACGATACCGGCATCATTGTCGCACGGCCATATAATAGGCACGATCAACACTTCGTTTTTCTTGGCGTTGTTACATAGATCTTGCAGCTCACTCGCAGCCGAAAATACGTCCTCAGGAAGGTTTGAAAACCCGTGAGTATACAATAGAATTTGTCGGTAGTTGCTTGTTCTTAGACGAGACAGCACTTCAATGCTTCCCACTTCTGTATAACTATCCTTTTCCGAGCGTTCACAGAAAAACACCGAATTACTGGGAGCATTATTATCCAGATTAAAGTCAAATTTTCGCCCGACCCTTGTACGGATACTCTGTTTTGGAAATCTGTTTGTAACAAATAACATTTGGTGTCTCGCGGATAATTGATGTATAATTATTTCGGCAACTAGATCGCCAGCAGTTTAATGTGGCTTTATCTAGACTGGAGCCTTTCAGAGCATGCAGTTTGTGTCAAGAAACCTGGACAGTGCCTTAAAGCCCAAAGGTCTGCCTGTGGAAACTAAATATCAATTGTAAGCGTCATAAACGGTGAATCTCACAGATCACATAAACGTTGATTTTGGCCCGAAAACCATCTTCATCGGGGATACAATGTTCCATGACGCCAAGGTCTACTCCGCAGACCAAGCAGCCTTCAGGGCTTGCCCTACCAATGGCCCCTTCCCAGCCTTAAACGCTTTAACGTCACTCGCAGATAGTATCCGACCCTAGAATATCTAAGAAACTAGGAATGCGAGCTCTGGCATCAAGCCAACCGTTTCTTGAGGCCGAACAATAAGCTGCAGCAGCATTTCTTCGGCTAGTTTGAGGGCTCAAGTGAAAGACGTTCCGCTCATTGCAATCTGCTAGATATAACCATAACACTGAATCTGGAGATGTGCCGTCCGCGGCCTGAAAGAAGTAGTCACAAGCACCAGAATCGTCTCCGGAAAATCTGCTGAAGTAGCCTAGCTTAGAGAGCGCATGTGATTCCCCTGTCGCTGCTCTTTCCAAATAGTAATCTCGTGTCCTTGGGACAAGGAATTGGAAATCCAAGATCTTTTCAACGCTATTACAAAAGATTTCAACGCCTTTGCTGAGCAGTCCGAGACTGCACATATTTGCAAAACTATGGCTTTCTATGCGACGACGTAACGTGGCTATCTGGATATTTTCAACACCAAATATACTTCTGAGAGACAGTGCCTCAAACGAATAGGACAACGCAAATATCCGTCCTAATGTCGAACTATAATCAGTATTACCAAATGATAGCTCGGACCATTTTTTTACAGCATCGGATGCCCAGTCATCGGCTAGTTTTTCCGCTCGACGCGCCTCAGTTAGGGAGGAGCCGTCGTTGCCGTAGAACGAGTCTGTTGCGTGGTGGCCTAGTTCGTGGAGGATTATATCTACCAAAGCAGATTGATAAACGACGCCAACGGTTGCACCTAACTCGACTAACAAGCGGTCGACATCGTCCGGATGAAGCCTCGCATAGGAAATCGGAGACATTGTCTCCAACACGTCTGAGTTTTGCCAATCAACTTGGCCATTAAGTCGGATTGCAGCGGCTTCCAACCAAGACTCGGGCAAGTAAGGGTCTTCAACTACATCAGCAATATGAAGGATCCAAACATACTGGTAGAGAAAGTGGGAGTACGTCTGCGATATTTCAACGGTCCTCTTACCGTCTGGGTAAATGGTTGCGACTGGCATTTTGTTGAAGGCAGCGTCTGTCCAGATGATTTCGACAGTTTCTACAACTGCCTGCTGTTGTTCAGGGAGGGTTGCTACCACAGCCTGAACAAATTCACGGGCCGCCGTATCATCAATGGAGTAGAACCCATCTATCTGTTCAGTTTGATGGGAGTAAGTTTGGCTAAAGACTGCCGCGGGCAGAAACTGAAAAGCCACCATGCATGCAGTTAATCGGAACACTAAATTTCACCATGCACGACAGCGTAGACTTGTTTGCAGATTTCAGAGAGCTCAGTTGATTCATCCACACCTTTCAATACTATTTGTTGACGGCAGCGCATGAGTACATCTTGACCGAAACCAGCCTCCATTAAGGCGTTGCGATGCTCTAGCAATCTTAGCCCAGAAATCAGCATTCGATCAAATGTTGGCTGAAAGCCTTCCCAGCTTGCGCCATCGAAATTAGAACCTCGCAAGTTTTGCAGTTCAGCAAGTGAGTTTGACAGTGTGTTTATTGCTCGCACAGTCTGCAGATCACTCATGTTGAGACCATCATAACCTACAACCTCAATTTCACGATTTGGCCCAGTGTCATTTGTAGATTGAGACGGGTGTCCTATGTCAGTTCTCTCCCGAATGGTGACAGGATTTGAGAATGCTACAAATGCAAACATCACGAGAACAAGGACAAGGAACACAGGCATCGCGATAGTCATCGATGCCTTTGCAGCACCAGCCTTTGTATCGATATCAAGGTCTATCTGTTGCGATTCTCGACCCAAAAACCTCATCAAAAAAAATGTGCATGACAGAATTGCCAATACAATTACTGCTCTCTCAATTACTCTCGCAAAAATCACGAACTCTATTGTGTTTTCAAAATACATTTCAACTCCTCAAATCAATGAATACAAAAGTATGATGTAGGTCTTTATGAGTCTACTTCTTTGCTATGATTTACGCAGGCAGCAACCCCAAGAAAATTTTCCTGCCAAAAACGGTCGTTTTTGACCACATGATTAAGACGCTATTAAACATGGCTAATATCGTGACAAAAACCCCAGGCGAAACCGTTGAAGTTTTGGCAGGTTATTGCCATATAGTTTGTATGATTATCGGATACGCTCGGGTCTCCACAGACCAACAAAACCTTGATGCCCAACTCGACGCTCTCGAAGGCGCTGGCGCAGAGCGAATTTTTTCAGAAAAAATCACGAGCAAATCAAAAGAACGTCCCGAATTAAAGAAAATGCTGGAACATGTTCGCGAAGGAGATGTTGTGGTTGTCTCCAAGTTCGACAGATTGGCAAGGTCCCTCCGTGATTTGCTGGACATAGTTGAGACCATAAACAAACGTGGAGTGGAATTTCGCTCCCTCGCAGAAGATATCAACACAGCATCGCCAGCTGGCAGGCTCATATTTCATGTTTTCGCTTCTATCGCAGAATTCGAACGTGAACGGATTGCAGAGAGGACAAAGGAAGGTTTGCAAGCTGCCCGAAATCGCGGACGAATAGGGGGACGCCCCTCTGCTCTTTCATCTGCACAAAAAGCCGAAGTTCGCCGAATGCGTGATGTTGACCAAAAGACGGTAGCCGAAGTAGCTCGACTTTTTGAAGTAAGCGAGCGAACGGTGCGGCGAGTCTGAGTTTTCAACACTATCGGGCAAGCAACACTAAACGCCGTGCTGTTCTTAACTGTTCTTGGTACGAAGGGCTCCCACATATTCCACTTCTGACTATGAGCCGACATTGGCGTAGTATCCGTCTACTGACCGCTCCCAGCCTTGCTGGACATTCGTTTCACCCTGCTTGTGGCGCAGTTTGAGCTTTACGATTGGCGGAGAGCGGACTTTCGTTGTCGGTAGAAGAATAGGCTCATTTGCGCTTAACTTTCGCCTTGCCGATCACGGCATCCACACGTGCGATCAATCTCCCCAAACCTTCCACGTCCGGCATTCCTGCAGCAAATTCATCTGAGTTGGAATGACCTTCCAAGAGGCGGGAAGTATCTTCTTGCAGGGCCACAATTTCATCCGCGACATCATCAGACCAGCTAATATTGACGACAGCGCCGAGCCTGATCTGTTCGTTCCAGCGCCGGACAGTGTCTTTGAACAGGTGAAATACAACGACCTCCTCAATCGTGCGCCGAAGTGCGCCTGCACCGCTTCGCACCAAGTCCACCCTCTCACGGCCACTCGCTTTTTTGGCGCGTTCCAGGAACTCTTTGGCTTTTGTGGTCTTCCGGTAGATTTTGGTGTTAGCGGGGGTCTCGTCGATGTTCACATGACCAGGAACACCACCCTGGCTTTCCACCCAGTGCCCCAGAACAGCGTGACCAGCAGTTTCGGCATGGTCTGAGAGCAAAGTCAGGAAAACTAGGTCATGCGTGAAGATGATGACTTGCCGAGCGCCAGCCTCTTCAACCAGCCGTTTGGAGATGGCAATCTTGCGCTGATGATCAAGCGAAGTGACCGGGTCATCAAGAACGATGGCTGCGCTGGTGGGATTGAGGTTCACCTCAGTTAGAAAATCTGCCAGTGACAAGGCGCGCTGCTCCCCTTCACTAAAGATGTCATCAGGCTTGTGGCCTCCCTTAGTTTTAAGGCCGCGAAGGGTCTTTCCCGCACTGCCCCGCGCCTTGAATTCAATTGGTAGAGAGCAGTTAAGCTTAGCGCATTCTTCCTTCAGACGATTTTTGTAGTTGTCCTCGATCAGCTTCTCGAAAACCTTCTTTTGGCGATCAGTAATGAAGCGACTGTTCGGACGGGAGCTGCCAGCCTTCTCGATCCAAGCTAAGTCTTCGACAAAGGCAACAACGTCATCGATGTTCTTGCTTAGAACTTGCCTCTGCCGAAGGGTGATATGCTCTGCTTTAAGATTGGTGAGAAGCCCGTCAAACTTGCCCTCACGAAGTGCGGTGTCGTGTGCTTTGATGTCCTCCAAGGCTTTTCTAACCGCATCACCAGGGCTAGCAAGGTCTCCGGTTGGAAGAGCGTTGGCAGCGCCATGCTCAAGTGCATAGACGAGCGCGTTGCGCCGTTCATCTAGGGCGCTTGAGACGGAATCTATTTTACTGATCAGATCGGGATTTATCTTCGAGAGGTCGGCTCGGATACGGCTCTCACTGGGAAGCAAAGTACAATCCAACGCTTTGATTTCGGCAATCTTGCGGTTGAGTTTCTCGTCGGCGGCGACGGCTTCTTTTCGCTCCTCATGATCCAGAAACCCCCACATGCGACTGATCAGGGAGGCGGATGGGGCATCGAGCGGGCGATGGCAGAGCAAGCAGGGATCGCCTTCTGAGGGATAGGTTTCACCCTCGGTTTGCCCCAGCTCCCTGCTAGCGAGCACGAAGCCGTCCCAGTGGGCTGAACCGGTCTGGTTCAATTGAGGATGGGAGACCGTTTCGCTTCCGGCCTTTACCGCATCCAGCAAAGCGGCTTTGTGGACGTCGAGTATCCCACGTGCTTCTTCGCATGCGCCGTTTCCGAGGCCAGATACCAGTACTGAATACTTCGTTTGAAGCGCCTCGATGTCAGCCTTTGCTGTTGCAAGCGCCTTTAGCGTTTCGACAGGAGACTTGACGAGAATCTCTTTTTCCTGCCGCGCAACTTCATCCAATCGTTTCTCCTCGGCATCGCCAAAAGTGGCAAGCAACCGAAATTCCGCAACGTCTGATTTCGCGCTCAGCGTTGCGATCTTTACTGCAACAGATCCTGAATCGGCGAAAAGCTTGTCGAACTTATTTGGCCGTGTTTTCGCGTTGGCGTCAGCTTCAAGTTTCTGGGTGAGGAGGCCGACGACCCGAAAGGCTTCGTCGAACACGTCGAAGCCCGCGGGTTGGAAACCTAGCTCGTTCTCTTTGGTCAAATGGACCCGAGCGACAGAGGAATCGAAAACGCTGACCCGTTTGAGGTCGTCATGCTCGTCGCCGTCAGTGAAGGCAATGTCTTCGTCAAAGCCGTTGCCGCGGTTAACCACAAACTGTGCGGTTGCTGGTGTGTCAGGTGCATCATCATTGTAGATGTTACAAAAAATTTGAGGACTAGAGCGGCTGAAACAGGCGCATGAAAGGACGCGCGCAAAACCACTCTTTCCGGCACCGTTGTGACCATAGATGATGGTCAGTTGAGGGCCAAAGGGCACCTGCGACGTTTCTGGGATAGCGTTCACATTTTGCAACGACTTTATTGCCCGTAGCGTAAGCGGTGTTCCCTCGACAGTAGCGCGGCCCGTCACAGAAATCGGAACATGCGCTAGCTCTTCGTCGCCGTCATCAAGTCCCCTGTCCCGCAGAAAGAGTCTATAGGCTTCTTCTATGCGCTCATCAGAAAGCGTGCCGTCACGTACGCCGTAGGAAATAATGTAGCGCTGCCAGTCTGCGAGAGACCCGCCCCAGGAATTGAACTCGTCCCAAATAGTACTTTGAGCTGGTTCTTGTCCGCTGATCGAAGGTTCCGCCAAGTCGTCATCGGCTCTGCCAGGCTCGTTCATCACTTCAATCCCTAAATGTTTGTGGCAGTGCCTAGCTGCCAGAATCAACCTCAGATAGAAGTGTGGTCGATTTGCCGAACCCTGAAAAGCCCCGAGTGTATGTAGGTGGAATACCGGTATGACTGAATGTCTGCTCTCGAGTTCAAGTATAGTGAAGCAAGACGATAAATTTGGACCGCTAAGCAGACGCAAATTCGAGTGCATCTAAATGGCTACTAACGGTCGTTCTCTATTGAACACATTCAAGCTCAGCAAGCGAATCGCGCTGTTGGTATACTGATTCAATAGGAAGGCATAGTTCACTTCTTAGGACCAGATCCAAGGTGCCCAGCAAGGCTCTGAACTGTAGCCTTGACTTCTTCAAACGAGGCAATGCTGTCTATTTCCTTATTTCTCATATCTCTCCTGATTGCTTCAGTAGTTGAGAAATATTCAGCAATTTGAGCTTCGGTATCTGTAGCAAGAAGATGGGGTTGATCCAGAACTCTTCTTCTTAGGTCGAAATACTCAGATTCACCCAGGCGAAAGTTTTTATAATTTTGCTCTACCTTGAAGCCCTTGTGAACTGCTGAAAGGAGTGCGACGTGAATTGCAACAATGGTCACACACCATTTGCTAACGTTTGGGTTGGATACGTCTATTGCTTGAATTAGCACCGGCGTCGCAATGCCCCCAATTATTATCCAGAACACACAATAGAAATGCAAATACCCATACTTTTCGGCGTTGTTTTTCCAAAAAACCAAGGTGCCTTGAAGCCTGGAGTAATGATGCTCCAAACGGGTTTTCTGGTCATCTGAAAAGTGCAATGCGTCAGTGAATGAAAACTTAGCCTCTTGTAAGTCAAATTTTTTCATCATGGCTTTGACCGTCGGGAACAGGGTAACCGCCGCCAATACCAAATAAGTTACAATAAAAACTATCCATCCGGACATTCTGGAAACCCGTGCAATGCGTTGTATTCGACACTTAGTCGATACACTTTTAAGGCGCAACCTGCCCCACCGCTTCACCAATTTCTTTCCGTTACATCCGAAGTCCGCTTCGGTGCTTCTCCCGCGCAGTATTTCCAGTTGTGGCCAACGGTGGTTCAGGGCTGTTCACGTCCTATCAGGGGAAGTTGCTTTGCAAGGTCGCTATCTGTGCGAAGCGAACGGGCGGAGTAAACTAGGCTACGCTTGCGCCAAGCACCTTGTTCCCTAAAGCGCTCGCACCGATCCGGTCGAAGGCGGGTGCTTTAGGGCAGTCGAGAACTCATCTTGCGTGCTGTTTCAACCAGTTGCTCACCCTATTACCGAACGTATTGTGGCTTTCAACGCTATGCTGGTCACCGTGATACAGGTCCTGAAATATCTCAGACGTTTGCAAAGCAAAATGCGGCTCTTCAATATCCATCTCGCGAGCTAGCTCACGTGTTGCCACACTGAGTCTTTCGATTGTCGCTCCGAGATGTACACGGCCAGGAGCCGAACCCGCATTCCAACGGAAGCTGGGAGCATACCTGAACCTGCCTATGAGACCGAGAAGTGTCGTCAATCTATTGGCTTTGCCGGAAGGAGTCTCCAAACACTTTGGGCAGGAGAACCAAAGAAATTCATCCACCACTCTGTAGTCAGAGGGGTTTGGAAGACCTTCAAATGCACGTGGAGATACATCACAAAACTGGCGCCCCCCGATTTTACGATCAATGAACACTCTAGAGCCTTTGCCAGTTCCTTCGAGTTTAGCGGCTTTTGTCACCGCTTCGCCGCAGACAAATCTCCCCAATGAAATATCAGTTTTGTCAGGTTCGATTATCTGACCATAAGTCATACCGCCTCTGGCGAAAATTCCTGTTTCAGCGTTCTCCATAAAGAGTTTTTGCGCAGCCAGCACGACGAGATCAACTTCACTTGACCACAAGAAGGCGCAATCTGAAAGCTGTGCAATTCGCAGGTCAGGCATTTTGCAACCGTTCAGGTTTTTGCGAAACTGGGAGAGCATATTAGCGCAAAAAAGTTGATTACTCTCTACATGGCCTGTCTTGCCATTGAGTGCGTCAAAGTCATGCCGATTCACCAGCGGTTTCTTGGAAGTAGTTAGCGCGCTAATGCCCAAAATATCGACAAACAGGACGGCACCGTCATAAATCTGCATTGTTTTCCCTAACTGGTCTTAAATACGTGTGTTAACTTCTATAGCAAAATATGGCTTAAGTTGTGCCCATAGCTTCGGCAAAAAGCAAAGTTCGGTTCATGGTGCGACGAGAACTTGCCGATGCCGTATCAAAGGCCTGCTCAGGGGCATTCATACCCGTCTATTATGTTCAGTTGCCTGATTTTTCAAAGCGCATAGCTGCTTCTGGAGGCGACCACACCGACGGCCTGGAACCAGCCCAAACTCGGTATTCGAGCTGTCATTGTCGTGGGCTGAGCATCAGGCAGCTTTGCGAGGGAGCAGACGTTCGCGTCATAAGCTACTTAGCTATAGCAGTAACTACGAAGGTGGGGGTTCGAGCTGCCCCGATTTTGTTTCTATGATATATATGGAAAGAAGGCCAAACGATCTTTCAGACCGGCTGTTGTCAACGCCGGACTAAAACCGCGCCAGTCGCCGGAGTAAAAGTGCGCCAGTTGGCGGGATCTAGCCGGAGTAAAACTGCGCCACTTTGTTGGATGTAGGTTTGTCCATAGTCCCGCAC
>MAAC01019450.1_pt1 | contig 14009 bp, 6 predicted proteins | sample 1115981 | NCBI WGS metagenome assembly MAAC01 (sample SAMN04961126, study PRJNA320927) | seawater metagenome | isolation source: sample BD02T64 sea water enriched with oil for 64 days | place: USA:Gulf of Mexico | collected 2013-07-27 | reverse complement strand
CTCAATGTCGCGATGCCGATGATGGCGGCCAATGTGCTCGATTCGATCAAGATTCTGGCGGGTTCCTGCAATATTTTCAACGAGAAGTTGCTCCAAGGGCTCGAACCTGATCGTGAACGGTGCGCTGATTTGATCGAGGGAAGCTTGGCGATGTGTACAAGCCTTGTGCCTGTCATTGGTTATGACGCGTCGTCGAAACTTGCGTATCAAGCGTTCGCCGAAGGTAAGACGGTTCGTGAACTGGCTTTAGAGCAGAACTTGGTGGATGCTGAGGAACTCAATACCCTTCTTGATCCTCTTTCGATGACATCGCCGAAGGAATAAGAGGCGATGCAGGATGTATACCTGAATAGAAATTCTCGCAACCGCTGAGGATACACTGCGTATTTTCTATTAACTTGAACACAATTTTGTTCGGACAACGCTATCAAGCCTGTGCAAGGCTTTGAATGGCGGCAAAAAATGACGGTGAATCTGAAAGATATGGCTTTAATCGTATGCGAAGGGCACTCATCTCCTCTATGATGGAGTTCCGTTCACAGATTGAGCGATGAATCACCTCCCACCATCCCAGGAGAAGTAATGATGGATAATGGAACGGCTATGAATAACAGTACTACACCCTCACCGATGAATATTCGTCGAGTGAGTATTCTCGCATTGACAACATGCGTCGGGCTTCTGGCAGGCATTTCATCGGCGGCCGATTCAACCCCAAGTGCAAAGACAATGAGCTCATCGTCTGCCAGTGACCTTGCTGTTGCAAGTTCAAACAGATTGCTTGTTCGTGTCAGCAATGCTGCGGCATTCAAAGCGCTCGTCGCCTCGATCGCTGTTGAGCATCCTGGTGTTGCTCTGGGCAAAGCCATCGGCAACAATGGACAAGTCTTCATTGTTGAATCACCGAGCATGGCGACGGCACTCAGAGTCCAAAGACTCTTGGCGAGTGATGAGTCTGTGCGTGCTATCTCGGTCGACCAACCACTCGAGCGTTTCAAATCACTGACGAATAATGATTTTCGAAATGTCAGACGAACAAATCGGCCCTCGTTCGTGCAATCACAGAACATCGGCATCGGTATTCGTCCGGTCCCGGGTTCAGTGCAGACACCCCGCGGCGGCTCTGGCGATCCACAGTTTTCAAACCAGTGGCACTTCACCAACCCGAGCGCAACCTTTCCAAATCACGACAACAACATCACTACTGATATTTACGACACCATCGGCCTTACCGGTGCCGGTGTCGTTATTGGTGTTCCTGCACCGGGGCTCAATGCCCACCTTGATGTGACTCACCGCGACCTTTCGCCCAACTACAGCCCGGCACTCTCGATGATCTTTGATCCGGTCATACTCGGCAATAGCAGAAACATGACTGGATGGGCAGGGCTTGCTGCGGCGACACGGAACAACAGTGTTGCCGGGCAAGGTGTTGCACCAGGCGCAACATTGTCAACCTTCCGTTGGAGCACCGGCCTTCCGCTGATCGAGTTTGAAGCCTACGAATGGCTCAACCAAGATATTGATATCAAGTTTTATCAAAACCGCGGTGAATATATTGTCCCGCAGGGAAACTACAACAACGGGCATGTGGATGACTATGTCATGGACCCGCTCGAGAACTCCATCCGATTCGGACGCGGAGGCAAGGGTGTTGTCAATGTCTATGGCACCGGCACTGGCTTTCGATGGGAACCCAATCCTTTCGGTTTCTCTAATATTCTCTTGCCAGATCCGTACAACTTCCCAACCGCTCTCGCGACATTCTCACCAATCGACGAACTCTCTGAGCGCCTGAACCAAGTCGCACTCGGAGTGACCAATGGGTATACCAATGGTGCGCTGACGAGCCCTCCAGATAACACTTATGAGATTGTCCCTGCGTATTATGTCACAGGCAGCACAAACCACTATCCGCCAGCACTTGACCGTCGATCACTCATCATCAACACCATCGCCGAAGATGGCCACTACGACATTTATGCCGCACAGGGCACCAGCGTGTTCGCCTCTGTATACGGTGGCACCAACAACATCGAACGAGCGACTTCGAATATACCTCAAAGCGTCCTGACAACATCACCCGGCACCCTTGGTGATCCGCCTTCGAACAACTTCGGTGATATCCCTGTCGATGTCGCGAATGCGGAATCGAGCGCAACCACATCAGGTCCTGCGATCGCCAGCGGCATTATCGCCCTGATGCTCGAAGCGAACCCGAGACTCTCCATCCGTGATATTCAGCATATTTTCTTTGAAAGTATCCAGGACAGCACGCGTGATGCTGATATCAAATGGCCAAACTTTGATACGACTCGAAGCTATTTTTCGCCAAACGCAGGCGCAGACAGAAGTTTCTGGCAGACCAATAGCGGTCTGTACAACAGTGCCACAACAACAAACCAAGCGATTCGCCATTCGGATAACTATGGCTTTGGCATGATTGATACCGAGCTCGCTGTCCAAAAATCCCTCACATGGGCGGGCGCCCCGGCGCTCCATCTGCTCGACACCGGTGTCGTTGGTGATGTTGGTGGTGGCGGCGAAGACCTTGCCGGGCGTGTCCCGATTGAAGTCCCGGATGCGGAGTGGGTTGAGTTTTTACCTGTTGATGGTTCACTGGGCAACCCTGCCGGCACCGGCTTTTCGGGCATGACTGCAACTGGTACCGGATTCAACTTCTGTGTCCGCCAAAATATCTCCATCGAAGCGATAATCGTTGATCTCACGATTCAAGGGCAAGGCTCCAACGATCTCTACATCACACTGACGAGCCCAACTGGCACCGTATCGATTTTAGCGATGCCTCAATCACTCAATGCACTTGGCTCTGCCGACCCGGATATCTTTCTTGACGACAATATCGATCAGGGATTCTCCTCAGGCTTCATTGGCGGCAATGAATACGCATTCTACCAGCACCCATTCCTCACATGGAAGCACTGGGGTGAAAAAGCAGGTGGCGTCTGGGGTCTTACAATCCGCGACTTTGGCCCAGATGTCATCACGCCTGAAGGCGCCGAAACGGGCGACGATCCAATGACCGATCCGGGCGCAGATATGATCACCAATCTTGGTGAGATTGGTGTACCGGGCAGTGAGTTCCGGTCTGTAAAGACCTTGACCGGTTTCCGCATCCGTATCTATGGCACCGACACCGGGCTCCCTATCTTCGACGGCTGCGACCCGTTTACGACGAGCTGCCCCGCCGACCTCAATGGCGATGGCATCATCAATGTGTCCGACCTGCAGATCTTTGTCAACTGGTGGACCGAGGGCAATGCTTTGGCCGACCTTGATGGCGATGGCGATGTTGACTTCGGTGACCTAGTCCTCTACCGAGGCATCTGGGTTCCTGGATTCTGTGATGCTGGCGGCGACCCGTTCGTCGGCGGGCGCCCTCGTCCCGGTGACGGCAATATCGGCAACGATAATGACCCCGTTGTGAATCCCATCTAAAGCCTCGTAAATCTTGCATGAACTCTACAACCGCCTCCGAGTTTCGGAGGCGGTTTTTTATATCCATGAGCTCATTCCCAACCTCCTCACCGATGCGATATTCACACTCATCTGTTCAGTTCTTGCGTGCAATTGGTCGATAGATCAAGTAAAATGGGTGCTCATTTCGATATTCAATCGAAACCGCCCCCGCTCTGACCCATATAAATAATGTAGATCCATGGCTGGTTTTTCATCGACCATCCGAACTCAGAGGACTTCAAAGATCAATGGAAACTCGTGAGAATGAACATCTCGGCGAAACATCGGGCACGAGTTCGATCTTTGGACTGCTCCGCCCGCACACAGGTCGGCTCTTTTTCATTATTTCGCTTCTGATTTTGCTTGCATTGACTGATCTGGCGCCGCCGTTCGCGATCAAGTTGTTGATCGATGATGTCTTCTCAGATTCCGAGTTTTCTAACTCATTCGGCGGGCAATGGCAGCTTCTCAGTGCGATTTTGGCCGGACTCTTTGTGAGCTATATTGTTCGCAATATTTTGTTTTATTCGAGCAGAATGATTGCACTTCGAACAAGCGAAGATGTGTGTTTCTCGCTCCGCAAGCAGCTCTTTGATCATCTCCAGCAACTGAGTCTCAAGTTTTATCGCTCGAATCAGCCCGGTCGCGTAGGCGCACGGGTGATGGACGACACATACAAGATTCAGACCTTCATCCAGGACAAGTTTCCGCTGTTGTTGTTGAACCTGCTCAAGTTTCAGATTCTGATCGTGGTCATCAGCGTGATGAACATTCGGCTCGCGCTCGCTGCGATTATTATTTTGCCGTTGCAGTTTATCACCTACCGCGTATTCCGCTCGCCGATCAAGATGAGCCATTCGGAAGCTCAAGAGAACCTCTCGCTCGCGTATGGCAGCGTGGTCGAGAAGTTCCTCGGGATCGAAGTGGTCAAGGGGTTCTCGGCTGAAGCCCGCGAGAGCGCGACTTTTCATCAGGCGATTGACGAAAGCCGAAAGAGCCAGATTAAATCGCAGCGGTACCACTTCGCCCAGAAAGTCACCGCAGACCTGCTCGTCGGATTGGGCACGATCTTGCTGCTCGCGTACGGCGCCTTCGAGGTCATCAAAGGGAACATGAAGGGGGGCGAGTTCATGATGTTCTTCGGTTATGTCATGATGCTCTACCCGTCTGTACTTGAAATCATCAGCGGCGTCGGCCACTCGTCCAAAGCGACCGCCAGCGTTAGCCGAGTCTTTGATATGCTCGACGAACCAATCCTTGACGCGGGCGTGCTTGTTGTACAAGCAGACGGCTTCACTCCAGACACCCTGACGGGCGACATTGTGTTCGATCATGTCGGATTCGCGTATGACGACGCAACGCAGGTGCTCGAAGATATCAACTTCACGATCAAGGCTGGCGAACGCGTCGCGATCACCGGGCCCAGCGGCTCTGGCAAGAGCACGACGATCAATCTGCTCCCGCGGTTCATCACCCCCACCTCTGGCACGATCACCATCGGGGGGGTCAAGACGACGGATCTGCCGTTGGGCACGATCCGATCAGCGATGGGCATCGCGTTCCAAGAAGTGTTCTTGTTCAATGCGACGATTTATGAGAACCTGCGCTATGCCCGCGAAGATGCCAAGCGGGAAGATGTCGAACGCGCGTGTGCACTCACCGGTGCGGACGAGGTCATCGCCCGGTTGCCCAAGGGCTACGACACCCGCCTGGCCGACTTCGGGGTCGAACTCTCGCGAGGCGAGAAACAACGCATCACATTGGCGCGGGCATTGCTCAAGGATGCACCGATCTTAATCTTTGACGAAGCGACGGCATCGATCGACCGCGAGTCTTCGCACACGATCATGGAAACTATCTCGGTAAACATGCCTGACAAAACGATCATCATGGTGACGCACGAGGCGTATCTTCTCGACGAGGTTGATCGGGTGATCTGTATCCGTGATGGACGGGTATGTTTTAATGGGTCGCCCAGCGAGTATGTCAAACGAGAATACGGAACGATCGGAAGCTCATTCACAGTCGACCATCACGAAGAAGCGGCTTCAAATGACGATGAATCAAGCAAATCACCCGACTCGGACGATATATCCAATGAATCGACCACGCCCGACACGATCACTGAGTTCATTCAGACTCGAAGTGATGGACGAGCTGACAACGGGACAAACGGGGCAAAATGGACGAAAAAGGAAGAGGACTGATGGACAACAACGCTGCGAGCCAACGCGATTCTGAGTCCATTCACACTGATCGCGATGCCGATTGTGGATCGGGGTTCAGGTCTTCGTTCTTGAGCCTGATCGCCGCGGCGGTGCTCGGCGGATCGCTCTGGACGGTTGGGTGCACGCACTCCGAGCAGCAGGTCCGTTCGATCGAGGTAGAATCGCCTCGAGTTTCGGGCGGCTCGATCATCGTTGATGATACTCCTAATGTCAATGGCATCGAACGCATCGCCGACGCACTCGATCGGCTGAATGCTCCGGTAATTTCGCCCGGCATGCTCGCATCGCTTCAGGTTCGGATTGCCCAAGCCGAGCTGCACGCGAGTGAAGCCAACTCCGCATCACAACTCCCCTTGCCTACGCCCGCTGATGCGATCATCATGCCACCCAAATCCGGCCAGCTGATCTCACTCGAGCGGATGAGTCTATCAGAAATCAAGGACCTGATCGCGTCGATCACTCTGCGCTACCAGACCGAAAATGGATACCGCACCGCGATGCCTACGCAACGAACAATGCTTGGTGCACTGCCCGAGGGTGTTGGGGCTGGCCCTGTGCTTCAGCGTACGAATGCACAGGGCGGCGATGAATATTTACGGTTTGGGTTTGTGAGCTATGTCTCGCAGTTGCCTCAGTTGTGGGTGCAGGGCGTTGTGATAGGAACGGATGAATCGGTCACGATCAATCCTGATCTCGATGGCGTCAAGGTGCTGGTCGAAGCATCGCTCGCCCAAGTTAAAAATATGCGGACTGGCTTGACACAGATTGACATGGATCGCCAGCTGATTCAACTGAGCTATGTGAATGCATCCGGCGCGCTCAATGCGCTCAAAGGGCTTGGGATTCATACCACGCCAACAATCGAAGGCCTGCCCGCCACCCTTGAGTTCAATCAGCTCCCGATGGTCACCAAGATGCCCACTCCAACCGATGCGCAGATCGGGCTTGTCGGTGCCAGTAAAACCACCGCGGGAGCGTTTGGACAAACAACAACCCCCACCGCTGCCAGTGCGCTCGAAACCGAGGTTTACGCCGGGCCGACATCGCAGCTGATGGTGCTCTTCCACCCGGCTCACCCAGAGCAGTTCAGCCTTGTGCGTTCACTACTCGATGAGTACATCGACCGCCCAGCGAGACAGGTCTTCATCGAAGGCATGGTGCTCGAAATCTCTGAAACGGGGCTTAATGAACTCGGGATCGAATGGTCATTCAAAAAAGGCACGGTCGATTTTTTGCTCGGTTCGCTCGATCCTACCGGTGTTTTGGACACCATCACCTTCTCCTCGCTCGACTCGCGCAATCTCCCGATTGATTGGGGCGTGAAGGTACGGGCGTTGGTGCGTGATGGCAAAGCCGAGGTTCTTTCTCGTCCGAGCGTGCTCACGATGAACAATCGCCAGGCAACCATCCGCGTCGGCGAGGACATCCCCATCGCGACGAGCCAAGAGGGTGTGCTCAACGACTCGAACAAGGTCGCGTTCAACTTCAAATATATTCCCACCGGGATCCTGCTCAATGTCCGCCCACGGATCACTGAAGACGGCGAAGAGGTCAGCCTGCTCATCGATGCGGTGGTCTCGGCGCAGGTGCCCGGGCGAGATCTTGAGATCCGTTCGGTCGATGGAGAGTTACTCGCATCGGCCCCGACGATTTCAACCCGGCGTGTGCAGACCTACGCTCGAATCGACAACACGACGCCATTCATCATCGGTGGTTTGGTGAGCCGAGACCGCACGACTAGCAAGGACAAAGTGCCGTTCCTTGGCGATTTGCCATTGATCGGCCCGGCGTTCCGTTCAGAATCAACCTCCACGCAGAAGCGTGAAGTGATTATTGTGCTCACGCCTTATGTCCTCCCCGAGGATCAGATCATCACACGCGCCTTGCCTCGGGATGACGACATCTTCGACAACACCGGCAACCAGCTCTTCCGCGATGCGTTCCGGATCCGAGCCGAGGATGTATTTGATCTCCGGTTCTTGGCGGAAAACAAACGCTTAATGATTTATCGTGAGCTTGCCAAGGACTTGATCAAGAGCAACTTCAAGCTTGCAGATGATTCGCCGTTTGATCAGTTCGTCAACGACACCATTCCTGGCGAGGAGATATTGATTCAGCGGATGATCTACGAGGTCATCAAACGCACAGGTGTTGATCAACGCATCGATGCCGACCGGATCATCTACTTTGAAGCCAAAGAGTACGAAGGATACAATGTCCGATTCCTCAACTACGCCCTCTCCATCCTCGGCGATGGGAGCGATGCGGCGAGCTTCTTCGAACGCAACACGGGCAAGGCGCTCGCGATCACCTATACCTACGCCCGCGAATCGATGAATCAGAAGGACCTCGCCAGCGAACCGATCCCTGAGATCGCGTTGGTTGATTGTCCGAATCGTGATACCTGGCAGCAGCTGCTCTGGGATATGAATCAGCCCAGCTCCGACGGGATTGATCGGTACACGATTCTGATCCATAGCCCCAAGGACATCGTTCGGCTTCAACGAGCATTGATGCTCAAAATGATCATCCTGCTCAACGGCGACGAGGAAGCGCTCTCGCTGAAAAACTTCTCGATCGGCAAGACACTCCATACACCCAAGATGGGCGAAGGAAAAGTCTCGGTCATCGATGCTGATGTCGCCAAATACTTCTTCCATACCGAGTTGTATTACGCCGCGATCATCAAACGAATTGAGGACACACTCAAGGAGTTTGACCGGGCACTCGAAGACCCAAGTGTTGGGATGTATCTCCAATCGGACAAGCAACTTCCCACACCGAGCGAATAGGTCCAGATAGCCTACCTTTTGCCGATTCTTCTGGAACGGAATCATCTTTTGGCGAATCTTCGATCTTTGGTCTGTGGTAGTTGCATCCGTGGGTCGACGATATCCGTAGATATTTGTGTAGGGAATCTGTGTTCATAGACCCTATAACACCCCTATTGGACTGTTTCCCATGGGTTGGCGCTTGGAAAAGCCAGTGTTTCCGGCTATCCTAAGCCTCTTATATTTCAGGGGTTCCGTTCGTATCCCTGTGCCCGGTTCTGTTCTTGAAACTGTTCGTTTCGATGGAGATTGCTTTGACATACTCTTGTTCACACGCTGCGTTTGGTATTTTGCTCTTTGGTCTCGCTGGATCGACTTCGATCGTGATGGCGGATGACGAGTTTTCGCCGCCCGCCAACTATTACAATGTCGCAACCGGCACCGGCGCGACGCTCAAGTCACAGCTCACCTCGGCGATGTCCGCCGGTCATATCCAACGCTCCTACGGCGACTTCCGCAACTCAGCGTCGATCCACGACCAGGACCCCAACAATCCATCACGAATCCTCTTGGTATACAACCTCGTATCGGTGTCCTCCACATGGAACAGCGGACAGACCTGGAACCGTGAGCATGTGTGGCCTCAGAGCCGTCAGCCGGGGAGCGCGAGCAACTCGACACGGGGCAACCTTGGTGATCCACACGCGTTGCGTCCGTGCAACCCGAGCATCAACAGCTCACGCGGGAACAAGCCATTCGGCAACGCGACATCCACCGGCAACTTTGGTAGCCTGGGCACCTTCTACTTCCCGGGTGATTCCGACAAGGGCGATATAGCGCGATCATTGTTTTACTCGGCGACTCGGTATGCTTCATCCGGGCTGACACTCGTCAACGGCGTACCGGGTGGCAATCAGATGGGCGATCTTGCATCACAAATCGCTTGGCACTACCTCGATATCCCAACGACCTTCGAACGCCGACGCAACCACGCGATTTACAGCGCCTCATTGAACCCGGCATTCCGGACCAACAACCGCAACGCGTTTGTTGATCATCCAGAGTTTGTCTGGTCGGTGTTTATGGATCAGAACAACGATACCACGCTTTGGTTTGGTGATCTGGAACCAGCGAATGGTGCTTCGACCATTGATATCAACCTCAATGTGCTCGTTGGCGAGACCATTGATCCGATGGCGTTCACACTCAACAAGGGCGGCGTCGATGGCACCTACTACACAGTATCAGCCTCCGCTGGGCTGAGCACATCGCACGAGGATTGCTACTACGCGTTCTCGATGACCAACGGGCTCAGCGAATCAATCTCGCTCTCGGTTGACCCGAGCGTCACCAGCAGCACCGGATCGTTCGTCGGTGACCTCACTGTAAACAACCTCGATGTCACCACCCAAGGCGGCGCGGGCAACGGGTCAAACGATGTCGACGACATCATCTTTGTCAGTGTCGATGTGTTCAACCCGGGCAACGGGTCGTTCGCGAGCGGCTCAGATACCAATACACTCAATATTGATCTCGGAACCATCGCGATGGGCGATGGTGATATAACGCAATCGTTCTCGTTCTTCAATATCGCTGCCGGCGGGGCGTTTGGTGCTCCGATTGATGTCGAGTTGATCTCGAGCGTTGGTGATACGAGTTCGTTGATGACCAACTTTGTCGAAGTCAGCTCATTGGCTCCAGCCGGGAGTTCGGCGTTCGATGCGATCCTTGATGACCAGGCAGATGGCGCATTCGCTGCGACTTATACCTTCCGGGTGTATAACGACCGCTCACTCTTTGTCGGCGTCACCACTGTCGAAGACCTGACCCTCGTGCTTTCGGGCGTCGTTGGCGAAGGCACAGGGTGTCCTGCGGACTTCGCAGAGCCATTTGGCGAGCTCAACTTCTTCGATGTCAGTGCGTACCTCGGGCTGTTCTCAGCTGGGGATCTGGCTGCGGATCTCAACGGCGACGGGGCTCTCAACTTCTTCGATGTCAGTGCCTTCCTCGGGGCATATGCGGCTGGATGCCCATAAGAGTTCCTTGAAGACGACCGTGCGAATCGGGGCGATGGCTCCTACACTCGTGCATGAAAACCATCATCGAGCCGTTCCGTATCAAGTCCGTCGAGCCCATCAGGATGAGCACACACGATGAGCGTGTGGTCTGTCTTAAAGAGGCCCATTACAACCTCTTTGCGATCCCATCGCAGGATGTCATGATCGACCTGCTGACCGATTCGGGCACCGGGGCGATGAGCTCTGAGCAATGGGCTGCGATCATGCGTGGCGACGAGTCGTACGCGGGGGCACCGAGTTGGTTCCGTTTCCGCGATGTGATGGTGGACATCACCGGTATCGAGAATGTCTTGCCCACGCATCAAGGTCGCGCCAGCGAGCGGCTATTGGTCGAAGTCATGATTGGGCACGGCAATGCAGGCATCGGCAAAATCGTTCCCAACAACGCACACTTCGATACCACCCGTGCCAACATTGAGCACAGCGGGTGTACAACCATTGATCTGCTGACCCCAGAAGGACAAGACCCCTCGACCGACGCACCGTTCAAGGGTAACATGGACCTGGGCGCACTCGAAGCCTTGCTTTCTGAGCGGGCGGACGATGTGCCGTTTGTTATGGTGACGGTCACCTGTAACAGCATCGGCGGGCAGCCTGTATCGCTTGAAAACATCAAGGGCGTGCGTGCGATCTGTGATCGGTTTAATAAGCCGTTCTTTCTCGATGCGTGTCGATTCGCAGAGAATGCCTGGTTCATTAAGCAACGCGAAGCTGGGCAGGGCGATCGCCCGGTCGAAGATATCGCCCGCGAAATGTTCGACCTGTGCGATGGCGCAACGATCAGTGCCAAGAAGGACGGGATAGTCAATATCGGAGGGGTTTTGCTCTTCCGTGATAAGACCCTGTTCGACGCGACAAGCAATCTGCTGATCTTGACCGAGGGGTACATGACCTATGGCGGGTTGGCCGGTAGAGACTTGGATGCCATGGCAGTGGGTTTCCGCGAAGTGCTCCGCGAGGACTATCTTCGGTATCGGATCCGCTCGACCGAGTATCTGGGCGAGAAGCTGCTCGAAGCGGGGATCGAGATCGTCCGCCCGGCAGGCGGACACGCGATTTATATCGACGCTGCGGCATTCTGTCCGCATATCCCGTCCCATGAGTTCCCCGGACAGGCATTGGCCTGTGCGTTGTATGAAGAGGGCGGGATCCGGAGTTGTGAGATCGGATCGGTGATGATGGGCGAGCATGCCCATATGGAGCTGGTCCGGTTGGCGATTCCTCGTCGAACCTACACCCAATCCCATATCGATTATGTCATAGAGATCATCCTCGAAGTCCACAAACGCGCCTCGTCGCTTGTTGGGTATCGGATCACCGAAGGCCCAGAAGCTCTCCGTCACTTCACCGCGAAGTTCGAGCCGATCAAACAAGCCGCACCAACTTGCTAAGCACTCAGTTTGGCTCAGTTTCATCCCCGGAACGGCGTTGTGCAGAAACTTGCACAACTCGTTGACCGATCGTGTCAATCCCCCGCCAAAGCCTGCTTACAAGGCTTTGGCCTGCTAAGATGAGAGCACATGAACACCGTTTCACTTCCAGTTATCATACAAGGCGGCATGGGGGCAGGAGTCTCCAGCTGGTCACTCGCCAATGCGGTCTCACGCGCCGGTCAACTCGGTGTCGTGTCTGGAACGGCCCTCGATGTCATCTTGGCCCGTCGGCTTCAGGTCGGCGATCCGGGTGGTCATATGCGAAGAGCACTCTCGCACTTCCCGATCCCGGGTGTCGCACAGCGAATCATCGATCGATACTTCATCGATGGCGGCAAGGGCGAAGACGCGTCGTTTAAGTCCAAGCCGATGCCTGCCCAGAAGCCATCTCGCCAGCTCGAAGAGTTGCTTGTTGCTGCGAACTTTGTTGAGGTCTTCCTCGCCAAAGAAGGGCACGATGGGCTTGTTGGTGTCAACTTCCTCGAAAAAATTCAGATCCCGAACCTGCCTTCGATCTTTGGATCGATGCTCGCGGGTGTCTCACACATCTTGATGGGTGCTGGCATCCCCAAAGCCATCCCCGGCATCCTCGATCGGCTCGCCAAGGGTGAATCGGTCGAGCTCCGCATTGATGTCGCTGGATCAGAGAGCGGCGAAGAGCATTTCTCTGAGTTCGATCCACAAGCATTCTGCGATGGCGAAATGCCCGAGATCGGGCGACCTGATTTCCTTGCGATTATCTCCTCGGCGACACTCGCCAATATGCTCCAACGCAAGTCCAGCGGCAAAGTCAACGGGTTTATCATCGAAGGCCCCACCGCTGGCGGGCATAATGCCCCGCCGCGTGGAAAGATGCAGCTGAGCGTCGAGGGCGAGCCAATCTATGGCAACCGCGATGTCTGTGATCTGAGCGCCATGCGAGACCTCGGGGTCCCGTTCTGGCTTGCTGGTTCGTATGCTGAACCCGAGCGTGTCCGCGAAGCCCTTGAACAAGGCGCCGCGGGTGTGCAGGTCGGCACCGCGTTCGCGTACTGCAAAGAGTCTGGGCTGTCACCAGAGCTTATTGAAAAAACATTGATCATGAGCAAGGCGGGCAAGGCTGAGATCTTCACCGACCCGGTCGCTTCGCCAACGGGGTTCCCGTTCAAGGTGCTCAAGATGGCAACCACTCACTCGGATCAGGATGTCTATGAGAACCGCTCACGCATCTGTGACCTTGGATATCTTCGCCATGCGTACAAAAAAGAGAACGGCAAGGTCGGTTGGCGATGCCCATCAGAACCCATCGAGGACTACCTCAAAAAGGGTGGCAACATCGAGGACACCGTTGGACGCAAGTGTGTCTGCAACAGCCTGATGGCCAATATTGATCTCGGGCAGGTTCAAAAAGACGGAACGCACGAGTTGCCCATGATTACTTCGGGCGATGATGTCGCGGGCATTGCTCGGTTCCTCAAGCCCGATGCGGACTCGTACAGTGCTGTGGATGTCATTGAGTACCTGCTCAAAGAGTAGGAATCGGCAGTTTAGCACAAGACTGGACCGGAGCGGCACTGATGTCATCTGATGAATCCGAGAGACCACAGATTAGACTCGCACCCTGGCGCGAACGGTTACATGAAGTTATCTTCGAAGCCGACACCACGGCGGGCAAGACCTTCGATATCGCGTTGATTATTGCAATTTTGACATCAGTTGCGGTGGTGATTCTGAGCACACTCCACTCGGCGAATGATGAACCCTATCGAACAATCTTCCTTGCGCTTGAATGGATATTCACGATCTTGTTTACGATTGAGTATCTGCTTCGGCTGATCATCGTGCGTCGCCCGTTGGGCTATGCGACCTCGTTCTTTGGGATTATAGATCTGCTCTCGATCCTGCCCGCTTTCATCGGGATCATCGTGCCCGGCGGCGAGCGATTGCTTGTTGTCCGCACGCTTCGGCTTCTGCGCATCTTCCGAATTTTCAAGCTCACCCGGTATCTCTCCGAGGCGACCGTGCTGCGTGATGCGCTGT
>MAAC01000723.1_pt1 | contig 14018 bp, 14 predicted proteins | sample 1115981 | NCBI WGS metagenome assembly MAAC01 (sample SAMN04961126, study PRJNA320927) | seawater metagenome | isolation source: sample BD02T64 sea water enriched with oil for 64 days | place: USA:Gulf of Mexico | collected 2013-07-27 | reverse complement strand
CTTCGGGACCGGAAAAGGTCCATTGTGCGATCTGGCCGGAGCTCTAGAAGCGATAACGCAGACAATTGTGCTTCAACAGCTCTGCCGGATCCTTGGGAGTGCCGTGCACTTTTAAATATTCTGGACTCGCCACAACTGCGACTGACAACGGGCCAGTCAGGTTAATGGCAACCATGTCCTGCGCGATCAACTCGCCAATACGAAATCCCGCATGCAGGCCTTCACCAAGGACATCCGACAGCGCATCGGTTAGCAACAGCTCGACTTCTATCTCGGGGTAAAGCGCCTGAAACGGTACCAGAATTTCACGAACCAGCAGGTGATAAGCAATTTCAGGAATTGCGAGTTTTAGTGTTCCGCGCACCGCATGGCCTACAGTTTGTGCGCTTTCAAGCCCGTTCGCAAGTTGTTCGAATGCGGGGCCTGATTCTCGCACCAGAGCACGTCCGGCTTCGGTCAGGTTAACGGAGCGTGTAGTCCGGATGAACAATGCCGTTCCAATACTGTCTTCAAGATTCTTCAGCTGGTGACTCACTGTTGAACGTTTGATCCCCAGTTTGTGCGCGGCAGCGCTCAGGCTCCCATGTTGTGCAATCGCATTGAACACTTCGAGAGTGGAAAGAGGTAGGCGCATTGTTGTCCTTCCTACACCATAGAGTTTGCATTTTAGTCCATTGTTGTGTCTGGGGGAGTATCTAAATTTGGTCAACAAGAAAACTCAACAACCCAGTCAGCTACTACGGACAGATCGAAGCAGCACTGGAAAACAGTGGCAAAGGCAGCGCATGAACATCCTGATATTGACAGCCCACCCGGACCTCTATTCCTCTTCGATCAATCGATTGTGGTTTGATGCCTTGTCAAACGTAGAGGGGGTCACCACCCGTGACCTGATGTCCGTCGGCGGGCCGGAAATGAAATTTGCCCCAGTGGTCGAGCAGGCACTTCTGCAGCAAGCTGACCGTATCGTGTTGCAATTCCCGTTTTACTGGTACTCATCACCTCCCGTACTCAAGGCGTGGCTCGATCAGGTGTTGCTCGCAGGATTTGCCTATGGCCCCGGTGGTAATCAGTTGAATGGAAAAGAACTTATACTTGCTGTTTCCACCGGAGGTCCGGTCGAAAGCTATCAGGCTGGCGCGTTCAACACCTTTTCCATGCCCGAGTTTCTAACGCCCTTTCAACAGACAGCACTCATGACCGGCATGACCTATCTGTCGCCATTTGTGTTTCATAGTGCCCTTAGTCGCGACCGGACTAGGATCAATGCCAGCGGCCAGGCCTTGGTTTCATATGTGACGGACCCGCAGCTTGGTGAAAACGTCAAATCGGCGCAAGTGACCTCTGCTTAAAGCTTATAAATATCATAAATAGTCTCGAACCACAGCTGTAAGCTCAGCACCTTGGGTATTGGCTGTGACCTCAACAGAAGCACCGCCTTGTCAGTTCGACGCTTCACGAATTCGCTCACAAAGCGATCAAAACCACGGCTGATACCTCTGCCAGAAACATCAGCTGAACCACTACACTCAGGAGAACCAAAACGAGAAACTTCGAAAACAAAGTGGTGCTGGTCACCGGTGGCGGCACAGGGATCGGCAAAGCCACGGCATCGGCCTTTATCGCCAACGGCGCGACCGTGGTTATCACTGGACGACGTCAGCCTGTTCTGGAGGCCACAACCCAGAGCCTTGGAGCGCAGGCCCATTATATCGCCGGAGATGTCAGCAAAAACGGCGAAGCGGCCCGCATTATTGAGGAAACCGTCGATAAATTTGGGCAACTGGATATTCTGGTAAACAACGCCGGTACCGGGGCCATGGGGCCGCTATCACAAACCAGCGACGAAGAAATTGAAAGGATTTACCGTACGAACGTGTTTGGTCCACTAGCCCTTGCCCGCGAGGCGACAACCCATCTTGCCAACAGCAACGGATCCATCGTCAATATTTCCTCTGTGGCAGCCAGCGGTGTGATGCCGGGTGTCGTGACATACGCCTCTTCAAAGGCCGCCGTGGATCATGCCACGAGAAACCTCGCGGCTGAGCTTGGCCCGATCGGTGTCCGGGTGAACGCCGTTGCACCGGGCCTGACCGATACCGACATCACGGCCGACGTGAAATCAAATGAACAGATGCTGGGGATGATTATCGCGCAAACTCCGATGGGGCGTCTCGGCAAACCCAAAGACATCGCAAATGCGGTTCTGTTGCTTGCTGACAACCGGGCCGGTTGGGTCACCGGACAAATTGTTCAAGCCGGTGGAGGGTTCTTGCTGTAAGGCCTTTAGGAAAGAATTTGGGTTTCGAAACTCTTCAAGCATCCGTATGCAATTAGAAGCTCCCAGCCTGACAACAGCTTCAGCATGATGTTGCCAGGCTATCGGCTGCTCACAGTGCGGCTTCTGGTCTTGGGCTAGATGTGTGCGGAGCGTCGCCTGAAGGTCTGACGTCCAGATGCCGGCACAACGACAGTTGCAACGAACGAATAGTTTGGGTCACCCTTTCACTGAGCAATGTCGGCAAAGCGTGCTTCGCACCATATTGAGCATTGCACAGCATATGGCAAATTGGGCTCTAAGTGTGAGTTCGCTGCGTTGTGCACCAATGGCGGCTCTGCGCAGGAAGTGTACTTTGCAAAGCCCCGCGTTGGTACAAAGCCGCCGTCCGTGAGTTACATTGGCTAGTGTATTGCCGCCTCAGATCCGCCATTCACCTGACGGGCAGAATATTTGCAAACTTGTCCGTCGTCATATGAATTGGGTAGTCAGAGCAATTTGAGCCTCGGAGGCTCTGGTTCGTTCGTGTGATTGATTATGCCGCTTGTTTTTGATGTTGCAAGCGACGGTGTTTGATTGTCTGTTTCTTGATCTTCTCTCTTTCTCGCAGGATCGCTTTATCGCGCCCGAAGTAAACATCGGCTGGCGTTACGTTGTTCAAGCTCTCGTGATAGCGCTGGTTGTTATAGTAATCGACAAATGCGCTGATCTGACTTTCAAGATCTCTAGGTAGATAGTAGTTCTCCAACAGCACCCGGTTCTTCATGGTTTGATGCCATCTCTCAATCTTGCCTTGGGTTTGCGGATGGAATGGCGCGCCGCGAACATGATCCATTTTCTGGCCCTCCAGCCATTCCGCAAGGTCGCCAGAGATGTAACTGTACCCGTTGTCACTGAGCAGTCTCGGCATGTGTCGAACGACGGCCTGATCACAACCAGACGCCGCCAGAGCCAACTCAATGGTGTTAGTCACATCCTCAGCCCGCATATTGGTGCAGAGTTTCCAAGCGATGATGTAGCGACTGTAATCGTCCAAGATAGTGCTGAGATAGTACCAGCCCCACCCGATGATCTTGAAGTAAGTGAAGTCAGTCTGCCCCTCGCCCGGCAGGGCATGTTTACATGCCCGAGAGGAGCATCTCGTTGATCGCAGTGGTTTTGTCCGTGAACTCATCGGCCGCCTTGATAACAACATAGTCGGGCGCTGTGATCAGGTCTGCTTCCTTCAAAAAACGATAAGCTGATGATTCAGAAATAAAATACCGTTTCTCATCGGTGTATTTGACCGCCAGTTCCCGTGTGGAAAGCGCTTCATGTTCAAGCGCGAACTCAATGAGATCATCGCGGCGTTCATCAGGTATTCGATTCCAGATGGACTTGGGTTTTGATGAACGATCCGCCAACGCATCAAGGCCGCCTTCGATGTATCGGTCATACCACCGGTAAAAAGTCGTGGGAGGGATGCCCAGCATATCAAGGGTCTGCTTGGCCGAAAGATGCGATCCTTCAACCGTGCGGATGATTTCCAGCTTCTCAGATGCGGGATATCTCATTCCTCGAACTCCCCAGCCCCTGTCATACTTTTTTTTGAGCAAACGATTTTCAAGCGTAAGATCGGCCACACATTCCTTCAGGGCCATCGCCTCGGAACGCAACTCCTTCACCTCGGGCGACGTCGCTTGTCGAGCGGTGTCGCCCGACATACGGCGTTTGCCCGCCTCCAGAAATTCTTTTGACCAACTGTAATACAGGCTCTCGGAGATCCCTTCACTACGGTAAAGAACTGAAATACTTTCCTCGCCACGAAGACCGGCTAAAACAATGCGGATCTTCTCTTCGGACGAATAGGTTTGCCGCGTCTTGTGGCGAATGGATTTGACCAACTTGTCAGCCGAGGCTTTGCTGCTTCCAGATTTACTTTTCATCTTCACTCCTTAAAAGTAATGATGAACCAGAGGTCCTCCTAATGCTAATCCCTCAAATCTACCCACAGGTGCTGACTTCAGACACTCCAGACCAAATTTCAAGCTGAACCGCACCGCCGCTCTCGCCGAGTGGCGCCAAATTGGCGCGGTATAAAGGGCAGCGATGTTGTCCTAGCAGAGAGGAATTCGAATTAGTCTGACACCACACGTGCCAGTGTTGGCATTACCCTATTCGGAATTTTCGCGTGTACCCAAATTGGTCGCGCAGCATCTGGCAGATCAACGGTCAACTAAGATCGAAGCCGGATTTTCAATCAGCGCCTTCATCGCCTGAATGAACACCGCCGCATCCCAGCCGTCCACGACCCGATGGTCAAATGACGACGAGAGATTCATGATCTTCCGGGGAATAAATCCCCCATCCCGCCAGACCTGACGCATGGAAATTTTGTTCACCCCGACAATGGCGACTTCCGGTGCATTGACGATGGGTGTGGACATCAGCCCGCCCATCTTACCCAAGCTTGACAGGGTGATGGTGGAGCCCACCAATTCTTCGCGTTTGATCGTTCCGGATTTCGCAGCATCTGACAGCCGGATGATTTCTGCGGCCAACCCGGACAGATCAAAGGCCCCTGCATTTCGGATGACAGGGACCAGCAAGCCATTGGCGGTCTGCGTGGCCATGCCCAGATGAATGCTCCGGAACCGGCGAATGAGGCCGGTGTCCCCGGCATAATGCGCATTCAGCCCGGGGTTATCCGTTAATGCCCGCGACATGGCGATCATAAGAAACGGTAAAATTGTGAATCTTGTTTCATTGTTGGCGATCCGCTTTGAATTCAACTCTTCTCGCAAGATTTCCAGATCGGTGACGTCAACTTCTTCGACATAGGTAATATGTGCGATGTTTCGGGTCGCCACCTGCATATGTTCGGCAATTTTTCTTCGGAGGCCGAGAATTCTGATCTCCTCGAATTCGTCGCTGGGCAGCTTGTGCATTTCGGGCTTTGTGGAAGATGTCGGATTGTTGATCCAGGTCTCGAGATCCATGGCGGTAATCCGCCCGCCGGGCCCGCTGCCCGTGACTTCAGAGAGGTCAACCCCGGCGATGGCTGCCCGGTGCCTGACGGCCGGCGCGGCGAGTAGTCGGCCTGCTGTGTCCTGCGTCGTCTCTGTCGGTTTTTCGCTTCGCGGTGTGGTCGCTTTGGAAACAGATTGGCCGATCCTGTCAATGTCGGCCGGTTCAGTACCCGCTGGGTCGGGCGCTCCCTGCGCATTAGAAACCTCAAGGCTCACGATCGTCTCGCCGACCGCAATCACATCGCCAATATCGCCGGTGGTAGAGGTGATGACCCCGTCGACCGGCGAAGGAATTTCAACCGTCGCCTTGTCGGTCATCACCGCCGCCAGCACATCATCTTCCCGCACAAGATCGCCGGGTTTTACGTGCCATTCGGTAATTTCCGCCTCTGTGACTCCCTCGCCAACATCTGGCATCAGGATTTTAATTTTTGCCATCACCCGGCCTCCATCAATTCTCGTATTGCCTTGCCAACTCTTGCGGGACCTGGAAAATATTCCCACTCTTGGGCATGCGGGTAAGGTGTATCCCAGCCGGTCACGCGAACGATGGGAGCTTCCAAATGGTAAAAACAGGTCTCCTGGACCTGCGCAGACAGTTCCGCACCGAATCCCGAGGTGCGTGTAGCTTCGTGCACGATCATGCAGCGACCAGTCTTTTGTACCGAGGCCTGGATTGCCCTGATATCAAGCGGCATGAGCGTTCGTAGATCGAGGATTTCCGCGTCAATTCCGGTTTCTTCGGCTGCAGCCTCACTGACATGGACCATGGTCCCGTAGGCTAGGATCGTCAGCGCTTCGCCCTTGCGGTAGACAGATGCCTTGCCAATTGGGATTGAATAGTGTCCCTCTGGGACCTCGGCCATCGGATGGCCGGACCAGCTTTTGGCAGGGCGTTCATGGTGCCCGTCGAACGGGCCGTTGTAGAGACGTTTAGGTTCAAAGAATATAACCGGATCATCGTCTTCAATCGCGGCGATCAACAGGCCCTTTGCATCGAACGGGTTCGACGGAATGATTATTTTCAACCCGCACACATGGGTAAACAGCGCCTCGGGGCTTTGACTGTGGGTTTGCCCACCGAAGATACCACCGCCGCAGGGCGTACGGATTGTAATAGGTGCGGTGAAATCCCCGTTGGATCTGTATCGCAGGCGCGCGGCCTCGGACACAATCTGATCATAGGCCGGATAAATGTAATCGGCGAATTGCACTTCGACGCAGGGGCGCAATCCATAAGCGGCCATTCCTATTCCAGCCCCGACAATACCACTTTCATTGATCGGGGAGTCGAAAACACGGGAAATTCCGAATTTTTCCTGAAGCCCGACGGTGCACCTGAACACCCCGCCGAAATAGCCGACGTCTTCGCCAAAAACCACTACATCGGCGTCTTCGGTGAGTTTGACGTCGAGGCCGTCCCGTATAGCTTCCACCATTGTCATGATCGGCATGGCTAGGACTCCAGTTCGTTCAGTTGCGCGACGAGATGCGGCGGAATGGTTTTGTAAACATTCTCGAACATTGCGCCGACGCGGGCACCATGTCCCATGACACCGCTTTTCTCGGCCTCTTTGCTCGCGTCGCGGATTTCTTCATTGATTTCGACTTCAGCTTGGACGTGCCGTTCCTCGCTCCAGGTGCCTAAGTTGATCAAATGCGTTTTGAGCCTGAGAACTGGGTCGCCAAGGGGCCAAGCATCGGATTCGTGTTTCGGGCGATATTTTCCCGGATCGTCAGAAGTGGAATGTGCGCCCGCGCGATAGGTGACCCACTCGATCAAAGTCGGGCCGAGATTTCGGCGCGCTCTTTCCACCGCCCATTTTGACACCGCCCGGACCGCCAGAAAGTCATTGCCGTCGGCTCTCAAGGCCGGAATGTCGTAGCCGTGCGCCCGTTCAGCGAACGTGGCGTGGTCGCCCCCAGCTATGCCGTGAAAAGATGATATCGCCCATTGGTTGTTGACGACGTTGAGGATGACAGGGGGTTTGTAAACTGACGCGTTCACCAGCGCCGAGTGGAAATCAATTTCGGCCGCTGCCCCCTCTCCGATCCATGCTGAGGCGATCCGGGAATCGCCCTTGATGGCCGAGGCCATCGCCCATCCCACCGCATGGATAAACTGGGTGCCGAGATTACCTGAAACCGTGAAGAAGCCATAGTCTTTTACCGAGTGTAGGGTTGGCATCTGCCGGCCTTCCAGCGGGTCTTTTTCGTTCGAAAGGATCTGGCAGATCATGGTTTCCAGTGGGTAATCCTGTGCCATGAGCAGACCTTGCTGACGATAGGTCGGAAAATTCATGTCACCGGGAGACAGGGCAGATTGATGCGCGATCGCAATTGCTTCTTCACCGGAGCATTGGATGTAAAACGAAGTCTTTCCTTGCCGTTGCATCGAAAGCATGCGGTCATCAAAGGCCCGCATGCGCATCATGCTCCGTAAGCCCTTGAGCAGGTCTTCGGGATCACTGTCCAGATCTGCCCAAGGGCCAACCGCTGTGCCGTCGCGATTGAGCACCCGCACCATTGTTCTGGCCATGTCTTTCATTTCTTCCGCCGGGCATGAAACTTCGGGCCGCCGGACCTCTCCTGCCGCAGGGATGGCCATCGCGGAAAAATCGGGTTCCTGTCCCGGTCTGCTGATTGGTTCGGGCACTGAAAAGGTGAGCGGAATACGCTTTTTGGTCATAGCTTGATTGCCTTTCTCAGAATTTCCGGGCCGGTCGAACCGAAACTCAGTGTGACATCGCCATTAGGATCCGCAAATGCCGGGCGAATGGCGAAATGCCGGACACAAATCGGGCTGTGATCCCAAACCCATGACCGCGCCGGATTAATATTCGGCGCCGCAGCGGTTGCAGACCGGTTCGGGTTCGTTTGCCCGAAAACAGGTCACCCAAGGCTGTCCTCTGGATCGCGTTTGGGTTTCGGCCGCAGGTCAATCGGCAGCAGATCAATCGGCAGGGGAAAAATCACTGTCGAGGTGCGCTCCCCAGCAATATCGGTGAGCGCGTTGAAGTAGCGAAGCTGCATAGCGTTGGGTTGTGTGGCGAGCATCTTGCCAGCTTCGACCAGCTTTGCCGCGGCCTGCTGTTCGCCTTGGGCATTGATGACACGCGCACGGCGCAGCCGTTCCGCCTCAGCCTGTTTGGCAATGGCGCGTACCATGCTTTCATTGATGTCGACATGTTTGATTTCGACATTGGCGACCTTGATGCCCCAGGCATCGGTTTGCCGGTCGAGAAGTTCCTGAATATCGACATTCAGTTTTTCGCGTTCTGCCAGCATTTCATCCAGCTCGTGCTTACCGAGAACCGAACGCAATGTGGTCTGCGCCAACTGGCTGACGGCGACGGCAAAATTGGCGACATTGACGATCGCCCGTTCAGGATCGACGATGCGAAAATAGAGCACCGCGTTCACCTTGACCGAGACATTGTCGCGTGAAATCACATCCTGACTCGGAACGTCCTCGACGACCATGCGTAGGTCGGTGCGAACGACCTGTTGCACAAAGGGAATTATGATCACGAAACCGGGTCCGCAAACTCGGGTAAAACGCCCGAGCGTAAACATGACACCGCGTTCGTATTCCCGGAAAATATAGATGGCGACCGAGAGGATCCATATGAGGAGCGCCGCTCCCAACAGGTAGACTATTGAGTCAAAAAATATGGTATTCATGGCGATGTTTCCCCTTTCCGTTGCCCGACATCAGCCTGGCCCGATGCTTGGCTTGAGGTTTCTACAAGGAGGGTCAGACCGGCCACTGCGCGGATCTGGACCGTGGCACCGGGAGCCAGATCGGTGACGCCTTGCGCATGCCAGCGCTCGCCCTCGGCCCAGACAAACCCGTCTTCTCCGGACCAGTCGAGCACCAATGCTTCCTTTCCTAGCATCCGGCTGTGACCGGCCGTAGGCCTGCTTCCATAGACCCGTAACGTGTAGCCGAGCAGTAACACCAACACCCCGGCACTTGCGGTGGCCATGGTTCCGATTACCCACCACGAAATCTGAAATGCCGGCACATCAGTATCAATCAGCATCGCAGCCCCGGTGACAAAGGCGATCAAACCGCCGAATCCCAGAATTCCGAAGGTGGGGGTGAATGCCTCGGCCACCATGAAGGCGACACCAAGGCCGATCAGCGCCAGACCGGCATAATCCAAAGGTAGCATATTGAGTGCGTACAGTCCAAGCATGAGGCTGATGGCGCCAACCACGCCGGGTACCAAGGCACCAGGGCTCCAGAATTCGAGAATGACCCCGTAGACTCCGATCATCATCAGGATCAGCGCGAGGTTCGGGTTTGAAAGCACCGCGAGAATTCTGGTTACGCTGTCCATCTCGATCCGCGTGATCACTAGATCGCTGGTTGCAAGCACGCGCTCTTCGCCGCCAACGGAAACGGTGCGCCCGTCCAAGGCAGATAGAAGATCGTCATTGTTTGCGACGACAAGTTCAATCACACCCGCATCCAACGCCCGCGCCGATGACAGGCTGGCCGCTTCGCGCACCGCGCGTTCCGCCCAATCCGCATTTCGCCCGCGCAGCTCTGCAAGGCTGCGAATGAAGGCAACTGCATCATTGGTGGCTTTGGCCGTCATGGCGTCTTCGGGGGCAAGAGTGGTCGGCTGCCCGCCGCCGTCATCACTGCTCTCGTCATTATCCCCGTTACCGGTCTCGTCTTGCTTTTCACCAAGAGGTGATGGTCGCGCAGGTGGCGTTCCGGGCAGGCCGCCGATTGACACCGGCGTGGCTGCACCAAGGTTGGTGCCGGGTGCCATGGCGGCGACGTGTGTGGCGTAGAGAATATAAGTTCCGGCACTCGCCGCATGCGCACCGGGAGGTGCGACATAACCGACGACTGGTATCGGAGAGGCGAGGATTTCTTTGATGATGTCACGCATAGCATCGACCAGGCCACCCGGTGTGTCTAGCCGCAGGATGAGCACTTCGGCCTGCTGCGCAGCAGCAATTTTGATCACCCTTTCGACGTGGCGCGTGGTGGCCGGCCCGATGGGCCCCGCAATATCGGCAAGAAGCGCAATCGGCTGCGGTGCTGTATCATCTGTGTTTTCGCTGATCGCCAAGGTTGCAGCTGCGAGAAACACTGCGGCTGCGAAGGCGAGACGACCAAGCCTTTTGACAACCGTCATCTTTTCCTCCTGCTTGCGAGTATACGCAATTTTTCCTGTGAATAACAGCTACCGTGGGTCAGGAACCTGCCGGTGAAAAATTAGTCACTAACCCAAGCAGCACTTGAGCCCGCCATCGCTTATGGCATTTGGAGAAGGTGTTCGTAAAAATCAACGGTGAAACCCACTACCTCTGGCGCGCCGTTGATCACGAGGGCGAGGTGCTGGAAAGCTATGTCACGAAACGTCGTGATCGCAAGGCTGCGTTGAAATTTATAAGAAAATCAATGAAACGTTTTGGGAAGCCGAAGGTCATCGTGACCGACAAGCTCCGTTCTTATGGTGCCGCGATGAAAGTCATCGGCAATGCTGACAAACAAGAAACTGGCCGTAGGCTGAACAACAGGGTCGAGAATTCCCATTCGTTGCCTGGCAGTGGTTTATTTGAAAACCACGAGAAGGGGCCTTTTCGACGACGAGAGCGTGCCATGCCGCGTTTCCGTCGAATGCGAAGCTTACAGATATTCGTCGCCGTTCATTCTTCAGTCTACAATCATTTCAACTCGGAGCGCAGCCTTTACTCCAGGCCAAATTTTAAGCTGAACCGTGCCGCTGATCTTGCCGAGTGACGCCAACTTGGCGTGGCGTAAAGGGTAGCGAGGTTGTCCTAGCAGAGACTAGTTCGAATTAGTCTGACAGCACCTGCCTCTGGAACCAAAACTATGACGACCGGCAATCAAGTTTATTGCAAGGTGTTCTTCTTCTGGCTAGGCTGGAGTTACTTAGACAGTGGGGGAGAGCGTGTGCCAACCGAAAGACCTGTTGTTAATAAACCTATTTCGAAAATGCCTGAGCAAAGCGTAGTTTTTCTTAAACAGCGCGACTATTTCACGCTGATGAAACCTCGGGTGATGTCTCTCGCGGTGTTCACAGCGTTTTGCGGTTTGATTGTTGCGCCAACGTCAATTCCGCCAATGACACTTATTTTTGCAATGCTGGCTATCGCCCTTGGAGCGGGGGGGGCGGGAGCCTTAAACATGTGGTATGACGCCGAAATTGACGCGGTCATGTCGCGCACCTCTGGCCGCCCTCTGCCTTCTGGGCGCATTAAACCGAATGAGGCTCTCGGGTTTGGGCTGATTGTTTCGGTTGGATCGGTGGCCCTTCTGGCAATCGCAACCAATTTACTGGCTGCAGGGCTGCTCGCGTTTACAATTATCTTTTACGCCGTGATTTATACTATGTGGCTGAAACATTCGACACCGCAGAATATCGTCATTGGTGGCACCGCCGGAGCAATTCCTCCAATGATCGGATGGGCTGCTGCGACGGGTGAAATCACTATTCAAAGCGTGATTTTGTTTCTAATTATTTTCCTGTGGACACCACCACATTTCTGGGCGCTAGCGTTGTTTAAAGCCGGAGATTATGAAGCAGCGGGCATTCCTATGATGCCTGTTGTTGCAGGCAAAAAGTCGACACGAAAGCAGATGTTTGTATATTCGACGCTCCTGGTTCCAACGGCTGTATTGCCCTCTGTTTTTGGCCCTGCCGGACTGCTTTATGGCACTGTAGCTGTCGTGCTTGGTTTTTGGTTTTTGCGGTGTGCGTGGGCTGTGCTGAAGTCGCCTCCCGAAGGTGATACAATGCAAGCGGAAAAGCGGCTCTTTTCGTTCTCAATTCTGTATCTCTTTTTGATTTTTGGGGCCCTCTTGGTTGATGTGTTTATTGTGCCCATTCCGTTCTGAAGTAACCGATACGTGACGCCCGCTGTCCTTGGCTAATTGAGGAAACAGTTAACGTTTTCATTACATCCAATACGTATTGTAACAAAAAGCGCGACAAAATGCTTGATTCAGGCTATGGTGTAGATGGTTTCGCGTGGCTGGACATGCCTTTAGTTCGCGCCCTGTCAGGCGAGTTTACCCATAGCTAATTGGGAGCACTTCTGATGACAACTTTTCATATTTTTGCTGCCGGTGACACCGTTTTTGAAGAAACGACAGTCCGGAAAATTTCTATTGCGGACGTGTTTGATGCTCTTCGACAAGGGGGGCGGGATTTTCTAAAGAAACCATCACAGTACATTTTTGTAGTGCTGATTTATCCGATTATAGGCATGACACTTGTCAGATGGGCCTCCGGTGGGAATGCTCTTCAATTGCTATACCCACTGATGACTGGATTTGCACTCTTGGGGCCGCTTGCCGCATTAGGCCTCTATGAAATGAGTCGACGAATTGAACGAGGGCAAGACACGTCTTGGATGCACGCGTTTGATGTCGCTAAATCGCCAGCTATACCTGCAATCATTGCTGTGGGGACGATGCTATTCGGGCTGTTTTTTCTATGGTTGTATGTTGCGCAGGGGATTTATTCGTCGATTTACGGACCAGCGGTGCCGGAGTCATTTGTTGAATTTTTTCGCAATGTTGTCAGTACGCGTCAAGGCTGGACTTTGATCCTTCTTGGCAATGCGGCCGGGTTTTGTTTTGCGCTTGTCGTTTTGAGCACCACGGTTGTTGCTTTTCCGCTATTGCTTGACCGTGATGTTGGCGCTGTTACGGCGATTACTACGTCTATAAAAGCCGTGGCATTGAATATCGTGCCAATGCTTACATGGGGGCTAATTGTTGCTGTTCTCCTATTCGTTGGTGCCCTGCCGGTCCTTGCTGGTTTGGTAGTGGTCCTACCGATCCTAGGTCATGCAACTTGGCATATTTATCGCAAAGTTGTCGTGGGATCAGGCCCGGGAAACCCTGCAAACCTTGCTTAACGTTAGCAGCACACACGCCAAAAGGGCGCGACCAAATTGGGCGTGCCTTTTATTTGCGGGGAAATGCGACCGTATTGGGGCCGAAATTATCCACTCGGGTGTCAAAGGTGTAATCGGATTCAAGCGCCATAAGCACAACAAAGGCCAGAACGGCGACCACAGGCAACATTATCGCCCAAGATAGCGCGCCGCGTTCCCATTTCATGTGCATGAAGAAAGCGATGATAAGGCCAGCCTTTAGCATCATAAACATCAAGATAAGGGACCAACGAAGATACCCTTGGAGGCCAAGATAATCTATGAGGTAAGAACAGGCGCTTAGGATGAACAGCCAGCCCCACACGATAAGATAGACCCTCAACGGGTGCTGTTGGGGGGCGTTTTCGACGTGATTTTTATGTGCTGTCATAACTTAACCTCCACTTTACCAAAGATAGAAAAATGCAAAGATAAAGACCCAGACCAAATCGACAAAATGCCAATACAGCCCCATAATCTCAATACTTTCATAAGAGCCTTTGCGACTGGTGAAAAAACCTCGTTTACCGGTATCATAATCCCTGCGCCAAACTTTACGGGCAAGAATGAGAAGGAATAGTACGCCGATGCTGACGTGAGTTCCGTGAAAGCCGGTGATCATGAAAAAGCTTGCGCCAAACTGCTCCGCTCCCATTGGATTGCCCCAAGGCCTCACGCCTTCCTTGATGAGCTTGCTCCATTCGAATACCTGCATACCGACAAAAGACGCGCCAAGTGCCGCAGTGACGAGTAAAAAGGCAGCCGTTTTTTTGCGCGCTTTCCGGTAGCCGTAATTCACC
>MAAC01015676.1_pt1 | contig 14022 bp, 11 predicted proteins | sample 1115981 | NCBI WGS metagenome assembly MAAC01 (sample SAMN04961126, study PRJNA320927) | seawater metagenome | isolation source: sample BD02T64 sea water enriched with oil for 64 days | place: USA:Gulf of Mexico | collected 2013-07-27 | reverse complement strand
GTGTACGCCGGTTCGATTCCGACTCCAGCCTCCATTATTTTGTACAAAAAGTTGCCATAAGAACTTGTGATAAAAAGTGACTTGCGCCAACGCTTAAGGCAAGCAGCGGCCAGCAATAAGCTTGCCCCCGCTACTGACTCGGTAACAACACAGCCAGTAGCAAACCCCGCGTTAGAATACTCCGCAGTACTGCCCGGATGGTGAAATTGGTAGACACACAAGACTTAAAATCTTGCGGCTTCACGGCCGTGCCGGTTCGATTCCGGCTCCGGGCACCAATAAAATCAATGAGTTACGGTTAAAAAAAGAATCCATTCGGCTTTAAAACCCTCGTAAAATTCATTTGTAGACGCATAGTAGACACTTTGAGATATGTTTTTATAGCCAAGTGAGGTGCTTGTACAAAATGATCGGTAATAAGTGCTTGCGCCCCCATAGGCTTGATTTGAACTTTTGCTTTACTGCTAGCTATTAGTTCTTTCAGTTTTGCTAATGCCTGTAGTGGGTGAGTAAGCGTTCTACCGCATCACTGGCAGTGTTGAGGTCAGAGGTTCGATCCCGCTAGGCCCGCCAAAAAAACCTTGGTTATCTATGGGTGAGAAGCCCGCTTAAACGCGGACTTTTTTGTGCTTGTCGTATTAAGTCCAAATGGCTCATGATTATAGCTGCTAATACCTAGTTGTTACGTTGACAGGGTACATTAGGATGCTTGATACTGAATCTAGCTTTTACGTGAACAGAGCCAACTTGGCTTAGTCGGGTGTTTAGCCAGACTCTATTAAATTGCTTGGTTTTATTCCGCAGATATCATCTGTGGATCTCCAATCGGCAAGCTCAATACGATCAACAGATGATATCTGCGGATAACTTTAGGTAAAAGCTACCTTATTTATAATAATCAACTTACTCAGGCTTTACTTACCTCTAGATGCAAGATCCTCGACTTGAATTCCTAAATGACGTCTCAGTAGATGGAATGAGAGTTGAGTTTTCTGAATCTCCGATTGTGCTTCTTTGTGGTGGAAAGGTTCATGAGAAGGAACGGCCTGAAGATCAAGATTTGCCTGTTGCTTCTCTTCGTCATGCTATAACCAAAGAGAGTTCTGACTTCGATATTTTTAGGCCTGAAGAGATTACAGACTGGCAAGAGGATGGGGTCTATCAAAATTTGATGGATTTTGAAGAGGATCTTTCTGGTATCTGTTCTTTGGTTGTAATCGTATTGGAGAGTCCGGGGGCGATAGCTGAACTCGGGGCATTTTCGCAGCTTGATGACTTAAGGCATCGCTTGATGGTTTTTACTTCAAGTTTGATTGATAGTGAAAAGTCATTTATCAGTTTAGGGATTCTTCGTCACATAAAGTCAGAGAAAGAAGGTAGTGTGCGGGCTTATCCTTGGGCTCTTCCAGTTCAAGATGATGAAGGCAACGATTTGTTCGAGGTCGAAGACGCTATAGTCAAGGACATAATTGCTGATATAGGCGAGCAAATTAATTCTTTGCCGGATACGCAGGTCTTTAAAAGTGATAATAATTCACACGTTATAGCTCTAATTTATCAGCTCCTTATTTTGTTCATCGCTTTGAAGAGAAAAGAGCTGCATGAATACCTATCGCATTTTAACGTGGATATTTCAGATGAAGAATTGAAGAGGAAGTTGTTCCTTCTTGAGCGCTTTAGGCTGATTATAAAGGGGACATATAGCGACTCGACTTATTACAAAGTTCTGGATGATTCATTTCATAAAATGAGATTCGCAAACACTAAGGGGAGGATAATAGACTCCCTCAGAATTAAGGCGGGTTGTTCAGCCTTCTATGGTGTTAATAAGGATCGACATAGGATGGGGTTTCTTAAGCGGGCGGCTGAGGAGGCTAAGGCAGCTACATTAGTGGAGGGAGGTGATCATGTCTGATGCAAGTCTCCTCCAGAGGATAAGCCAAGATTTTTTTGTTTCAGAGGCTGAAATCGGAAGAATTTTCTCACGTGCACCTCATACGTATAAGCAATATACAATCCCTAAGCGATCTGGTGGGGTTAGAGTTATTGCCCAGCCCGCTAGAGAAACTAAGTATATTCAGGGCTGGTTGATAAAAAATATTTTTGAAGACTTACCTGTTCACTCATGTGCGATGGCTTATAAGGCCGGAGCTAGTATTAAAAAGAATGCGCTTGTTCATGTTAATAGCTCATATTTGGTTAAATTTGATTTCAAAAATTTCTTTACCTCAATAAAGGAGAGGGATTTAATCTCCCATTTTAGTGCCCACCTAGGGAGTGATCTGACGCTTGATGAGATTGAACTGGCGGCACGAGTGGCGTGCATAAAACTAAAGCAGGGGGGTGAGCGATGCCTGAGTGTAGGGGCGGTAAGCTCGCCAATTTTATCTAATTCAATATTGTATGACTTTGATGACGCTGTTTATGCTTGGTGCTCACCAAGGGGGATCAACTATACCCGGTATGCAGATGACCTTACCTTTTCGACTAACGAAAAAGGATTGTGCGCTACTATTGAGCCACACATACGTGAGTTTGTTAAATCTGAATGCGTAGTGAAGCTAAGGTTTAATTTTAAAAAAACTACTCATCTTTCCAAGAAGAGCCAGAGGCGCGTTACTGGTCTTGTTATTACAAATGAACAGACGTTGTCACTTGGTCGAGCTAGAAAAAGGGAGATTAAGGCGTTAATTCATAGGTACTCCTTGGGGCGGCTTGATGATGATCAGCTTATGACGCTTCAAGGGCTGCTAGGTTTTGCCAAAGATATTGAACCTGCTTTTTTGATTAGTATGTACAAAAAATATTCTTTTGAGTTAGTTAATAAAATACTAAGAATACGTAAATCCCGTTAGTTATTAGGCGGTTATTTATAGGATTGGCAGAGTAAAAATAATAGGTTTTTTTCTCTTCTTCTTAAGGTTTTTAGATCTCTTCTGTTATCGGATGGAGGGATGTGCGGGAATCTTTATAAAAGCCAAGATGACGAAAATCAACTGAACGATAATTTTCTGGGTCTAGGTCCATAGAGTGACAATTTTCCGATAAATTATCTTCAGTATCCAGATCAATAATACAGTGGGTATTAAGAGTAGTGATTTTACAATCGTGAATGGTTAGTTCATCGTCCTCAATTGAAATTGGCGCCACAGCCCCGTAATCACCTAGAGCTGAAGCGTTAATGTAATCTGTATCCTTATATGTCGTATGCTTAAAGCGATGGCTATGCCCGAACTAATCTTACGCAATAACTCAGTTTATTATCCAAATTGCCATATACGTAGAATATAGGGCTGTTAACGTTAAGCGTAGAATTCTGAAAAGATCGGTTGCATTGTCATCTCCAATGTCGTCAGCGACGATAATCGCATAAAAATAAGTCTCGCCCGCTTCCTCACATAACTGTTCGATACACTTAATATTGTTGTGAATATCTGAAATGGCGAGAAGCTTAATTTTTTTCCTATGGTTGGTCATTGATGGTGGTCAGGCAATAGCCGGCTTTAATAGATAAATCCCGATCAGGTTGTTAAAGGAATTCCGCGTAGGTTCGCCCACCTAAGACTCCGAACTCAATTTGGGAGGGTAAGCTACCGGCACTATCGCGGAAAAGGTCAATGGCTTGAAAAATCCAGCCTGTGAGCTCAAGAGGAGTTCTGAAGTATGTCGACGCATTATCTTGTTTAACGCAAACGATAGGCAGGGCAAACCTACCATCAGTTAGTCGTTCAGCCGTTAGCCCTAGCTGATTACATTCAGAGGGCGTTGTTATATAGAAGCTTATATTTTCTACTACAAAAACGGCGCCATTGTCATTCGACGATGCGAGTATGGGGGTTGGCAACTCTGGTAAATTCATCCACTCTTTACCGGATCTAAGGTTATGTTGTGGTACTGAGTTTTCCTTAGAGGCTTCAATGATGATATCAATCTGTCCATCAGTAATATTGATGATATATTGTTCACTTGAAAAAGCATGATTGCGGGACTCATATACTACGTATTCTGCGCATTCTAGTGGAAGTTGGTAGTCGATCAGCTGGTTATCAATCTGTATAACAGCAATAGGAAGATAGGTTTTTTGATCCTCTATTAGGTTGGGGGTCAGCCCATGCTTCATGCATGGGGCAATAGGGACGGCAATATAGTCAAGCTGTTTAACCTTTATGGTAACTGGTCGAGAATTATTTACTGTTGCTATTAACGATGGGAGAGCTAGGAAATCCACAACTGTTTGTACTAATTTACGGCCGCTAAGATCCTGTATTTTACCATGATGTTTTTGCTGGATTGCATTTGGTAGTTCTGATCGCCGGCGTACGTCTTCTGGATTTTCAATACCAAATAACAGAGCAGCTTTTTTTCTTGCCGCGGTATGGCTGATGCCTTGAAGTTTAAGCTCTTTGGTTACTTTACTTACAGCACGCTTTAGGTCGGCTGGGGTTTTAAGTAGTGATTGTTGGTAGAGGGGGTTGAGATCGGCGAAATGGTGCTCACCAGAAGTCGCCTTCAGCGTGGCGCGATCTAGGCATTCATACCAGTGTAGGCTAGGTGATTCAGACTGAGATTCGTTGGCTGTTATTTCAATTGTTTCAATAAGGCGTTTAGAAAAAGACATGTGGGCTCCCAAGAAATTTTTAAAGTTATCCTAGAAGAGTAATTAGTTAAATATTCTAGGATTTATTTGATAGTGCGGGAGCTTTGCTAACGAAGGAGTAGCGCGCCTCTATCAGGGGCACCCAATAACAGTACTGGTAAAGCCCTTCTCGGTCAAGGCTGTTGCCGTAACTTGCTGTGTTTAATCTTATCCTATGTGGCAGCGGTTATTGATTCGAGTAATTAGCGGGGTAAAATGAAACTTATAAATCTGTACCGTACAGTTATTGACAGAACTCCAAGGGGGCAGCTCCCGGCGGGCCGGTTCGCAAAAAACCGTTTTCGGGATGCTCTGGCGATAATTTCTCGCCCATCGCAATTGTCCAGGTTCGGAAGCGCGTTTTTATCTCTTGGCCGCAGGCAAGCAGCAGCCCCGAGAATTTGGCAACGTCTTCTTCGTACCGACCGGCTTCGGCTTCAATGAAGTAATTCGCTCGCAAGGGCAGCTCGGAACGTTTGCAACTACCACCGCCCATCAGCTCGACATAGGCTGCCCAGTCGCCTTCATCAGCGGCCTGGTGAATAGCCAGTAACTTTTCCTCATCGACATTTAGGGTCTTTGGTAATCGCTCTGCTAGATCGTTGTCGCGGCGCAATTCACGCCAGGGAGTAACGGGTGGGCCGCCAAGTTGCTGGAATTGCCGGATGCCCCATACGCTTGCCCAAGCACTTGCTCTTATCGCTGTGATGGTTGCCGCGCCCTCAGCTTCGTCATCAATATCGACTTTATAACCGTCAATGTTTTTTGCGATGTACTTCGCCACATAACCCGTAGCACTGCCTTTTTTTGGATCAATACGAACGGCCTCGAAGCGGTGCTTGTCGGCACCGGGTTCCGTTCCATCTTCTGCCATTGCGTAACCACGCAGCACTTCAATAAGGGTTTGTTCGTGTTCTTTGGTGACAAATAAAAGAAGGTGCCAGTGTGGCGTTCCGTCATGGTGGGGTTCCGCTACCCGGAATCCAAAGAACTCAATACCTTTGCGTGCCAGCTCGGCCCTGGCGCGCTGCCAAAGCTTGTTTAAGTAGTGCTGTGCATCGCTTGGTGTCGCCCCGCCAAACTTAGGGTTGGGCTTAATAGAGCCACTAGACCCACTCATTGGGTGGTATTTTGATGGCGTCGTTATGGTAAAAAACCAGGGTTCCCAATCGCGCTTGTCATTTTCGGCCCAAGTTTCAAAACCGCGTAGTCGCACCATCAATTCGGCGCGGCGGATGGCGGGATTAGAAACGCCAAGGTCAGACAACTCTGCCAAGGTGAATTGCTGGCCAAGATCGTTTGTGGCAACCATCTTTTCTAATAGGTTACGGTTGGCGGCTTGACGGAAGAAAACCCTTTTAAGGGTGAAATCAGACAGGTATGGAGACTTCCCCCGGCGCACCATACCCAGTTCGCGGCAAATAGCTTCCAGATCACGAGTAGCTTTTTTGCGAAGTTGCCGGGCAAGCCAGCGTGGATCTTCAATGCGAGCCAGAGCAGAGAGTAGTTTTTTGGGATTGTAATCAACCAGCCAAAATCGCTCTGCGACCGGGAAAGTCAGCCCAGTACGCTCGAACAGTGTTTTGATGGTTGAAAGAGCGGTTTTCTTATCCAGTCGTCTCAGCGCATCCCGGCTATCAAGGGCAATCAACCGGGTTTTTGCCTGAGCATAGTCGGTGATTTCTTCATCGCCCGCATCAATATAGAGTCCGGTATTTGCTAGCTTAAGTCGCTCATGTATTTTGGTTAACCAAAGGTTGGCCCGGACATACCCCTCGCGCTCATAAATGGTGAACCATCGTCGCCAAAGGCTGGATGAAAACCATTTACAGCGCAGCACGATTCCAGTACGCCATTTGAGACTTTCGAGCGGTTCTCCAGGTGCGAGAAAATCAAAAACGTTGGGTAGAGAGGCGTGGCTAGCCATGATATGCACGTACTTTGACTACAACGCCACAGCCGGTGCAGAACTTAAATATCTTTGTAAGACGTCTGCTGGTGCGCTCCGTGAATGAATCTAAGTAACCGCCACACGCAGCACAACCGTACCCGGGCTTTTCCGGGTTTACCCGGGGTTTGTCCTGGGTATTATGGGTACATTGCCTGCGGGGCTTTGAAGTTTCCCTGGGCTCTACTGAATGTTTTCTCTGGGTTTTCCTGGTCAAACCCAGGGAAGGTGAGTCTATTCGATTACTGATAGATTCCGGGTTGCCCAGTAAGGGCGATTCTTCCGAAGCCGTATTGGTGGACTGATAACCTAAAGCCTCAAATGGGTCGTCTCTTCCGAATGGGCCTTTCATCGCGCGGGAATCTCCGACGTAGATTGTCGGAGTTGTTGCTCAATAAAATTGTCCAGGTCTTGTTGGCGGTAGCGTATTGAGCGGCTGCCCAGTTTGACGAACTGAATCCGGGCACCGGCCCAGCGGTCGCGCTCAAGAAAGGCAGCGCTAACACTAAGATATTGGGCGGCTTGTTTTGTATTTAGTAGGGTGTTTTGCATTTGCGTTTCCTGTACTGAGTAGACAGGAGGCATGATGCATTTGTAGTTTAAGGCGGGATACTACGAGTACCAGCGTTCGTACTACGAGTGCGGGCACTCGTAGTGTTTATGATTTTAGATGGAGTCGAAGTGCATCTGTAAGTTGGCGTTTGGCGTGTTCAATAGTGGTATAGAGTCTTTGTTCGTCATTGGGCAAACTGCGGTAAAAACGTCTGGCACATTCACTCTTACTCCACTGAGACTTGTTGTCTTCGTAGAATTTGAAGAAAGTCCCATGCATTTCTTTATGCGGTCTGTTTTTCTTTTGTGCAGCATTCACCCGTGTCAGCTTTGTCTTGATATTCTCAAGTTCGGAGTCGAGGTATAGGAGCATGCTGTAATACTGCCTTAAGCTTTCGGCGATAGGTTCCAGTGTTAGCGCCCCGCTCTCAAAATCTAGCGGCTCACCTTGTGTACTCATTCTTTTCTCAACAGCCGCCAGCATGATGACGAGAGAAAAGATTGCTGCTGCCAAGAAATTCTTGGGGTCGACCGAGGCATCGTCCTCAGTAAGCATTCTTTCCATTATTGACCCAGAAGGCGCTAATTCTATAAGTGCTTTATCGTAAGCATCAGCCTTTTCTGGAGAGCCATACAGCTTTGATAATGGCTGTATTTGGTTAGACATTTCAGTAATTTTAGAAAGGTCTTCTTTATCAAAATCGGTGTTAAATAGTTCAGCAGTTCGGTGCAAAAGGGGGAGGAACTCTTCTTTCGTCGATCCATTCATTATTGGCTGGATGAGCTTAAAGGATTTTTCACATAATGAGCGGGCATAGACAGGGAATGGAAACCCATTTGATGAGACTAAATCTGTCGTGCTGTTATCCATTGCTAGTATTCTCTTGTATAAAGTCACTGATACGCTGCATCGGGTCTCTTAGGCGATCAACACTGGCTACGATGTAGCCCGCGGTCACGTCATTGCTATTTTTATGGTTTAACAAGCGTTTAAGGGCATAGGCTGGAATATCCAGACTTTCGGCAATAGTGATAAAGGTGCGCCTAAGGTCATGTATTAAGAAGGGCACGCCCGACAATTCGGTCACGCGTGCAACGGCTGTTCTGGGTTCCTTGAGATGGTCGTTTCGTATGGGACTGGGGAATACCCACTGGTTCTCACTTTGCTGCTTGCGGCGTCGGAGCAGCTCAAAAAGAAAATCGGATAAGGGCAGGGTGTGAGGTTCGCTGTTTTTAGTATCCGTAATGGTGAAGGTGCGGTCGGCCATGTCAACGTCTGACCACGTTAAGCGAGCGGCTTCGGAACGCCTTAGGCCGGTAAACAAGAGGAAGTGTAGATAGTCGCGGGTCGTTTCGTAGTTGAGCTGTAGGGTTGCTTCATACCAGGGCTTGAGCTGGTGTGGCTTGATAAGCGAGCGACGTCGATCAACTTTGTACCAGCCCCGATTACGGCTGAGTCGGTCAACCGGATTGACTGCAAACAGCGACCCGCCCTGGGCATCCTCATACTTGTAGCGCGCAAAATTAAAAATGGCCCGTAATACGCGCATGGTGTTATTCGCCCTGGTGGGGCTATTTTGACCAAGCTCGCGGTGACGTTCTTCGATCATGTCTTTGCTAATACTGTGCAGTGGTTTTGTCACCCAGTCGGACAGGGATTTTTCGATGGCGCGGGTGTAATCAGTTGTCGTGCTGGGCTTGAGGTCTTTGCGCCCGAGTAGGTAGTCATCAAAGGCATTTTGCAGCGTGACATTTTTGGCCAGTGTTTCTCTTTTTTCAGCGGCGGGGTCGCCTCCCGAGGCAATGTTACCCAGGAGTGATTGCGCTTCCTTGCGGGCTTGCTCGCAGGTCATGGGGCCGAAGCGGCCAAGACTCATGCGTTTTACTTTGCCTGCAATCCGTCTTTCGATGATAAAGGTCTTGGTGCCGCCGTCTGAGACCCGTAGACCGAAGCCGGGAAGGGCGCTATCACGATAGAACTTTTGGGCGTGTTTACCGTTCGGTTTTAGGGCGGGAAGTTCGACTTTGTCTACAAATGATTTGGTCAATCGCGGCATGGTGAAAAAAACCCTCAAGAATCTTCTGCGTCCTGTTGTAGACGCATAGTAGACACTTTAGATCAAATAATCACCAATTTTGGCAAAAAATAGCAAAGAACAGTCTGGCTTGTGAGGGCTTAATCTATTGATTAATAAGGGTAAATAGGTATTTGGCAAAGTTCTTCAAAGAAGGGCTCGTTTGCCTTAAAATCTTGCGGCTTCACGGCCGTGCCGGTTCGATTCCGGCTCCGGGCACCAATAAAATCAATGAGCTAAAGTACGAAAAGTAAATCCCCCCGTTTTTTCAATTCTTATACACTCAATTATCACCAGCTTCAGCTGCTTGTTGAATTACCGTAATACTCGAACCAAAGCATAAAAACGTCTTCAGATACCAACTGTGGGTTTCGTTCAATATTGAGCGCAGTGGCTACTACATTCACTTGTTTTGGTAAGCATACGTGCCTATTTACCTTTGCCGTGTGAGAGATTCATATCCTCGGAAAAGTAATTATTGAGAATCTTTCTATTTATAGGTCGATATTTCTTAAAAATATCGACAGGGTTTCTTGACGTGTCGATGCCATCGACATAAGCCCACAACATGTCGATAAAACTAGAATTTATAGCTATATGAGCTGGCACTCCGAAAAGCCCTATAATTATTTATCTCTGCTGCCTCCAGCCGTTGAGCTGGAAACCAAAGCTGTATTAAAGCGTTGCATCGGTGCCAGAGCGGCCCTTGCTGAGCTTAAGCAGGCGGCTGAACTCATCCCCAATCAGGTAATGCTAATTAACACCTTGCCGTTATATCATCACCCATAAAAGCCAGTACTACAGTGGCTTGCTAGCCGTGACCCGTGAACAGGATTGGGAATCCAGGCTGCTGTATATGCTTGATGCGGTAGATTGGGGTGAGTGTCCTAGTAGTCCAGGTCGGTATTGGTGTGTTACTTGAGCAGCGCGAGGGTAGGGAGAGGCTTTTTATCAATCCTAAATTGATGAGCTTGATTACCAGGGATGGTGGTGGTTTTGAATTGTATGGGTGAACGTGGGGTTGATGCGCTGGGGGCGACGAGTGATCTGGTGTGTTCGGCGCAAAAGGCAGCACTGTTGAGTCCCCTTCCCAAGATGTAGGTTTGTCTTGAGCGCTTTAGTATTGTCTAAAGGGATCAAGTGATAGTTGTGACATTCATCGTTTGGTGATTGATAGCTGCCAGTTTTGGTGAGTGATTGCTGTTACTTGGCTCGTAGACTTAGGTGGGTGTCCTCTAACTCGTTAAGTCGAAATTACATCGACCAAACACATTTATTCTTATGACTCGCTTTCTGATAAAGCATGCTAGTTGACGAGTGCGGCCAAAACGCATTGGGGTGCGCCCGCCTGTGTAGTGGGGAAATTGGGGTGGGTGTCCTGGTAGTCGCTCTTCCTGGTAGTCGCTCTGGTAGTCGCTGGGCGCAAAATCAGAAGCCGTCATTGGAATAAGAAGGAGATAATCGGCCGGCTTATTTTAAACGTTTTCGGGAAACGCCCTGTGCGGATCCGCATGCAGGGTGTTGTGGGGGTTGAGGGTTAGATTCCCTCGGCTACCCGATTAGCACTTTCAACAATGATCTCACGAAGGAAAACTAGCTTGGGAATTTTATTGTATTCTTTATCATGCCCAAAAATAACAGTGACATTAGCGTTTACCTTGCGCTTATCAAGCAAGTCTTCAGGATCTACTGTAGGGTCTAGTTGCAAGCGTACTCGTTTTTTATGGAGATCAGGAACAACAACAGCCCAGCCTCGTTTAGTGCTATCAAGGTCTATTGCTCTAATTTCTAGCTCGATATTTTTATAGTCTTCGATGAATTCTTCATCTTCTGGCTCTTGAATGGAGCGAGGCATCGCTTTAACGGATTCATTGTTGATTCTTAAATTTTCATTTCCATTAAAAGTAATGCTTGCTTCGGGGTCTCGTTTTGCAGGGTTAACTACTTTGATAGCATTCTTGGCAAGCTTATCTTTGTCTTTTATTGCGCCATCAATGAGTGCTTTAAAATCTTCTGAATTTAACTCAACCATGCCAGCGCCAATTTGAATAATAGTATTGTTATTGGCTTCAATTGTTGCTTTCTGTTGTGGCGAGGCGGACTTATTTTTACCCAAATAGTAGGCGCCACCACTCAAAATCATAACTAAGATAATTGAAGATAAGAGCTGTGGATTATTCATAATATTATCCATGCCAATGCGCTCACGCACATTAGCTATAAATTCATCAAATTTCTGCTGATTTCCAAATATGAATTTTACGACAACATCTTCCCAAATGCTGTCCGACTTCAGCTCATTTATATAGATTTCAACGGATTGTATTTTAGTACCAGGAAACATAGCCTCCAAGACATCTGGAGACTGGCGTATTATTGCTTCAAGCGCTAGAAGAGACTCAGCGACATCCTTGATAGGAACTAACTCTTTATTAGAGTAGTAAATTTGCTGGTGTACAGTTAATTCCATGCTCAATCCTTGGTTGTTCTAACGCCCGCAACACCGGAAAATTGATCCGCGTGATTGCGCTTGTTAAAGTGCTTATAACCCGTATTTATCATTAATCTCGCTCATTATTTTAATCTGCTGCTCTTTTGGCAATGAATAAAAATCAGGGTCGTCTGTCACGCGTTGAATTTCAGCTTTTGCAGCGTCTCTTGATGGGGTCGAATTATTTCTTTTATAAAATAAAGGATCCCACTTTTCTTTGAGCTGGGATTCTGCATAATTATCTATGCAGTTATGTATAAACCAGCCTGTGAAAACACCAATTGGGATACATCCATATGTTGCCAGTCCATGCACCCAATCAATACCATGAAAAGGCAATTGGGAAAGGAAAACTAGGACAAAGACGCTAACACCTATACTCCATGATATAAACTTTCGGTTGTCATCTAGTTTTCTTAGCTTATTGATCTTTTTTAATTCTTCTTTACTGAAGGAAAGATCATAAATTCCTGTAAGCACCGGCACCTTCTTGCTAAAACGCGCGCGTCTAGCGCGTCGCTTTTAAGCAACTTGTTAGAAATCACCTCTTGCCTCACCAGACGTAACCTCACCTAAAACTTGCACCACAAAATAAGCCATTCCCATTGAGTAAAGTACTAGTTGAGGAATGTCTTCGTAAAATTTCGTATCCTGATAGTGCTCTAATATGCTTAGATCGCCGTTTTCAATAAGAACCTCCAATGCGTAGAAAAGTGTTTGGTACTTCTTATTCAGCGAAGGATTGGACTCAAGTGGGAGTGCGCTATGAGCCACTTTGTCTTTTTCTGCTCTAAGTGAGGAAAGCACTTCCTTAAGAACCGGTTTAACGTTCGAAAATTCAGTCCGGTACTTGCTTATCCAGCCATCGGGCTTCCAAGCGTCACTCCATACTTTGCGCCAATCCTCTTCTTCGACACGTCTTGCTAGTTGATAGCAGACCCATTTGAATGCGTCAGAGTTGGAGATGCTTTCATTTTGAGATGGAACACCGAAGACCCCCTCAAAATCAGAGTATGAACCATCAACTTTTCTTAGTAGGGCGTTGTATTCAGAATCGTTTAATCCTGTTACGCCATCTCGTATTATGGAAAACATTGCGTTTTGAGAGTACCTATACGGTCGCCGATGATGTTTTCCATGCTCCGCCAACATCTCACTTCCGTTGGTTAGAACATGCCTCAACGGTCTTGGATTGGTTCCACCATTTGAACGGATGTCTTTCGCCTCGATTTGGCAAGCCCAATCTACCCACAGGTGATATGAAAAGTCTGATAGATTTCGGGTTGATTTATGGAGCGTATCGATTCCGCTTGAAAGCACCAGTACGGCTGAGTTGTGATGAACGGCTAAAACGCTGCTCTCATTAAGAGAATGCGCTTTTCGGCTAATTCTCAACGCAAGAAATGCCGCAATAGCAGCTGCAATTGCAGCTATCGCTGACATAAGCGAGGGAACCAAAGCAAATAACTCAATACGATTCATTACGCTCCATGATTTCTAACAGTTTATTCAACGGAACCCTTCCGACTATCACCTTTCTCACTATCACAATGGCTTTGCGGTAAGCGGAGGGCCGCTTCAGCTTATTATTCAAAGGGTTAACTGAGCTTCGAATCCGCTTGGAAAAAAGATAGTGAGAACAGCGACACTGGCCAGGAAAATCCTTTCGCGTGATCATATATTTCTATCCTTTAAATTTCAAAGACTTATAGCATTTCAAGGTGATAGTGAGAACGCTTCTCCTGATGTCGGTAGTTCGTGCCCAGTCAGGACACCCATAACAATATATTTGTTCTACCCCACAGGCCCGCGATCCAGGTTTCTCAAAAGGCCTTATCCGCCTCAATATCATTTCTTAGCCGTTAGCTCGAAAGGGTGGGGTGCCGATGCCCTGCCCAATGTCCTGCGAGTCGGCTTCCCGTGCTGTTGTTACTCCGCTAGCGATACCCGTTTATAAATAGAGAATTTTCTGTCATTGCTTTTACTCCCCCTTCATACTTATTTTTATGATGAGCGCTAATGCCTACCGGCCCTCGCCCTGGGGGCGATCTGGGCATATTCAAACGATATGCCCGACCCTTTTTCGCGCGGTGAAGGGGGTGGTGTGGCAGCGGGAGAGAGTTGCCACCGGGGATGGGGATTTCATTGATATTGATTGGTTCGCGAATGGCTGTCCGCGCGTGCTGGTGCTTTGCCATGGTCTGGAGGGTTGCAGCGATACCCACTATATGAAGGGTATGGCGCGCGCCTGTGCCAAGGCCGGGTGGGATGTGGTGGCCTATAATTTTCGCGGTTGCAGCGGCGAAGCCAACCGGCGGGC
>MAAC01011401.1_pt1 | contig 14038 bp, 16 predicted proteins | sample 1115981 | NCBI WGS metagenome assembly MAAC01 (sample SAMN04961126, study PRJNA320927) | seawater metagenome | isolation source: sample BD02T64 sea water enriched with oil for 64 days | place: USA:Gulf of Mexico | collected 2013-07-27 | reverse complement strand
CCCTATCGTATGATATTTTCCTCCATGAGTAGAGCTGTAGCCTTTTTTAGGATGTCTTTCTCCCATTCAATCTTCTTAATACGGGCTTCAAGTTCTTGAATCCTCTGCTGATCAGTTGTCATTGCTTTAGCAGCCGGGGTCACGCCTCCACGCTCAGCTTGCAATTGTTTAACCCAGCGATGCATAGCTGTATGACCAGTACCGACCGCCTCACATGCTTCAGCAATTGAATAGCCTTTGTCTAAAACTAAGCTAGCAGAATCTAGTTTGAATTCGGTTGAGAAAGAACGACGAGTTTTAAGCATTAATTTCACCTTTAAAGTTCATGAGTTATTTTACCCATTAAGGTGTACAAGATCATTAAGCCACATCAAAGTTGTGAGTTGGAAGTCGTAAGTCGTAAGTCGTAAGTCGTAAGTTGGAAGTTGTGAGAATAAACTTATAGCTTAGCAGATAACTTATGGGCTTCTTCTACTGCGATGGCGTGGCGCATTGCCAGGGCCCGTTCGTCTTTGTCGTAGCCACCGCCAATGACGGTGGCGACCGGGATTTTCAATTCTACACAACGCTTTAGTACATGGTGATCCCGGGCACGAATGCCATCCATACTGACGTTTATTAGCCCCAGAGGATCATCTGTAAAGATATCTACTCCGGCATCATAAATCACAAAATCAGGCTGGCACAGTGCCAGTGCCTGTTCAAAACCATCGGCCATCAGTTGCAGGTAAGTATCGCTGTCTGCACCCACCGGGATGTTTATGTCTAAATCACTTTGCGCTTTGCGCGCTGGGAAGTTCTTCTCGCAGTGCACGGAGCAAGTGAAGACATTGGGCTGATCAGCTAATATTCGCGCAGTACCATCACCTTGATGCACATCCAGATCAAAGATCAAAATACTGCTGGCGCTACCTTGGGTCAGCAGGCTACTCGCTGCAATCGCTAAATCATTGAGAATACAAAAACCTGAGGCGTAATCATAGTGGGCGTGGTGGGTGCCTCCGGCTAAATGGCAGGCAATGCCGTGTTTTAAGGCCAGGTGGCAAGTGAGCAAAGTACCTACCGGTGAAATTAAGGTTCGCCGCACTAGACCAGCGCTCCAGGGAAGGCCCATACGGCGCAATTCTTTTTTATCCTGCTTATTGTTAACAAAACGCTGTAGGTAATCAGAGCAGTGGGCCGTTTCTAACAGCGCCATCTTTGCTGTGCCGGGGCGGTAAGTATTACTGGCGTTGGCAATTCCCTGCTGCTGTAAATATTCGTGCAACAGCCGAAATTTTTGCATTGGAAAGCGGTGTTTATCTTCAAAGTCGTAGCTGTAGTGCGGGTGAGTAACAAGGGGTAATGACATAGTACTACTTATCTAAAGCTAACCGCAAAAGGGTCAGGGGTTGAATTGAACGCTAGCCGTGCTATGTTACAAAAAAATCATATTGATTTAAACCGCCAGCTGCGCTGTGATACGCAAGCACATAAGATACAGGTTTAATTCTATTAAAAGTAAGTTAGCAGAAAATAGTAAAATAAGCTGCAGCTATATAAATTATAACAATAAATATCAACGACTTGCTTGGGGATGTTAAGCTACTGTCAGTCGCTGCCATTTAACTAAATAACTGCCTGACAGGAATTAACCTGGATATTCTGCATTTATACTTTTTTATCATTGCTCTAATAGCGTCTGCAATATCTGCTGTCGTTGGCTTTGGTTCAGCATTGATTCTCATTGGTGCCTCTTCGATGATCTACGATATAAAATGGAGCATCGCTATCACCACCTTTTTGTATTTCTACAATACAGCACTGAAAAGCTACAGGTTTCGAAAAAATATTGATCTATCCCTGACCTTGAAAATAACTGCTCTGTCCATTCCTGGAGCGTTTTTAGGCGCCTATTTGTTACTCAATATACAAGCTCAGGTCATCCATCTGTTACTTGCTCTGCTCGCGTTGTTATACTTGGTAACTGACTACTTTAAGTTAAATCGCCCTGTGGCAGTTACCGACAAAGCACTCTGTGGTTGTGGTTTTGTGTATGGCTTTATTTCCGGAGTTGCAGGCAGCGGTAGCATTGTAAAAGCAATAGTTTTTAAACATATCAAACTGCCTAAAGAAGCTTTTGTTGCCACTATGGCGGCCTCTGCTCTGCCGCTTAATGTCATTAAAATAGGCATTTTCTCTGCGGGTGCTCTTGTCGGTTTATCGGATATACCGCTGATATTGTTACTCCTGGTCTCAAGTTTTCTGGGAATCCAGTTAGGCAAAAAAGTACTGGCGAAAATATCTCAACATTTTTTTGAAAAATTAGTGCGGTTAATGTTATTGGCGTTGTCTGTAAAGTTAATGTATTCGGCACTCGCCTGATATGCGAACATTGTCAGATTAATCAAACTGACTTTATGACGCCATGGCTGTTTCATCTGCAAGGAGTTCAATGAGAAATTCACATGTTCTATTCGTCCCGCTGATCACAGCGTTGATGGTTTGTTTAACGCCAACTGTGCAGGCAAAAAGCCAATGGACAGTGCTAGAGAGGATAGAGAGATTTACTAACCAAACTCATCATTGGGGGCAAAAGGGTCAAGCCTCTGCGAATAATGGTTGGTCAGATTACGGTGAATTAAAAATCAGACTTAGTGATGAGAAATATATATTACTTCAGCAATGGCATACCGAGCTATTACTTGAAGTCTACTCAAATAAATCCACCACTGCTAGCTTCAAGGCGCTGAGCATACCGGGGGCTGGGATGTTTTTCAGTCCCCGAGGTGCAAATAATTGTGCATCTGATTCTGTAGTACAAGTAGGCATGTTTGCTGAAATGACATTGTTTTATATTGCACAGATGTTTCCACAGGGACCGTCTAAATTGTTAGAGAAGAGTGCATTTAAGGCTCGTGGCGCGCACGCTGAGTTTAGATTTATGAAGTTAGCAGTGGAGATTAACAAGCCCTGGAAAGTATCGGGGAGGGTGCGTATGTCAGAGCCGGGTAAACATAAACTGGAAATAACCAGTCCTGATAAACATTCCGCTGTTGTAGATTGGAGTAGCCAACAAAAACAGCTGGTAGATGCATCTGAACGGTTGGAAAACTGGGATAGTTGCTGGATCGGCTCACATCAAGTGCAAAAGGATGGCAGCAGAGCATTTAAAACAGATATTGCAGATAGCCAAAACATAACAACTTTTTCTCAAATTCGAGAGCAATTGGATTAATGAAGTCCTAGTCAAAATATTAACAAACAGCTTTATAGCAGTTTAAAAGCAAGCTATGTGATCGAATTAAACAGGAATTTGCTCTAGAAAGCTCTTTGCTTATTGAGAATAAACGGGGTTATCACTCAGTTCTTTTTTCAAAAAATCGACAAAGCATCTTACTTTGAGTGGCACGTAAAGATTGTGCGGACAGATAGCATTCAAGGGTATTGATTCGATCTTGTAACCGGTCAATATTTACTCAAACGTCCTGACTTCAGATGATCATTAAGCATCCAGGTAGGTAGCTGAGAAATCCCTAGTCCCGTCAGAGCAACCTCCAAAAGGGTATCATTATTACTGCTACGAAAACTACCCTGAGCCTTCGCTGAACGCTCTTCGTTTTCTTTAAAGTGCCTAATGTTAATAACGTTAAACAGTGAAAAGCAATGCAATTCTGCCACTTTAAACCCTCCGCAATAGTGGGCATATTTTTGTATTGCCAGCAATAAGGTGATGCAACTAATGCCATTTTATTATCAAATAAGTATCTGGTAACCAATGATGAATCTTCTGATTTTTTAGCCCTTATGGCGATATCAATGCTCTGAGCAATTAGGTCAATCTGAACATCACTGGCTGCTAGGTCAATTTTAATTTCAGGGTACTGCTCAATAAAAGATTTAATCAAGGGGGGCAGTACTATCCGTGCTATTGGAATTGGGGCAGCGATTTTAATTGCCCCTTTGGGGAATGCTGTCCCTGTGCGAGCCGCGGCATCGGCTTCATCAATCTGTGCCAATATAAAAAGACACTTTATTAAATATCCACTGCCCATTTTAATCAGTGATAGCTTTCTGTTACTGCGGGTTAGTAATTTAACACCCAGTAATGATTCAAGCCCTGAGACCCTTTTGTTCACGGGCGGTTAAATATTTTGGCTGCAGGTCGTGCCGGACTTCCCGAAGAAATAGCCAAGACTGTATTGTTCCTTGCCTCTGATGATTCATCGTATCTCTATGGCGTCGATATACAAGTGGAGGGGGCATGAATCAAACAGGTGGCCGACACAGTGATAATTATAATTTTATAAGAGATACGTTTATTTGGGTCTAAGTTTTTCTCTGGTTCCATCCCAATTAGCTCGTCACCTAGTCAAGGGTAGACAATCTATTAAAAGATCCAGCTAGTCTACTAAGTCAGCGCCTGTCCTTCGAATTGATCCCAGGATTTATTCAATCACTACAGTCTGCCCATTAAATATCATCCATCCCAATATAGAATGATTAAAATTCCCGTTAAGTCTATTAATTTAAGACCAGAATGAACCTATAGTTAATCAAGTTAAAAAGCCAGCCTCCTAAAGGTCGAGCAACTCAGGATAATTTCCTCTTGACCCTCAAAAATATCCATTGGGATCTTCTTTTCAGGTCAATGCAAAAAGGTACCTAAGTTAAATACTAAGTCTGTTCAAGGTTCTGGACCATTGGGGTTTTATTTAAGGTATCAGCACTGCAGCAAGTAGCGTCTGAATTCGCACTAGGTCACTTACATATTGTACAGAATATATTTAGGAACCGAATGTAGTGATTGATAATAAGTCAGTTAACAAATTTGTTATAGAGATCTTGCGACTTGTTTTATTAAACACAAGCAGCGCAATTATCATTCTAGTAATTAAGGCTAAAAGCATAGCCGGCAACAAAATATGTCTAATACAGACTAGATGATTACTTATGCAAAGCTGTACGGACTAACTAGTAGGTCAAATTTAGAAGGCCATATAGGAAGGAGAGAGATGTCATTAAATCCACTAAAAAAATAAATGGGATGAAATTTACACGGGGCAACATGAACTGTAAAAGTGTCTTCACGCGTCATGAAGGCAATACCAATATTTTGGTCAACGCGTTCCCAATGATGAAACCTGTTTCAACGCACTTGCGCCAATACTTTGTAGGCAGGGTAGAGCAAGTTGAAATTTGTATCAAAGTCTGCGATGCCGCACAAGCCTACATTAAGAATAAAATCGACAGTAATCAAGCTAATTTGGGTGTTCAAGTTGATAAAAGACATGACAATATTTCCCAGCTTGAATGCCTGTTTGTGGACCTTTTCGTTTCAAATGAGCAAGCAATGTCATGAAATTATTGGTTGCTGAGGATGATAAAACCACACAATTGATTTTAGCTTCGGTATGCACAAAGTGGGGGTATGAAGTTGTTTGTGTAAATGATGGTCTAGCCGCATGGCAAGTTATGCAGGGCAATGATGCTCCACAATTAATGGTGATAGACTGGGAGATGCCGCACATGAGCGGCATAGATCTGTGTCAGCATATACGCGAGGAATATACAGATAACCCGCCTTATATCATCTTGTTAACCTCGCGCAACGAAACTCAAGATGTCGTTCATGGGTTGAAAAAAGGCGCCAATGACTACATTGTCAAACCCTTTAATATTGATGAATTGCAAGTAAGAATTTCGGTGGGAAAACGTGTTCTTAGATTACAAAATCAATTACATGCAACTCATAATGTTTTAAGCATTGAGAGAGCGATTATTGAAGATATCATTTTGGGTATGAATGCCGGAGCAGCTTTTGAAAATAATTTTCTTCGCTCAATACAAGCGGCAGTAGAAAAGACATCAGGTGATATCTTATTGGCTTCGAGTTGCCCTGACGGTAGACAGCATGTGTTATTAGGTGATTTTACCGGTCATGGTCTTACCGCCGCACTCGGTGGGCCCATTGCCTCTGAAATTTTTTATAAGATGACTTCTAAAGGTTTGACTATGGATGAAATTGGTAATGAAATTAATCGCTACATGTGCAATAAAATGCCTACCGGCTTGTTTCTTGCGGCAATATTATTTGAAGTTAATCCGCAACGAGATTCAGTAAGAATATGGAATTGCGGTATGGAAGATGTACTCTGTTTTCGAAATGCTAGTCTTGTAAAATGTATTCAATCGACTCGACCCGCACTGGGGATAATTAAAGCCGAGTTAAATAATGTGGTAATGCTTGCCTTTGAAACAAAGGACAAATTATATGCCTATTCCGACGGAATCATAGAAACGGCCAGCCCGGATAATGAAATGTTCGGCCGTGAGCGATTAATTACCAGTATCAGTGAAATGCTGAAAAATAACAGAGATATACAAGAAATTCATGATGACGTTCATGCCTTTAGGGCTACTCAACTAAAAACGGATGACCTCACTATAGTAGAAATAAGTTTATAGAGTGAGATAAATCGATAAAATAGTCTATGCAGATAGCAGCAGAGCTCACCAATGATTTTTGGCATTTCGATGCAATGGGTAGTGAGGGTGTATCAATTAAATGTGCAAAATAACAAAAGTTAAAAAGCAAGCAGGTAGAAAACAAAAGTCACCTTTTATTGATTGTTAAAACCTCTTATTGTCTTTGTTCGAAGCTTTAGGAAGGGTAGCAGTGGTTTGCTGGTTATTCAGGATGCAGTAGTCATTGATAGTTGTTCTTTTAGATACTCGACAAAGACCAGTGTTTTGTTTGGAGGCCTTTCTTTGCGGGGGTAAATTGCGCAAATATAGTTCCCGATAACTTCCAATTGCTCTGGGAACAATACCACCAACCGACCCTCTTCAATGTCTGGGCCAATGATAAAATCGGAAAGCTGGCATATTCCCCAACCTGACAGGGCCGCCTGGCGAACTAATTGTGCATTGTTTGCCGCTAAGCTCCCTGAGGGCTGGACCGTGTCAGTTTGTTGATCTCGAATTATCTCCCAATTGTTTTGCTCGCAACTCGTACTAGATCTAATACAATTATGATCTTTAAAATTAGCTAAAGACTGGGGAGTGCCATGGGAGGCTAAATACTCTGGGGACGCACAGATCAGTTGACGACTGGGTGCTAATTTCACACATGTTAACAGCTTTGATTTAATTTCACCTATGCTCAATGCCACATCCATATCGTTGGCGGTCATGTCTGGGCAGAATTCAGCCTGATTAAGATCAACTTGGATACCTGGATAGCGACTAAGGAAACCTGAAATTAAGGGGAGGATTATGTTCGGCGAACATGCATCCATCCCAGTGATGCGCAAACATCCACTTGGTTTCCTATGGCGTGAGGTTGCGGTAGCAGCTTCCTCGGCTTGATCAATGTCGATGAGAATGGCTTTGCAATGTACATAGAAGTCTTGGCCTGCATCGGTTAAGGTTAAATGACGCGTGGTACGCGTCAGTAAGCGTACTCCCAATCGCTCTTCAAGTGCACTAATAAATTTGCTCACCGATGAAGGGTTGCGGTGTAGTCTTCTTGCCGCAGCTGCCAGACTGCCAGCGTTGACGACCTGAACAAACACCTCCATTTCAATAAGTTTGTTCATATCAGCGGCCCCCTCCTGTAAACTTGAATTGGTATTTGTCTGGAATGATTGAGATTCCTATTATGTATATTATTTTTGAGAATGAAAAGGGTTATAAGAAACACATTTGAATTGCAGGGTTATTGTGAGTTAATCGATACATTTTTATGGATTTAAACTTGAAAGCGAAGTTCAGCAACAGACGTGGAAGGGATTTAGTATCGGGGTAGCTGCCTTTGAAGGTCGGGCTATTTTTTTCGCCGTTATGTTATTACATATAACTGAACTTTTGTTGTGGTTTTTAGCGTGTATCAATCTGTTAATCGAGGTGCTGGATTAGAGGATTTGAAACTAACAAAAAGAAATATAGAGCTGAAAACGGATGCACAAAATACCGGAAATAACGAATATTATGGAGGGTGCCAAGCACTTTCATCAATGTATGTGTCTTTAAGCCTTACTCACTGATGCAGTGCTTATGGTATACCGTGAGTTTTTTGTCAGCCCCCAGCAGTTGCCTGTTAGCTTTAACATTATACAAGTGTCCGCGCTGAATCACATTGGGGAAATGACAATGTGCTAGCGCTTTTTTTAAGAGAGACATTTAAACTTTCTTGATGATAATTCTTCTTCCAGATGTGCAACGAAAGCCAGCGTTTTTTTAGGGGATCTCTTTTTTCGAGGGTAAATTGCGCAAACATAATTTGTGATAGTATCCAGCTGCTCTGGGTATAGTACCACCAGGCGACCCGCTTCTATATCTGGATTGATGAGAAAGTCTGAAAGTTGGCATATTCCCCAGCCAAGTAGTGCCGCCTGGCGAATCAATTGAGCGTTACTTGCTACTAAATTTCCCGATGGCTGAATTTTTTCGGTTTTCTTATTGCGATTCAGCTCCCAGTTATTGAACTTAAGACTCGTACTAAAGCCAATACAATTGTGGTCTGCAAGGCAAGCTAATGACAGGGGAGTGCCATGGATTGCAAGGTACTCCGGGGACGCACATATCAGGCGACGACTGGGCGCTAATCTCACACATTCTAACCCCTTTGTGGTAACTTCGCCTATACGTACTGCTACATCCATATCAGCGGCAACCATGTCTGGGAAATACTCCGCCTGGTGAAGATCTATTTGGATACTAGGGTAGCGACGTAGAAAACCTGAAACCAACGGTAGAATAATATTGGGTGAACATGCATTCATACCTATTACACGCAGACGTCCACGCGGTTCAGTATGGTTTGCAGATGCTGCTTCTTCGGCATCATCAATGTTGATGAGAATAGCTTTACAGTGTTCAAAAAAATCTTCGCCGGCATCTGTTAAGGTTATATTACGTGTCGTCCTTGTTAGTAAACGGACCTCAAGTCGGTCTTCAAGTGCACTGATGATCTTACTCACCGACGATGGGTTCCGGCGAAGCCTTCTGGCTGCAGCCGCTAGGCTGCCAGCGTCGACAACCTGAATAAATGTCTCCATTTCAATCAGTTTGTTCATATTTTGCATCCATATTGCAAATATGGAAATGCACAAATTTGGAATGACAAAATGTTTGACGGGTTACTAACCCCACTAAACTGTGGCTGCTCTTCCTTGATCACTACAATTACTGTATTAATATGACTGATCCTGATAATTATTAAGATTCAGATTACTGCGAAAGGCTAAATCCGCTCCAAGAGTTATTTATACCTCTTTTCAATTCTGACAATAATAGACATTGAAGGAATCTTAATCATTCCATATTGGCACGCGCGAGTGTTCACTGGTGAAATACTGGGATATGAAAAGCTAAAGTATTATCAATTCAATAGAACCGGCAGGCCAAAATTGGTGGATTCTGGGAGTTTAAACCTCTCTGGATAAAGTATAGTAAAGGATGGTTTATAGGCAACTACACGATGCATGTAGCTCATCGTTAACGTTCGAAGTTCAAACATTTACAATGACTCTCAAAAACTTCAGCTTGCAGTAACGCAAGTGCATTTTAATTAAAACCTAGGGTCAAGAGTGATAGATTTTACTTCAAGATAATAAATCCACGGCACGAGTATGTTGTAAGACGACTATATAAAAAGGTAGGCACATAATGACGATACATAAGTTGTCATTTGGTGAAATAACAAAACTCAGTCCTAATTTGGCTGAGGTCATAATTGACGATTATGTAGAAATGGATTTGAAAATATTCGGTTAATATCATAAGTTTTTACTCACCACCTTGAACATTCGCGTATTTTGTTGATCAATAAAATCCATCAGTACACTTATACCATTGAACTTCAGTAATATTTAGGAATGCTCCCTGAAGCCATTTCAATGGCTGTGCTCGCATATAACTCTGGCACTAAAAATCCTAAAAATAACTTTATCTTCATTCCAGAAGGATACCCTAGGATATACAGATATTCAAAGAGCGTAAAACTACGATGAACTGGCTTGAAAGTAGAAAACAATCATCTAATTGACTACTTAACGGCTTAAACCTTGCACCGAAAGAGCCAGCATGAGGGGCCCCACAGGCCGTTTTCTTAGAACAGTAAATATTAAGCCAACTATGAATTTCATTTAAGTTATTATCTACGATGCGGATGAACGTGTCAGCTCTCACCTAAAGCAAGCTGTTTGAGTAATTTTGGCACGTTGCACTGCACATGAGAGTATCGGCCCCAAAGCAGCTACTGTGAGTGTTGAGGAAATGGATGTATTCGAAGTTTTGAGCGGATGATCACCTATGCTGGCCTTTTAATAATTCTTCTTTTAAGTATTTGACGAAGGCCTGAGTTTTGTACGGAGTCCTCTTCTTACGAGGAAATATTGCGCAAACATGATTTATGATAGTCTTCTGTTGTTTTGGGAATAACTCCACCAATCGTCCTTCTTGAATGTCGGAGCCGATAATGAAACTCGATAGTTGACATATTCCCCAACCAGAAAGCGCCGCCTGTCTAATTAATTCAGCATTGTTAGCTATGAAACGCCCTGAGAGTTGAATTTTTTCGGTTTGCGTATTGTGACAGAGTTCCCAAGGGTTGAATCGGGATTTGGTATTAAATCCAATACAATTATGATCTGCCAGATTGACTAATGACTGGGGACTACCATATGTTGCGAGATATTCTGGTGACGCACAAATCAGCAGGCGGCTTGGTGCCAATTTTACACATTCAAGGCTCTTTAATGTAATCTCGCCAATGCGCAATGCCACATCCATGTCTTCGTAAATTAACTCCTTTCCAAACTCAGCCTGACTAAGATCTATTCGGATGTTGGGGTAATCAGTAACGAAGCCCGATATCAAAGGGAGTATGATGCTGGGTGAGCATGCATTTAGACCAATGATACGCAGTAGTCCTCGGGGTTCTGTATCCCGAGATGCCGCCGCTTTTTCCACTTCGTTAATGTGAGTGAGAATAGCTTTACAATGTTCAAAAAAGTCGCTGCCTACATCAGTCAACAGTAGGTTACGTGTCGTCCTTTTCAATAAAAGTACCCCGAGACGATCTTCAAGTGAACTAATTATTTTGCTCACCGACGATGGGTTTCGTCGAAGCCTACTGGCAGCAGTTGCTAGACTACCTGCATCGACAACCTGAACAAAGGTCTCCATTTCTATCAGCTTGTTCAAATTCCTTGTCCCTAATTCAGTTTTTAATTTTTTGCTAGCTTTACCACTTGGTAAAATACTTATATCTCTTTTTAATCCACAATAATGGTCAGGTTTGGAATGTTTGTTATTCCAAATTGGGATCTGTTTGAATTTACATCAGAAATATAAAATATAGACTAATTTTGCTATTCCTTCACTATTCATTTATAAAAATGTTATTTTTCAAACATTGTTTAGCTGTTTTTAAACCTACAGAAACCATATCGTTATCGGCTTCCTAAGTACTTTAAATTATTCCAGAGTTAGTTCAGGAAATGCCTCGTGAAAATGTCAGAAGCGCTACTAAGGAATGATTAGAATTCCAATTTATTCCATTATGTCGTCGAAAACTTAAACTATATTTTAAAGTACTGAAAATAGTTTCTGTGAATATGTTCATAGAGCTCCTTACAATAGATTACAAAGAATTTAGGATAATTTGGTCTTTGTGAAATAAAAAATATTAAGACTTTAATTACTATCTCCTGAGCATATTACTCAGGAGAAAAAGGAGAAGTTGGCACCATTATCGCGATAGTGGTTTTGTCCAATATTTGATAACGCAGGAAGGAAGAGGTTTGAATCTAGGTAAAAGGTTACTTATGAGTGTGCTCTATATATTAATAGCGAATCTGTGTCATGCAAACAATGCAGTGACCGACAAATGCAGTGATAAAACGTCAGATCAGAAACATTCTCAATCATGTTGTCAGAAACATATTGTAATAATATCAACATTTAAAAAGTATCCTCTCAGTTTGACGATGGCAGAAATTATTAAAAGAGCCTACAGAAAACTGGGGATGGAAGTAGAAATCCGCTACCTTCCTGGAAAGCGTTCATTGCACTATTCCAATTCAGGGCATGCCGATGGTGAGCTATTTCGTATAAAAGGCATTGAAAATGAATTCCATAACCTGATACCTATTCCTGTTGTTATCATGAAGCTAGAAACCATAGCCTATGCAAAGCGTAATGACATTGTTATTAATGGTTGGGCCAGCTTAAAACCTTATAAAATCGGGTTTTTAAGGGGATTTAAAAAAGCAGAAGTCAATACACTGGGTATGAAAGTTTACTTTGCGGAGCAAATATCTTCACTATTTTTGCTGCTTTCGAAAGGCCGTATAGACCTGGTTGTCGAGTCTCGTCTGGGAGGTAAGCACTCCCTAGACCCTCTGTTTCACTTTGAGATTAAACCTCTTGAGCCGCCAATAGAAATATTTGATGTTTTTCATTACTTGCATAAAGCCAATAAATCATTAATACCAGAATTAACTAAAGTCCTAAGACAGATGAAAGCATCTGGAGAGGTTAAACGAATAATCGAAGATATGATTGGTCGAAATTTTAAACCTTCGTTGTAATACATTTCATATTTGAATTGAGATGTTAAAAGGTGACTTTTATCGTGTCGAAATGACATCTTGATAGGAAAATATCAGGGCGGATTGGGAATGTGTTGAGTAGAGTATCAGCCCAGAATTATTTTGAAATATGATAAATTACAGTTTCAGTATTTCGATAAGTATTCCTTCAATGATTGTTGTTATTCCCGATCATAGAACGAATGTGCGAGGGTTTGCTGTTCAAGCCTAAGTACCGAGCGCCTGCAATGAGTTAACTTCAGATTTAGCCGCTTGCACTAGGTCCTCTTCAGCTTCTATGTATCCGCCAGGACAACTCCAATCGCAGTGTAGTCCTTAACATTTTCCCTAGCACCTAACTGAACATTATTGGGCTGATAGAGAATGTCGATAGCCATATTAATCATCCCTGATGAGATACTGTCTTATAATCTATGAGCAAGGCTGAATACACTTTATTTGACGTGGGAGATGATACCTAAGTTGGACTAGCCGAAGCAAAAGTGCAACGTGTAGGAGGTGAGTCTGAGTGCCTTGTTAACTGGTTTGTCTAGGGATCACCGAGCAATAATTGCTTGATCCTAAAAGAGATGGGTTGTCACACGTTTTTAGAGGGTAGCTAAACCACGCTATATATTGTTCAGGAGTAAAATTATTGACGCCTGATGAAATGTAACGTCGAAACCCATCAGTGATTGCATTTCACTATTTAGTAAGCCTATGTTGACTGACAAGAAATTCAATTTTAGATGGCGCTGCAAAGTATCCCATGTTAAAGAAAATATCTGCTGATGTGATTGGAACCAAACCTGATTCAGGTAAAATTGATTGTAATCATGCTCGGGTAAAATTGTGTCATTATATTACATCGACAGTGATTATAAATAATCATGAAATTAATAATAATGCATATACCCAGCATCTCGACTGCAGATAGAGACTAATTCGATTTAGCAGATGATTAATCTGGTATTTTCTACATTTAAGCCTTAGCTTCGCACCGGCTATCCACTAATCATGACTTAACAAACTTTCCTAAAGAGAATGACAGACAGATGAAATCAGAAATATTAGAGAAAAAAACCTACCTTTTGCACTGGATGTACGACTTTATAGAAGACGATGACGAGCCCGCTTATTTGGCAAGTGATGTTTTAGAATGTGACAAGGTTTTGACTGATTTTATTGATACTCTTAGTGAGTCGTCCTCACACACAGACTATGCCTGGGTTGTCTCTCAAGTTGAAGCTGTAGTGAAAGAGTTAAATGTTTTGAATGCGAAGCACGCAGGCCAACTGATCGAAACAGACCAGCGAGAAGATATTTGCGCCTTAATAGATTTAGTCATGCAAAACGCGGGTCACAAAATTGAAGAAGATATAACTGAGCAGTGGCGTGAATGGTAAAAGTACAGTTCAACTGATGAATATAAGCAACATCAGAATAAGCGGCAGGGCTAG
>MAAC01010691.1_pt1 | contig 14048 bp, 13 predicted proteins | sample 1115981 | NCBI WGS metagenome assembly MAAC01 (sample SAMN04961126, study PRJNA320927) | seawater metagenome | isolation source: sample BD02T64 sea water enriched with oil for 64 days | place: USA:Gulf of Mexico | collected 2013-07-27 | reverse complement strand
CAGAGATTACTGAAGATGTAAAAAGCCCCGCCCTTTACGACATCAATTGAAAAAGGTTTATGGGCATTTTTAATCGTGTTGTTCCAAAACCACCAGTTAAACGCTGCCTTTTCTGGCTCTAGAATGTTGTCTCTAATTTCATAAAAATGACAGTCATGGACGTTGATATCTACTGATATCCGTGGATCTAGTTTTGTATTGTACAGGTGAATAGCATTGAAAGCCTGCCCAATTTTACAATGCCTGATCGTCACGCCTCCGGCGATATCTTCCGCCCGAAAAAAATCTCCGTCAAAAAGGCGCCAGTCTTCTTTAATATTTACCGGGGGATGTTTATCTTCCTGATCGCCATGGATGCGAAACCATGGAATATCAAGCCACATACGCCCCGGTTGTCGGTCCTGCACCCAGTTACATTCTTCAATCGTAATGCCATAGGTCGCTTCACCCGTTGCCGCAATGGCAAAGGTGGCATCCTGAAATTCGCAAGTTCGTATGATCAGGTCCTGACAATTTTCAATGGCAATATGGGTCGGCCAGCTCTTCTCAAAGGTCAGGTTTTCGATGATAACGTTTGCACAGTTCTTGAGTTTAAATCGCCCGTTCATCTTGTAAGGATAGAGGCCCGGAAAGCCCCCTCTATCCTGCACGGCCTTGGCCAGTACATTACCTGTTTCTCTGTATTCCTCTGCGCTTAGCCCCATCGTTATAATTGCTCCGGGTTCTCCCCGCAGGATAGTCAGCACATCATCAGGGGCACTTTTCAGCTCGAGCTCAAGAATTTCCTCATAATTACCGGCGGCGAAGATAACTTCACTTCCCGGATCGAGAGTGCTCAAAACTTCCTTTGCGGTCAAAGGCGTGACTGTAATGGTTTTCATAAAGCATCCCCCTAGAGCTCATACATGCCCAGTGCTCCAACCCGCCAATTTAGGAACTGGCGGCTGGAATGGGATCGGAAACAACCTCTGCAGGAAGAGCAATCTTAGAAGCATTTTCGACCTTTTCGCCGTCCGGTCCGACAACTTCAACCTTACGACGGGCGAACTCGATGCCTTCCTCGGCAAAGACCGACCTGAGTTTGTGATAAATCTCTCGTCTCAAAACGAATTGCGCCCTTGGTTTACACTTGAACTTGACCCGCATGATCAGGGCTGAGTCGTCATCGATGCTCAAAATACCCTGACTTTTCAATGGTTCGAGGAATTTTGGTCCGTGTTCCGGGTGTTTTAAAAATTCCTTCCCGACTGCCTTAACCACCTTTTTCACGTGTTTGGGGTCTGTCTCCGGCTCAAGACGGAAAGGCATTTTATAAATCACCCAATCCCTGTTGTGGTTGGTAATTTTCTTAAGCTCGCCAAACGGAACAGTAATAACCGATCCCCGATGATGGCGCAGTTGTAATGAACGGATCGAAATTGATTCAACCTCGCCCCGGGTTTGTTTGTCGAGTTCGATATATTCACCAACCCGGAAAGCGTCGTCGACCAGAAAGAAAATTCCCGAAAAAATATCCTTCACAAGGGTCTGTGCCCCAAAACCAACCGCGATACCGATAACCCCGGCAGAAGCGATAAGAGGGGCGATATCCACACCAAGTGCAGAAAGGACTGTCATGATCACGATAACGCCGAGGAACCCCAGCAAGGTGTTCCTAAAAAGAGGTGTCAGCGTGTCCAGCCGTGAAGCTGCGGGCACATCCACGGGGTCAACGTCTTCAGAGGCCCCACTGATACGCTTTTCAAGATGAAGCGCCGCGCCAATCATCTTCCAGATCAAAATCCCAATAAGAAGCGTGATTAGAATATCGAATCCTGTGCTCGCCCAAACAGGCGCGCCCTCTCCCTTTGCCAGCGACAAAAGATCCAGTCCCCAAAGGTTGATAACCAGCAAAAAGGCGATAATCGAAATTAACACACGCCAGCCATCACAAAAAACACCCCGAAAACGGTCCGCCAGTTCACTGGTACTGCGCAAAAGAGAACTGACAATTTCCCGTCCTAACCGATCAAAGATAGGAAGAGCAAAAAAGACGATCAACGTACCAACAGGCCCCTCGAGTTGGTGTTGTCCACGCTCCAGCCAGTGTGCAAGCCAATAAAGCCAGGCAAACAGGACATATCCGCCAAAAAGGACAGGTGCTGTGCGGGAGATAATGCGAACAAAAGCTGTTGGTTCATCCTGACCTTCATCAACTCCAGCTTCGCCAGATCCCGTGTCATTCAGGACTGCAGCACATACGTTCTGAACGTGTTCAAAATTTCGAAACAGAGCAAATAAAAGCAACCCTGCAACCGTCGTTCCCGCAAGGGCAACTGTTACCAGTGCTGGCGGGAAACCGAGGCCAAGGGTCGGGAAAAATCCTCCGATCAACCACCCTGCCGCACCGATACATACTGCCCTTTGTAAAAGATGGTGCGTATTTATAGCCGCTTTATCCTGAAGCGGTGCAATTCTGATCTGCGGCGCATCCGGAGCAAAGGCCCGTCGTGAAATAATAATGAAAAGCCAACTGTAACAAACGCCGACATAATAGATCCACACCATCCCGTTTAAGGGGCCGAGAGGACCTTCTATAAAGGATGCAAGGATACGGGTAGCTGCAAGAAATCCGAGAATTGGAAGAACCTCAACAACACCAAACGCAAGAGTTCTTAGAATTTTTTCCCAATAACCGCAGCGGCTTACCGTGGTAAGCCATGTTCTCCACACCTTAACTGACCGTTTTGTTATCAAAGCGGTAACAATCCCAGCAAAAATCAAAACGAGTGCAGAGATCACCATGACCCAAACACCGTTCTTAGCCAGAGACAACTGTTCTTCTACCTTTGGTCCACGAGATCCTAAATTGGCAAGTGCACCGCCCCACCTGATAACACGGGTTTCAATACGCCCTGCCATTTTGCCCAACCGGGCTTCAATAGCGGTAAAAACTGTACCAGTCACAATTTCCTGCTCGGCCTTTTCTTCAGCCTGGCGAACCAATTCTTCGCGGAACAACTCTCGAAGTTCCTCATCGCTCAAACGTGCAAGTAATCCATCAATCAATTCCGGCGTCAGATTTTCCGGAATCTCGGCTCCTTCATCAGAAGCATCCCCATCACTTGAAAAAATGGTTTGCGCCTGGACAACTTGAGGGGCAAGCATCAAGGGTACAGATATCATTACGATCAGGGCCACCAGGCTCAGCGTTAAAGTGAATAGTTTTGAGAAACGTTCAATCATGAGACCACTTTGATTATGCCGCCTTACTTGGCAGGTGGAGTTCAATAGGTGAAGTACGATTAATCGAGTACGACAGCCCCCGCAATGCTTTGTTTATACACTATTTTGTCCAGAGAGTACTCTAATACCGCTTTAATTCGATTGCAAAGACACGTTTTGGTTATGAATAATCAGAAGCAATAATTCCTGTTTTTAAAATTTGAAAACCCTTCCCTCACAACTTTGTGATTGAGGAGCTGTACGCAGCTGAAAAAATATCCTTGATTTTTGGACCGATTAGTCCTTATTTATTTTGGACCGAATGGTTTTAAACCTAAAACACCTAAAGCCACACTCATTGATATCTTTTGTAGGAACACACGCTATGGATTTTGATTTACATACCCAAGAAACTGCGCCTGCTGAAAGCCAACCGCTATTGGAAAATTCTCTCAAGACTTTTGGCATGATCCCGAACTTGCACGCTGTTATGGCTGAAGCACCAGTCGTGCTTGAGGCCTATCAAAACCTGCACGAGCTCTTTCAAAAGACCAGCTTTAACCCAGATGAGCTTACTGTAATCTGGCAGACCATCAACATCGAACACGAGTGCCACTACTGTGTACCCGCTCATACTGGTGTTGCCCATATGATGGGTGTCGATGCGAGTATTAACGATGCTCTGCGGAATAAAACAGATTTACCCTCTGAAAAACTACAGGTCTTGCGTAGAACCACTCTGGCGCTTGTGCGAAATCGTGGCCGCCTTAGCGAAGCTGAAGTAACCGCATTTGCCGAAGTTGGTTATAAGAGTCAGCAGCTCCTGGAAATAGTTTTGGGTCTGGCTCAAAAAGTGATGAGTAATTATGTGAACCACTTGGCCGATACCCCTGTGGATGACGCCTTTAAAAAGTTCATCTAAAGCTGAACCACAGTGAATGGAGAGCAGCCCAGATTTTGCAAAGAAACTGGGCTGCTCTATTCTATTTTCGGGCTCATCTGTTTTCAGGATATATAGAAATCTACCCCTCGCCCAACTACGTTCTATTCCTCATTAAGGCCCAACCTTAAGGCAATCTATATTTATTGAGCGATTGAAACTTTTGTCTCTTCCCACTCTGTAAATTCTACCCAGAAGGTCAAGCCGTCGCCGGAGTTACGAAAGACACCGATCTCACCCTCCATAATATCGACCAGCCCTTTGCATATGGTAAGCCCGATACCAGTCCCTTGCGTATCTGATTTGTGTTTGTCCAGACGATTAAAGGGCTCAAAGACGTGCATCAACTGTTCCTGTGGCACGCCCTCGCCCGTATCACTCACAGAAATGCGAACCTTGTTCCCTCCAGACCTTTCAAAAGACAGCTCAACCCTGCCATATCTTGAATTATATTTGATCGCGTTGGAGACAAAGTTAAGCAATATTTGTTTAATTTTTTTCTGATCCGCCCAGATGATAAGAGGAAATTCCCCCCGAAAGAGCGGCTTCAACCGGATAAAAGCACTGTTGGCCTGGGATTGGGTCAGGTTGATAATCTGCTCCAGAACCTCGACGCAATTAACGGGTTGAAATTCGACTTCCGCATGTCCTGCCTCAATTTTCGACAGATCAAGAATTTCGTTGATCAAGCTTAAAAGATGTTCCCCGCTTTCGCGGACATAAACCATTGATTCCAGCTGATCATCAGAGAGAGGATTTTCGTTGTCATTAACCAGAATATCCGTAAAGCCAAGAACGGCATTCATCGGCGTTCTAAGCTCGTGGCTCATGGAAGAGAGAAACTTGGATTTTGCCAGGTTCGCTTCTTGTGCTGCCTTCGTCGAATATTCCAGTGCACGCGTACGGCGGGAAACCTCCAACTCCAGGTTCTGGTTGGTATCTTTCAGCCGTGTGATAAGGCAGGCAGAAAAAGTCACCAAAAAGCAAAAGATAAAGCCCAAAGCGATTTCAAACCAAAGTAAGGCAGGGTTTGACCAACCGGCAACAGGAGCAACAGAAAGCGTCCAAACACCATTTGGTATGACGATATCATGCCCCTCGGGATCACCGGGCAACTCTCCCCCACCCATTGAAATTATTTGTTTTTTTCCGGTATCGGGATGAACACGCCAGAGCTCATAGGCAATACCAGCATCCAGCAAGGTGTTAAGTTTTGCGGTCTCCAGAACTTCTGGGAAGCGAATTAAAACCGATGAAAACCCCCAAAAAGATCTGTCCCCTTCGGTGACATCTTCAATAAAGATTGGCAATCGCCCCGCTGCTGCTGTGCCCCCTTGTTTCAAGTTAAACGGGCCAGCCAGAGTAAGTTGATCGGTCTCTTTTGCGAGAAAGGCTTCCTTATCTCGCAGCGGATCTTTGAGCAATTGGTGCCCAAGAGCTTTTTCATTGCCCTCGAGAGGTACGATATGGGACACAACCCCGTTTGGCGCAAGCTGAAGAGAAGACACCCCCGGATAGAAGGGAAGCATTTCAGTGGCCAGTTCTTCAAATCCGGCAACAACTCCCTTTTGCATCTGGATATGGGCAGCAAGCGGGTAAGTCGCAGACAGAGCTTGAGCCACATTATTGTGGATCAGACTGGCATAACTACTGGAATAGCTGCGAGCAAACAGACGCTGTTGGTGATAACGTGAATTCTCAACCAAGCCAATGACCAGGATCGAGATTGCCACCGACAGCGTTAGCATTAACTGAACAGCTGAAGACTGCCTCAGTTCATTAAACATGAACATCCTTTTAGCGAGAAAATAGTGTTTGAAACTCTGCCCCATGAAGGAGCGATTTTATGCTACGCCAAACCAACTATAAATAGAAGAAGTTTTTCAGGAGTCCCAAGACTTCTTCAAGTCCTCTTAACCAGCTTCGCCCCTAACATACAGCCGTATGCTGTATATTTTGTTGTCGCGAAAATTATACAATTTGCTACAATAGGTTACATATCACCCTTAAGGCCTTTGAACACAACAGAACATCAAACCTTAAAGCCACTCATTAAGGCAAAGTCCAGATATGGACATCCATCGCATACTAGCGTCAGCCTCAACGAGTAAACCGGTTTCACCCACGCCTATTTAGGATCGGGACCTAAAAATGACACAGCCGTGAGTGTCTGTTTAGAGCCTTAATTAGTTTTGATCCACATCCAAAGTCCGACCTAGCGTATAAGCAATGCTCGGATCAGACGAGTGCTCGACTTCATCTCCTGCCACCTCGGTCCAGGGATGTTTCCTGTGCTCATATACGGAAAACTGAGGCCGTGAGAAATTTGGATCAGCAAAAGCGCCTACAGGAATCGCGGTTACACCAGGCCATCCCTCAATGACATAAGCGAGTGTTGATCCGCAAACAGGGCAAAATTTGTATGTCGCCAGATGACCGCTGTCAGCAACCCTTTCCCACACACGAAACTCTCCGGAAACGGTCACCAGAGCATCCGGCCACCGTGCCTGGGTTGCAAAGGCACTGCCGCTACGTTTTTGACATTCAAGGCAATGACAAACTGATACACGCACCGGCTCGCCTTCACATGATGCACTGAGCTGCCCACACCTGCATGTCGCTGTTCGTACCACCATGACGATGTCACCCAATATTTGTTAAGTGCTAACTTGGTTAAAAATGATGAAATCATTTAACGATATTGATGGCAACCCAGTTAACACTTTGTCCGCTCTGTTGCCGATGGAAATACAGCCGAAGTCAAGCAAGGCGATAGAGAAAATTACCAGCTACCGATATTTTCCATCGAAGCCCAGGGTTCCTGAACGGGAAGTGATCCTTCTGCCTGTAACAGTTCAATGGAAATTCCATCAGGGGACTTAATAAAAGCCATGCGTCCATCGCGCGGCGGGCGGTTAATCACAATGCCCTGATCCATCAATCTTTGGCAAAACTCATAGATGTTATCGACCGCATAAGCGAGATGGCCAAAATTGCGCCCAGATGTGAAGTCTTCCGGATCATAGTTGTAGGTCAGCTCCAGCTCAGTTTCCGGCTGTCCCGGTGCCGCCAACATCACCAGAGTAAAACGCCCCTCAGGATTGTCATAGCGTTTGGTTTCAACAAGCCCCAGCTTGTTACAATAAAAATCCATTGAGGCATCGAGATCTGTTACCCGAACCATCGTGTGTAAATACTTCATCCCAACTTCTTTCCATTAAATTCAAATTATTAATCTGCATAATCCTACTCAAAAATTTTAAGCAGGGAAATGTTTGTAAAATTTATAAGAAGTGATCTCTCTGCTCCAGGCGCTTACTTACAAGTAAAATCTCTACAATCGTTTCAGATAATCTCTGAACTCTTTGCCAATTTCCCGTGGGAAAGTCTGGCCGGTGCGCTCAACGGCTTTCAGTCGATCAACGCGAAAGCTTCTGAAGTCATCGCTTTTTTCACACCAGGCCGTGAGCAGCCACACCTTGTCGAAAGCGGTTAGCCCAAGAGGGCGTACATTACGCTCGCTGAGTTGGTCCTTTAGATCGAGATACTCTACGTGCAACAGGGCGCGATCCCGTAGAGCTGTGCGCAAGGGACTGAGGAAATCTATGGTCTCTTCTTCGGATTTTGGCTGTACGGAATAGGCCAGCAAGGGCGCATCGAAATAACTGTCTTCCATGTCCTCTGGTAACACAGCCGAGATCTTTGCCGAGGCCCGGGTAGCAGCATCCGCCAGCGGCTTGTCGCCTCTGGCTGCGACCAACCGCATACCCAAAATAATGGCATCCAGTTCATCGGGATCAAAATGCAGTGGTGGCAGGAAATACCCCTTTTCAATCTGGTATCCCACCCCTCCTTCCCCACGGATCGGTGCCCCCATGGACTGCAAAGTCACCATGTCGCGATAGATGGTCCGCAAAGACACACCAAGATCTTCGGCCAGCGTTTGCGCTGATATCGGATGCCTGCGTGCGCGCAATCGATCCAATATGGAAAAGAGCCTTTGTGTTCGCATCATTATTCCAGATTACAGACATTACCCTGACATAAATTGTCAGGGGCAACCAGTATAACAATTTGCACAGGATCAGGAATGGAGAGAAACGCCACTTTCTGATCAGCAATTTTAGTGTTCGTACCTACAAACTGGAGACACCGACGATGTTAAAAAAAGATCTGGGTCCACTTAAAATGATGGGCTTTGCCCGCTATGAAAAATGCGATGGCGTGGTAACAGAAGATCTTATCGAAGCCGCCCTGAACTGGCGCCATGATTTTCTCGACAAACAAGACGGCATCGCCATGCACTGTTTTCTCAGCAATACCAAGGGGCAGTTCGCCGATGCGATCATGGCTGTGGATCAAGCGGCTTTTATGTCGATGTCAGAGAACCACCCCAAAGCGGAAAGCTCGCAGGCATTTATGGAGCTTCTCAAGCCCGAGAACATTCGCCTCACCCCCAATACAATCCTTAAAGACGGCGTCACTGTCCCCAACGACTTTTCCTGTATCGAGTTTGGAACTTTTAAGCCAAACGCTGACTTCACAGAAACAAGCATGCTCGAAATTTCGCAAAAAATAGAAGAAAAATATCTCTCAGGCTTCTCTGAGTCCAAAGCACACTTTATGGGACGGGTTGATGAAACCACCTATTCAGAAATCGCCTTTGTCGAGAACCTGGGCATGGCGCGCCGGATCTGTAATGGTTATATACAGGATGACACCTGCCTCGAGCTCCTGAGCATTTTTGACCCCGAAAGCGCAGATCTCGATTTCTGGTATAAGCTGGCTTAAACTGAGCTTAAAAATAAAAGCGTCCTGACATTGAAACTCTAGCAGAGAACAACTTCAGGGCGTTTTTTTAATGCCTCAAGCCCTAATCAGACAACAAACCCTGACACAAGTTCACCGGGCGGATACACGACAGCACTACCGCGCATTTGAACGGCTTTGTAACAGGCACTCAGAATACCCCGACAGAGAAAAGTAGTCGTTTTCACGTATTTTTCACTAATAAGATGTAATAAGGTAAGCTTTAATACCCCAAAACAAAAAAATATTCAGCTTTAATCAAAAATGGGGAAAATAATGAAATTAAATTCCATTGGCGCGGCCATATTGCCCGTGCTTGGGTTTGCTTTGGCAGGATGTGCGAGTATCAATTTAAATGAGGGCTCCGCAAGCTATAGCAATTTATCAACCACGGCCCAACCACACCAAATTTACTATTCTCTGGATGAGCAAAAAAAGGATGATGTACAAGCTGCTCTTATTTCCAAAAATGACAACATCTCTGTCACTATTTCGGCAATTTATATTTGTGACTTTCGTGAATCCGGTCTTCTTACTGGAGATTTCTTTGACACAAGTAATGCAAATTCTGCAGCTTGCCCGGTGGAAGAAAACAAACGTTTAGAAGCCGCAGGTAATGGCTCCGCGTCAAAACAACAGCAAACAACCACACGCGGTGAACTGGCAATCTTGGGAAATATAAAAGAGTCAGAGTCATTTGTCGGTGTTGATAGAAAAGATCAGCGTGTATTTTTCTATAGTGATGACGTTCGTGAAACCGGCCAGTTGTTAAACTTTTCAAATAAAACAATTTATGGCCCCGTTAAGTACAATGGAGGATATCTCGACATAGCCTTTTCCATTATGGAACTGGATGAGGAAGAAAATAAAAATCTTAAAGCAGTGTTAAATAGCCTTGCAAGTCTTGGGGCAAAAGCTTATCCGCCTTCTTCTGCTGCTTTAGAAACGATCAACGAAGTCGGTAAAACAATTCTGGACAGTAATAAAGACGACGTTACTCTTTCTTACACCACCCGCTTTGACCCTCCGAACGTCGGTGATATCTCCAAGATTGAGCGTGCCCCGCTGCAAGAGGGATTTTATGCCGTCCTTCGCAATGAAAACCGGAATACGGAACCAGGGTGGGAAGAAGTTTGCTTAAACCGAAAACTGGGTATGCTGGTTCATTGTATCGATAATAAACCAAGTACAAAAGTGTACCGAGAAAAAACATGGATGGTTTTCAGAATTTCAAGAGAATCAAATGCTGTAAGTGCGGCAAATAACAAATTCGAAACACTGGAAAAATTTAGAAAGACCCAAGAAATATCAAATGATACACCTCTGAGTAAAGCGGCTGACATCCTTAAGCAAAAATTGGAAAAAATTGAAGAGCAAGCTCTGGATGAAACAGCACAAGCGGACAAGTCAAAAGCTGCGCCTATTAAAACAGTGAACATTCAGCCTCTGTCATAAATTCAACAAAAGTTTTAATTAAAAGAAAGCGCAAATCCCCGCTACACTGGCGGGGATTTTTGTATAGCCACATCAGCTTTATATCTGATAGCTGTTGTCCCCTAGCCTTTTTGCAAAAACCTACAGTCTTTCCAATTCAGGATCTTAAATGCAAGTCTGGTATTATTGGTCGAACAACAAAGAATTCGGCCCGGTTTCTAAAATTCAGTTGTTTACGCTTTTTAAAGACAGACAGATCGCTAGTTATAACTTCGTTAGACTTGAAGGGTCAGAAAACTGGACCTCTTATAAGGAACTTGGTATTCGACAAGATGATTTTTCGCAGGAAGAACTCGATAACATCAATGCCACTGCCCTTGAGGGAATCATTATACAACCAAAACCTTCCCCATCTAAATCAATCTACGACGATAGTAATACAGATGATCTGATGGCTAACCAATCAAGTAACTGGAAAGATACTTCTCCACACCCTTGGAGGCGATATCTTGCGCGTTGGGTTGATATTTTTATTTACATAAACTTGATTATCTATCCAGCAGCAAAGCTTTTAGGCCCAGATCTCATAAATTTCTATATAGATCAAATTTCGTCTCTTCAGTTCTTCATTATCCTTCTTCTGGGTCACATTGCCTTCTTTGGGCTCGTCTTAATATTGAATACCGTTCTTATTACAGTGGCAGGTAATACACTTGGTAAATTCCTCTTTGGGGTAAGAGTTCTCGATAAAGATCAGCAACCATTAAATTTGAGCAAAATACTAAAACGTGAGTTTTATGTTTTGATGAAGGGATTAGCTTTTGGCACTCCAGTCATCGCCTTGATCACACAGATCTATGGTTATCTTGACTTAACGATGGAACAAACAACCAACTGGGATAAACGATTGAATACAATTGTAATCCACCGGAAGGGTAATACTAAGCAGCTAATTTTATGCCTCTTCGGCTTTGGCTTTTATCTTTACTTTGGCTACAACTTTTACTTGCCCTATGTAATCCCGATTTAAGATTGTTTATAACTTAAGAGACCACCACCGCTTTGGCTAATTCATCGTCATCCAGAGGCTCGAAAATGGTTTCGCAGAACTCGAAGATTTCGCGGGAGACTTCGAACGGGAAGGTCTCGGTCCGGGCTTGGTTGCGGTGATCGACACGGTCCCAGCGAGTTGCTTTATCCATATCGAGAAAGTGGATTTCAAAACCGACACCGTGATCACGCAAGAAATCCTGAACCCGCTCGCGCTGGCTTCTTGCGAAAAATCCAATATCGAGGATCACAGAGATCCCCTTGCTCAATATCTTGAGGGCTTCGTTTAATTGCTGAGTTTCACACCGCCGGGTCCGTTGCCCAGGAATAAAGCGGTGGATCAGGCATATCCATAAAGAACAGGGTTTTCATCCACTCGTCGACGGAAAAAACAATAGCGTTTTCACGCGCCGCCAACTGAGCGGAATAGGTGCTTTTACCTGCCCCGGTATTACCAACGACTAAAAGGACTTTTGCCAACAATTATGCCTCTCACAAAAATGAGGACTAACGTAAAATACTACGGTCAACGTCCTTGATATCGCGTTTGCCGCACAGCGCCATGGTGATGTCCATTTCGGTACGGATGATATCTAGCGCCTTCGTGACCCCGGCTTTGCCCATCGCGGCAAGGCCATAAAGGAAAGGCCGACCAATGTAAGTTCCCTTCGCTCCCAGAGCCACAGCCTTGAGCACATCCTGCCCTGACCTGATGCCCCCGTCCATATGAACTTCGACCTTGTCACCCACGGCCTCAACGATTTCTGGCAAAGCTTCGATAGAGGAAATTGCACCATCAAGCTGGCGACCACCGTGATTGGAGACAATGATCGCATCAGCCCCGGTTTTCAGGGACATCACGGCATCTTCAGGGTCGAGTATCCCTTTCAGGATCAACTTGCCGCCCCAACGCTCCTTGATCCAGGCGACATCATCCCACGATAGCTTGGGATCAAACTGTTCTGCGGTCCACGAAGACAGCGAGCTCAGATCTTCAACCCCTTGTGCATGACCGACGATATTGCCAAAGCTCCGGTTTTTGGTCCCCAACATGCCAAGACACCAGCCCGGACGGGTCATCATCTGCCACACATGGTGCGGGGTGAACTTTGGCGGCGTGGAAAGCCCGTTGCGCAGATCTTTGTGACGCTGCCCCAGGACCTGAAGATCGAGAGTAAGCACAAGTGCAGAACAACCCGCAGCTTTGGCCCGGTCGATCAAGCGCCCGGCAAAGTCTTTATCGCGCATCACATAGAGCTGAAACCAGAAGGGCTTGGTGGTTTTTTCCGCCACGGCCTCAATAGAACAGACCGACATCGTCGAAAGGGTAAAGGGCACCCCGGCTTCTTCGCAAGCCTGCGCCGCCAGAATTTCTCCATCCGCGTGTTGCATTCCCGTCAGGCCCGTCGGGGCGATTGCCACAGGCATGGAGACATCCTGCCCGATCATCTGGCTGCCAAGTTGTCGGTCTGTCATGTCAACGGCAACGCGTTGGCGAAACTTTATTTTCTGGAAATCGCTCTCGTTGGCGTTATAGGTGCTCTCGCTCCAGGACCCTGAATCAGCATAGTCAAAAAACATCTTTGGCACGCGACGTTGCGCCAGTTTTTTTAGATCTGCGATTTCCAGTACTTGCGCCATGACAAGTGATCCTTTTATTTAGCTAAGTAAGAAATATTGACATATTGGATAAATAAATTTACCAATAATGTAAAGAGGTAAAATTTTATTACCAATATTTGAATTTTGTTTAAAATCACGACGAGAAGCAAGAAATGGCATTAAAGAAAATCCAATCCGAAAAGCTATCCGATACTGTCGCCAAACAGCTTGAAACCTATATTCTCGAGGGTATTCTCCCGCCTGGTGAATACCTGCCCGCCGAGCGTGAACTGGCTCAACAGCTCGATGTTTCCCGGCCCTCCCTGCGCGAAGCTTTGCAAAAACTTGAAACTCAAGGCTTGCTCGAAACCCGGCAAGGCGGCGGCACTTTCGTGAAAAATTTTCTGGGGCCGTCCCTGACCACGCCCCTGACCACGATTTTTCAAAACCACCCCGATACCGTCGATGATTTTATGGAGTTCCGGTCAATCACAGAAGGCAACGCCGCCTACTACGCCGCCCAGCGCGCCACCTCTTCTGATCGGGAAATCCTCACTGCCTGTATGCAAGCCATGGATGCCGCCCACGAAAAAGGCGATCTGGAACTAGAAGCGTCGATTGATCACGAGTTTCACATGAACATCGCCGAGGCTGCGCACAACGTTGTGTTGCTGCATGTGATCCGCTCTTTGGTCGAAGTCCTCAAACAGGGCGTATTCCTGAGCAGAAAGCAACTTTACACCCATCAGGGATCGCGAGAGTTACTCCTCGCCCAACATCATGCGATCTACGACGCCATCATGGCGGGTCACCCCGACGACGCCCACGACGCCGCCTGTGACCACCTCGCCTACGTGCAAAAAGCCATCCGGGATTTAGAGCGCGAAGACCACCGCATCGAAGTCTCCAAACGTCGCCTGGAACGCTATATGGATCAACAGCGTAAGGGCACGAAGGCTGGGAAGAAGGGCTAATGTTATATGTTTGAGAGAACCAGACTTCTTGTTAG
>MAAC01019449.1_pt1 | contig 14058 bp, 11 predicted proteins | sample 1115981 | NCBI WGS metagenome assembly MAAC01 (sample SAMN04961126, study PRJNA320927) | seawater metagenome | isolation source: sample BD02T64 sea water enriched with oil for 64 days | place: USA:Gulf of Mexico | collected 2013-07-27 | reverse complement strand
CTGCGCCGGGTGTGGCGATAGCATCGAGCAACTCCCCGCGGGCACGCATGGCATCGCCTGCATGAACTGCGGCACCATCAATCATCCATTCAATACCGGCGAAGCGATGCTGGCGATGGACTTTGATAACTCCGACGACGACTCGGTGTAGACGAGGGTTAGTTGCACCCTGCTGCATAATCTGTAATGAATGCGCTGATATCGAAGTAGTTCAGGCTGCCGTTGCTATCCCAGTCTGCGGCTTGGTCGTTCTGAAAATAGGCATCGATATAGATCATTGGATCATTGGAATCGAGCGTGCCATCGCGGTTGATATCTGCTGGGCATGCGAAACGATTGGCATCGAGTTGAAAAACAGAACCTGATCGTGTATTGACGCCAGTGGAATCATTATTGGGCGAGCTGATCAGTACGCGATCAGAATCAATGACGAGATGGGCGATGCCGTCAGCTGAAGTGCTGGGTGTGAGATCGATGTTTTCTACTATCTCCCACTGGTTGTACCCGCCGCCGGCATGTCGCCCGTATGACCAAAGCTGCTCGCCGGTGGACGCGGTGACGAATGCGAAATCTGTATCAATTGCGACACCTGCGCCGAACTGATCCTCCGGATCACTGCGGGCATAGGGGGTGTACTGGTGGGCAATAGTCCAGAGTTGTTGATCCTGGTCGAGTTCAAAGATCAGTGCTTGCCCGCGGGCGATACCTGCAAACCCACCATCGATGGCGAACGGGATCCGCTGGCCGGGGGCTCCAGCGATGGCGTACCCGGTGGTGATATCGAGATCAACACTGTGCCCCAATCTGGCATAGTCAAGAAAACGATCACCCGGAACTGCGCTGATGTTGTTGATTATATTGAGTGCTTCCCATTGTCCGTCGGTGGTCTGGAAGAAGTGAACGCTTCCGACTTCGAATGAAAGGTAGCCATTGGGACATGCCGTGATCGAGCTTGAACCGGGATCGCCAACGATCAGCGCGTATTCATTGTTGGGCGATTGGTCGATCGCGACAGACCAGCCGAACCTGCTTGGGTCGATATGGCAATCTGGTATTGGATTGAGCGTATTGTCGTGGTTCCAGAAACTGTCTTTCGCATCGAGCTGGTACACATGAACGCGCCCATCGTTGTTGTATCTGTGTTCGCCAACAATGATAATGTCATCGATATTATCAACCGCGAATCCGAACCTTGCGTTGCTTTGGGCTTGGGGCGGATCGATAATCTGGACCAGCCCCCAGTTTTCATGGCCGCCTGCATCGATTTGGTAGATGTGGATGCGCCCTGAGCGATTGGTCGAATCTGTGCTTGCGTTGGCTTGGCCGATGACGAGCACGCCGTCGGCGATGGAGAGCCCTTTCCCGAACTGCGATCGGATTACTCGGTATGGAGCTTCAGGAAGAACTTGCTTGTAAAAGACCCAGTTGCCCGCTATTTGTTTATAAATATTCACCGATCCGATATCGATCTGTGGGGATGGCACATGAGAATGGTCATCCCAGAAAGAGGACGAAACTGCGAGCCAATCGCCATCGGTATCGATCGCGAACCCAAAGTTTGCGCCGGCCTGAATGGGTGAGTCGGTCAGTTCGTCGACGAGCACTTGGGCTCGCAGCTGTGGCACCATTGCCAAAGCGATCGCAAGGATAGCGAGTTTGATATTCATGAGACGTTCCAAACACAATACGGGATGCTTGAGATTGATTATACATCTTCCTTTTTCATACGCAAGCAAATCTTATATGAATGCGATATCTCACCGAATCCCATAAAAAAAGCCCAGAGACTGCTCTGGGCTTGAGTATTGAACTGTGATTGGTCAAATGGTGATTACTTATTCACCCATTTGCTTGTTGAACTCGTCTGCACTGACCTCTTCGATCTTCGCATCTGCGAGGATGGCGTCGACAGTTTTGTGCTCGCGGATTTGCTGGAGCAGGGTCTGGGCTTGTCCTGATTTGATCAGCTCATCGCGGACCTGTTCTGGACGCTTGCCTTGCTGATGAGCGAGTTGGACAAGCTGGGCGTTGACTTCTGGCTCTTCGACCGTGATCTCCATCGAGTCGGCAACCTTGTTGAGGATGAAGAACTTCTTGAGTTCGCTCGCAGCACTATCGGATGATGAACTGCGGAGTTCGGCCATGTGCTGCTCGATCTCGGTTGGATCGACGCCGCGGTACATTAGTTCCATGCGTCGACGTTCGAGGTTGCGTGCAGCCTGCTGGGCGGTGAGCCCTTCGGGGAGCTCGAAGGCGATTTCATCAGCGAGGAACTTAGTGATCTGCTGACGCATCACTGCTTGCTGTTGGACTTCTGCACGCTGTGTGAGTTGTCCGCTCACCATTTCGCGGAGTTGTTCTTCATCGTTAAAGCCGTACTTGGCGACGAGGTCGCCGATGACTGCGGGGACGATGCGGTAGACCTTGACGACTTCATATTCGATGGTGAGATCTTTGCCTCGGAGTGCTTCGATTTCGTGGTTTTCTGGGCCGGCGAGTTGGATAGTGAGCTTGTCACCTTCCTTTGGTGTACCGACCTGCTTGGCGAAGTCTGGGACGATGACACCCAAGATCATTCCTTCTTTACCATCTTCGGGGATCTGGACGACCGCGCCTTCGATGTTGTAGTGCTCTGTACCTTCGGAGTCGGTCATCACGGCATTACCTGTGAGGTAATCGCCCTTGTCCGAATCTTCTCGCTCGTCGAGTGAGCCTTCATTGATGGCGATTTTGTTGATCTCTTCGTCGATCATGCCATCAGGGAGCAATGCGTCTGGCTTGAGGACTTTGATGCCCTTGAGCTCTGGGAGCTCGAACTCTGGCATGACTTCGACTTCGACTTCGAAATGGACAGATTTGCCGGCTTCGATCTCTATGCCTTCCATTGCCTCGGCTGGTGGCTGGGAGAGGACCTTGAGTTCGTTGTCTGAAATCGCTTCTTGGTAGGCTGAAGAAATCAGTCTTGATTTCGTTTCATCTTTAACATATGACCCGAATCGTTTTTCGATCAGGCGACGCGGTGCGTGCCCTTTTCGGAATCCTGGAATGTTGGCTTCATGAGCAACTGAAGCGAAAGCTGATTCGATGTGTCCATCGACTGTTTCAGCAGGGATATCGATCGAGATTCTTTTGCGACAAGGGCCAACATCTTCGATTTTAACGGTATTTGTAACGGTGTCTGACATGATATTCCTTTGGGTTCATGACGCGCACAGGACTGCTGTCGATCCGCCATCGTGCGCCTGAGTCCCGGATCGACCCTACCGAACGCCGGCAGGACAGGTAGTGTAGGCATCGGTCGATTCTGAGGCTCGATTTGACGGAATCTGGATTGTGTGTATCAGAGCAATACAGAACCCGGTTTGTGGTTGAAGTTGGACCTTGCCGGGCTATGATCCCGTCTGGTTATGGCACCTGCTTTAGCTAGGATGGCACCAAGCCGAGGTGGCGGAATCGGTAGACGCGGTGGATTCAAAATCCACTTCTGGAAACAGAGTGGGGGTTCAAGTCCCCCCCCCGGCATTTATTTACGTACGAAATACACCAGCGAAGGATCGTTGACCATGGCAGACGAACAAAAACCACAACAGCAACAAGTCCAGCTCCGCATCGACGAATCGAAGATGACGAGCACTTACGCCAACACCATCCGGACTTCCAACACCCAGGACGAGCTGGTGATGGACTTTGGGATGAATATCCCGATGCAGATGCCCGGCCAAGCACCAGTGATCGTCTTCAATGTCGGTTCACGGGTGATTATGAACTGGGCGGGTGCCAAGCGTTTGGCGATGTCGCTCGGGCAGGCTGTGCGTCAGTACGAAGAACGCAACGGCGAGATTGACATCAATCCCGGCGGAACTCCCCCGCCGCCGCCACCTGAATCCAACTAAAAGTAGGATTCAAAATCAAATACAGAATGACTCTTGTGAGCCACCCACGCACGGGAGCCTTGCAGGGGTTTTTTTCTTGGCATGAAACTGCCCTATTGACGCAACCATTTGCGATGGAAAATCAATATATAATGACAGAATGGCCGATCTGAAGCATCACTGTGGATGCTATGGCCTTACGACTCGCACAATATGACACGCCTAATGACCGATCGAAAATCGGGAAGGATCACATGAGTATTGATACCCAGACGGATACCCAGTCAGCTGGACAACCAACCGACGAGTTGATCGCGCTGCATGCAGGCCCTATTTCGGACCTGATCGAAGCGGTTGGATCGGTTGTCGTTGGGCAAGAACACATGATTCGGGCGTTGGTCATCGGGATGCTGACCGGCGGGCATGTGCTCCTCGAAGGCGTGCCGGGGTTGGCCAAGACCCTGACCGTGACAACGCTAGCGCAGGCGTGCAAGGCGGAGTTCTCGCGGATTCAGTTCACGCCAGACTTGCTGCCTGCCGATGTGATCGGGACACTGATTTACAATCCCAAGGAAGGGACATTTACGCCCCGCAAGGGACCGATCTTTGCCAATATTGTGCTGGCCGACGAGATAAACCGCGCCCCGGCCAAGGTGCAAGCGGCGCTGCTCGAAGCGATGCAGGAACGCTCGGCCACCATCGGCGATACGACTTATTCCGTCGGGGATCCGTTCCTGGTTTTAGCGACACAGAATCCGATCGAGCAAGAGGGCACCTACCCATTGCCCGAAGCCCAGATCGACCGGTTTATGCTCAAGCTCAGTGTTGGGTATCCGACCAAGGAAGACGAGCGGATCATTGTGGATCGGATGATGTCCACAGAGAATCTCAAGCCGATCTCGGCGGTGATTTCGCTCGAAGAAATCGGCAACGCTCGCGCGATGGTCAACCGGATCTATGTCGATGACAAGATCAAGGAGTACATCGTGTCGCTGGTGCATGCGACACGCGAGCCTACGCAGTATGCTGTCGGATGGCAGCTTGATTTGCCCAAGCTGATCGAGTTTGGGGCATCGCCTCGGGCGTCGTTGTCGTTGGCGCGTGCAGCGCGGGCCAATGCGTTTCTTGAGGGACGCTCGTTTGTGACGCCTTCGGACATCAAAGCGATCGGGATGGATGTGCTCCGCCATCGGGTATTGATTAGCTATGAAGCCGAGGCTGAGGGCGTGACGAGCGAAGATATCGTCAACGAAATCTTTGCACGGATCGCGGTGCCTTAAAGTGTTGACCGAAGAGCTCATGCGGGAAGTGCGACGCCTGGAAATCCGGGCACGTCGTCGCGTAGATGATCTTTTCGGCGGGCAGTATCACTCCGCATTTAAAGGTCAGGGCATCGAGTTCGCCGAGGTACGTGAGTATCAACCCGGCGACGAGGTCCGCACGATCGACTGGAATGTGACCGCTCGCACCGGGCACCCGCACATCAAACGATTTACCGAGGAACGCCAGCTCACCGTCATTTTGACCGTCGATTGTTCGCAATCGACAGCCTTTGGATCGGTCAAACGATCAAAGCATCAGTTGGCGTGCGAAGTTGGTGCGGTGTTGACCCTCGCTGCCGGGCGGAACAATGACCGGGTGGGATTGCAGGTCTTTGGTTCTGAACATCTCACGGATACCGAGTCGTTTCATCTTCGCCCATCGAAGGGCAAAAAACATGCAAGACGGATTATCCGCGAGTTGATCGACGCGACGCCCGGGCAATCCCAGTTTAATCTGTGTGATGCGCTGCGAGAACTCGGACGCACACATCGTCGGCGAGCGATCCTATTTGTGATGTCTGATTTTCTATCGGGCTTGAACAACAAGGATGAACCCGATTGGGCCAAGCCGATGCGGATGCTTGCACAGAAACATGAGGTTGTTGCGATCCAGCTGACTGACCCGCTGGAGTTTGAGTTGCCCAAGGCTGGGGTGATACGGATGCACGATCCGATGACGGGCAAACGATTCACCATCGATACATCATCTCGGCGTGTTCGCAATCGATACCATGCACAGGCAATGCTCGAGCAAGCAACCATCGCCAAAACGCTGGATCGAGCGCGGGTTGATCGAATCGAACTCTCGACCGCTCGCAACTATGTGGATGACCTCGTGAAGTATTTTCACCAACGGGAGATGCGTCGGCGATGATTCGGTTTGGATGGATGATCTTGGTCGCGTGTGTGCTTGTCGGTTGCAGCCGCGATGTTCCCGCGCCATCTTCCGCCGGGATTGTGTCCGATGTTGCTGATCCTGAAACGGGCGTGAAGATTCGTACGCGTATTGAAACCGACAAAATCGGCATTGCTGATCGCTTGCGAGTTGAAGTGCAAATCGAATGGGCGTCACCCGTGTCGGCTACGCTCGGTGAACCCGACTGGGATACCACGCAATGGACACGCATCGATGGAACAGTTCGCCCTGTTGAAGTTTCTAATGGGGGATTCAAACTTGTCGCGTCATTCCTGCTTGAACCTTTTTTAGCAGGCACCTATGCAGTCCCCGCGTTCGAAGTGTTCATTACGCCCGGCTCTGACTCACTTACTCGCACATTGCTCTCGATAGAGATACCTATAGAGGTTATATCGGTACTAGACGCGCAGGACGCTGGCGTTCTTGAACCGGCAGTGGGATTTATCGACCCGAACCTAACCAGCGACATCCAATCGAACTCAAAGTATGGCGTTCTTGGTGTTGCAGCCGTGGTGTTTGTTTTTTCGGCGTACATCATCTGGCGGTTGACCCGAACAACTAATCCGAGTACTTTTCGATCGGCCTACGAGTTGTTTGAGCGTGTGGCTGATGGATTGGAACCGACAGAATCGACAGCATACGACACACTCTACCAGGCGTTTATTCGGCTCGACCCACGGCTGCAACAAACGAGTGAGGTCCGGGGCATGATTGAGCAATGCGAACAGGCTCTGTTTTCTCCTATCAATACCCCCACGACTGATCCGGTTACGATGGCTCGTCACACGCTTGAGTTGTTAGGTCAATCAGCAACGGAGACATTATGAGCTGGCAGTTTGCGTATCCCTGGGTGCTGACACTCGCTTCGGCGATTCCTGTGATCTGGATCATTCAGGCTCTTATATATTCTCGCCGACGCGGGATGATGTCTTCGGTCCCATCGCGCATTGCCGCTGCTGGGCGGTCTACCCGGACTTTGACCGCGTGGATTCCTAGCTTGCTGATGTCTGTCGCGGTTGGCGCATTGGTCATCGCACTCGCTCGGCCGCAGGAAATATTGGATTCGATTACAACAACCCGTGACACGATCGCCCTTGAGTTGGTTGTTGACCGGTCTGGATCGATGGATGAGAAAGTCAGCTTTGATGGCGAGACTATGACCCGGCTCGATGCTGTGAAGGTTGTTGTTGAACGGTTTGTTGTTGGCGATGAGTCAAATCTGAACGGCCGGGCAGGCGATTTGCTCGGGCTGATTGTCTTTGGCACCTTCGCCGATACGCTGATGCCTCTGACCCAATCGCACGATGTGCTGGTCGAAGCGATCAGAAGAATCGAACTCCCGACCATCGAGCGCGAACGCAACACAGCGATCGGTGACGCATTGATGCTTGCCACTGCTCGGCTCAAGGCAACCGAAGATGCGATGCGTAAGGAAACCGATGATCCGGGTTTTTCACTCAAGAGCAAGGCTGTCATCTTGCTTACCGATGGCGAAAATCGGACCGGAACATATTCGCCTCAACAAGCTGCGGCGTTGGCGAAGGACTGGGGAATCAAGATATATATCGTTGGCATCCGGGGCGGTACGAGTGTCAATGGATTCTTCTTTGGTGGGAATCGCCAAGAGGTCAATGACCAACGCATGACAAAGGTCGCCGAGTATACCGGCGGGCAATACTGGGGCGTCGATCGGGTTTCCGATCTCGAAGAGGTCTATGCACAGATCGACGAACTCGAACGATCCACGATCGAAATGTCAGAATCAACAAGCTACCGCGAGTTGTACCTCCCCTTTGTATTCCTAGGGTTTGGCGCGTATGTCTGTTCATCGCTGCTCAGAACGATTGTGTATCGGAGTGTGTTATGAATAGCCCTGTACACTTGCTGGCTGCGTATGAATTCGCCGAGTTGCTCGGGCAAGATTGGCGATTTGCAGAGCCCCAATGGCTTGCGCTCGCTTGGGCATCGCCGGCGCTGGGCATTGCGATGGTGTATGTATCTTCTCGCATAACACGCAATGAGAGTCTAATCGCCGATGACGCCATGATCGATTCGCTCATTGGACATCGCAGGCGTTGGAATACATGGATCAAAGCAGTTGCATCGATGCTTGCGGTGGTTGCGATTTCAATTGCAGCGGCGCAGCCTCAGACTGACCCGCATGAAGTAGAAGTCGTTGCCAAAGGACGCGATGTGGTGTTCTTGGTTGATGTCTCTCGATCGATGCTTGCCCGGGATGTATCGCCGAGCCGACTCGAAAAATCAAAGCTCTGGATCAACGACTTGGTTGACGAACTCGGCAACGACCGTGTCGGGCTTGTTGCCTTTTCGGGTTCTTCCGCGGTTTTATCGCCGCTCACAACCGATCGGCTCTTTTTTAAACTCGCCCTCGAGGAACTCTCGCCCAAGTCCGTGCTTGTTGGCGGAACAAACATCGGCGATGCCATCCGAAAAACAATGGACATGGTCTTTGTTGATAATGAAATCGAAACGAACAACAACTTCCGAGACCTGGTGCTGATCACCGATGGCGAAGACCAAGAAAGCCTCCCGATCGAGGCGGCTAGACTCGCCGGCGCACGGGGTGTGCGGGTTATCGCTATAGGGATCGGGTCTGACCGAGGGGCAAATGTGCCTATGAAACCCGACTCGAACGGCTCGCAGACAGTAGTTTCGAAGCTCGAAAGTGGAACGCTTCGCGCGATCGCAGCGGCGTCGCCGGGCGGGGTCTACCTAGAAGTAGGCACCGGGACGATTGACTTGGCGCAAGTGTACCGTGACCTCATTTCGAACGCAGACCAACGAGAGATCGAAACGACAACCCAGATTCAATACGCCGAACGATTTATGTTCTTTGTCGCAGCGGCGTTGCTCTTCATCGTATTCGACATGCTGATCCCTGCTGGCACACGAAGGGCGTTGACATGATTATCCTTCTGCTTTCTTCCATACTCCTCCTTGCACCACCAGCACAAGAGGATTCACCGCTCACATACATGGAGCCGGAATTTGCCCGATCTCGGATCGCCCAAGTGATCGGCGATGACATGGAACCTCTCGAACAACTCGAAGCACTTTCGGTTGTCGTCGAGCGATGCGAAGAACCCGAGTTGCTCGCGTTGGCCCACTACAATTTGGGCGTTATCTTCTCGGGATTGACTCTCACTGATCCCGATCGCTTTGATGACGCAGCCAATGCATTTTTGGCTGCGGATCGTGCGAGCAGCAATCTAGACTTACAATCCAAGGCTCGTTTCAATCTTGGGCATGCATACTACATCCGAGCACAATCAATCAAGGAAAACGTATCCGTTGAATCAATGGTCGACGCTGAATCCTCACTTGATTCCTTGAAGGAGAGGGTTGAGGTTCTCAAATCTGCTGCAGGCGCATTCCGATCGGTCGTCGATATACATCCGACGCACGCCCATGCGGCATCGAATGTTGAACGAGTACGCAATGAGATAAAGGTACTCCAAGACCAGATCGAAGCGCTCGAAGAAATGATCAAACAACAGCAAGAGCAGCAAAGCCAACAGCAGCAACAGCAACAAGACGCTGCCGACGCGTTGAATGAACTTGCTGAAAAGCAACAACAGCAAGCAGACAAAACAGAATCAAGCCCGCCAAAGAATGAGCAAGAGCAAGAACAACAGCAATCCGAGCAACAAGATCTCAATGATCTAACCGAAGAGGCAAAGGACGAGATCGCAGCGCAACAACAGCAAACCGATGAGATCGAAGATAAGATTCAAGAAGCACAAGATGCCCAAGAGCGTGCACAAGAAGCAATGGAACAAGGCGATCAGGAACTCGCTGCCGAGGAACAGGCGAAGGCTGCCCAGGCACTAAAAGAGGCCGCACAGTCGATGCAGGAGATGGCGGACGAATCGAAGGAACAAGGCGAGAAGAGCGACGATAGCAAAGATGAGGGTGAGGCTCAGGATGAAGGTGAGCAGGGTGAAGAAGAAGGCGAGAGCGACGAGATCAGCGAAGTCGCCAAGGACTTGCTCGATAAAGAACGCCGTGAGCGCGAGGCACGCCAAGCCTATCGCGCTAAGGGCCGCCCGGTAAAGGTTGAAAAGGATTGGTAAACTATCTATGAAGATGATACACACACACAAATTCCATCTCCTGATTGCCATGATGATGCTCTTCACATCGGGCGCATTCGCACAGAGCGATGCGGTCTCGATTGAAGCTGAAATCTCACGCAATCGCGTCTATGTCGGCGATGAACTGATCTACCAGGTCATCGTCCGAGGCATCGGGAATCCACCAACACCGATCATTGAGTTCCCTGATTCGGTCCGAGCACAATCACGAGGTCGGTCTTCACAATCATTCACAACGATGCGGGTTATTCAGGGCAGAAATCGATCGGTGACTGACCGATATTTCAGCTACCAATATGCGTTGACGGCTGTGGGCGTAGGCGAAATAACGATCCCGGCGCCGACGATTACTGCCAATGGGCAAGTGTATGAAGGAGAATCTGTTTCATTCGAATCCCTCTTTCCGATTGAATCGGACACTGACTATCTCGAGATGAATATCGAACGAACCAATCTATATCTCAATGAAACCGTGCAGGTTGAATGCGTGTGGTGGATCGGTGCCAACACGACCGAGTTCAGTTTTTCATCATCGTTCTTCCCTGACACATTCATATTTCGAGGCATGGAACTCCAGGCTGGCAATGCTAAACGAATTGGCTTTGACATCCACAAAAACAAACTCGTTGGCGTGCTCCTTTCAGGACAACACAACGGCGTTGAAATGGAAAAGCTTGTCTTCCGGTTTAGTATCACGCCCACACAGGTTGGCGACTTTGATCTTGGGCCACTACGAACCGTATTCACACGCCATGCGGGAACAGGCGGGAGCTTCCGATCATACATCGAAGCCGAACCGATCGTGATCTCAGTAGAACGAGTTCCAGTCAAAAATCAACCCGACAACTATAACGGGGCGATCGGTTCATTTGTTCTCGATTCGGATGCATCAAACTCGGTTGTAAATGTAGGCGATCCGATTGTGCTCACGCTTCGGATTGCTGGTGATGAGCCGATGGTTGGGATTGACGATGCTCCGAATATTTCCCAGGATACTGAGTTCACTCAGAGTTTTAAAGTTTCATCTGAGGGGTGGCGAGAGACATTGCCTCGCCGATCGGGCCAACGTCTTTATGAAACAACCGTCCGCGCGCTTCATGAGCATGTTGATGAAATCCCTGCAATCGAGCTGCACGCATTCAACCCGATGAATGGTTCATATGAAGTTTTCAAATCGCAACCGATCACAATCAGTGTCAAGCCAGTTGAAGAGATTACGCTCGCGGATGCTGTGATTGGCTCGGAATCCGCACAATCACGCGCAGCTCCATCCGGCATTGAACACGCCGAACTGACCCAAGCGGTTCCTGGATTATGGGCGCATGGTTCTGTTGATGACTTGCTCACTGAGCCAAGGTTCTCCCTTGAATCAGCATTTGAGAATCCACTCATGATTGGGCTTGCAGCCTCTGGGCCGTCACTCTTCGCGATCTCGCTCTTGATTGGCACAGTGAGAAGTTCTAACGCCAATCGTAAACGAATACTCTGCAAAGCATGGAAACAGAGCAAATCACTCGATCGCCAAGGGCATCATTCCCAGGGATTGCGTGTGTATATTGGTGCGGCGCTTGGAATTAACTCTGAATCTGTCACGGCTCAAGATGTTGCTCGACTGCCACTCAATGATGAAGACACACGCTCGATCACATCGTGCCTACACACATGTGAGAGCGATGGATACATCGGACAGGGGCACACTCGCGGAACTCATTCTTCCCTTCGTCCCCATCTACTCAGAGATTTACATCGACAAATTGTTGCTACAGGAGAGTGGTCATGAGAAACATTATTGCCATGCTGCTCTTACTCACATTTCCATGTATTCTCTCCAATGCAAACGCGGGCTCTCTTCAGATTGATCTTAAAGAAGCACTCGCAAAGCTCGAACTGGGCACCATCCAACTTGAAGAGAACCACCCGCGGAGTTCAACAACACTCAGCGAAGCAGCTGCCCAGTTCGAAGAACTCATCATGAATTATGAAATCGAAACTGCGGGCATCTATCACGCACTGGGCAACGCTTATTTACTCAACGATGAGCTTGGCCATGCCGTTCTTTCCTATCGAAAAGGCGAACAGATCGATCCGACACATGCACAAATCCGTGCATCACTCGCCCACGCTCGATCAACCGTCCCCCTCAACATCGAACCCGGCAAGATTTCGCGGGTTTGGAGCATGCTCCTATCTTGGCGAGGAGTGATCAGCCGACCGAGCATTTGGTACACATTTATGTCTCTTTCTCTATTCGGCTGGATAGCCTGCAGTGCCCGTGTGAGTGGTATTGGACCAAAGAGACTCGGTGCCGTCGGGATGTGGCTCATCATTGCTTCATTGATTCCGATTGCAATGCTCGGAACCGAATGGGCCCGATTCCACAACTCGCCTTTGATTGTAATTACGAGCACACATGTCAATGCTCGGTCTGGCCCAGACCATGAGATTTATGATGCTGTATTTGTTGATGGACTTGTTGGTGGTGTCGAAGGCACAATCCTTGAAACCCGAAACAACTGGCATCGTCTTCTACTCGCTGACGGCTCGCAATGCTGGGTTCCCGCGACGGCTCTTGGCAAGGTGAATCCTGAGAGTTGACCTGATACTCTTGCCCAATTGCCAATAACGAGCTAGTATCACAAGACTGATTCCGCGGGTGTAGTTCAGTGGTAGAACGTCAGCTTCCCAAGCTGAATGTCGAGAGTTCGAGTCTCTTCACCCGCTCTTTTTGGTAGCCCAAGCTCTGGCGGCACCAAGCATGCGAACGAGCCAACGCAATTCCCGCGGACTTCTGAACCCGAAGGTGGAAACAAAAAAATCAGACTATTTACACAATGAACATCATCGTCAAATGGTGTCAGCGACGGGATCTGTCCCGGTGCATCATCTTGCGCTTATTGATCAGCGAAAACCTCAAGCCCCCACTTCGCCTGTCATTCTGACATCAAGTCGGTGCCTTGGCTATCCAAGGCACCGACTTGATATCAAACTCATAGAGCATGAAGCCATCTCATGAAAGCGGTGCAAACTATCTCAAACTTGCTACACTGACTCACAGGACCCTACTCAAAGCTGTTCTCAACCCGTTTCATGGGTATTGATCAACGAAGGAGAATCAGATGTTCAAATATGATTCAGAGGCTGGCGTATCACGAAGGAATGTGCTCAAAGCAGTAAGCATAGGCTATTGCGCAAGTCTTATTTTGCCCAAGACCGCACTGGGATATTGGCATTCTCTTCAAGGAGACAAGCCGATGTATCGGATATCTTTGGCCCAGTGGTCATTGAACAAGCCGCTCTTTGCCAATGAAATTTCGACAACAGATTTCTCCCAAGAAGCACGCGCCATGGGGTTTGATGCGATCGAATATGTCAACAGCTTCTTCAAGAACAAAGCAGAGGATCAAGCATATTTGACCGAGCTCAACAAGCGAGCAAGCGATCAAGGGGTCACCCAACTGCTCATCATGTGCGATGGCGAGGGGGCGCTGGGGAATGCAGATTCAAAGGAACGCACCTCGGCTATTGAAAATCATCACAAATGGGTCCGGGCAGCAAAGACCCTTGGGTGCCACTCCATCCGTGTCAACGCCGCGAGCTCTGGTAAGTATGCAGAACAACAACGCCTGGCCGCCGATGGGCTCAGAAGGCTTACTGAATATGCTGAGCCATTTGGGATTAATGTTATCGTTGAAAATCATGGCGGGCTTTCATCCAATGGACAATGGCTCGCGGGCGTCATGAAAAAAGTAGATCACCCGATGTGCGGCACGCTCCCAGACTTCGGTAACTTCTGCATGGATTGGTCAAGATCCAGTGAGCCCGACGCGTGGTAT
>MAAC01000722.1_pt1 | contig 14069 bp, 12 predicted proteins | sample 1115981 | NCBI WGS metagenome assembly MAAC01 (sample SAMN04961126, study PRJNA320927) | seawater metagenome | isolation source: sample BD02T64 sea water enriched with oil for 64 days | place: USA:Gulf of Mexico | collected 2013-07-27 | reverse complement strand
CTTCAATGTTAAGATTACTAATTGCTTGGATTCGAACTTGTGGTTTTGCACTCTGCCATTTTGGCTTAAAGAATTTCTTAAACATGATAATTTGGTCGCTATATTTGGCTGCTATATTTAGTTGTGGCAGTTAGTAATCAATTCACTCTATTGGCTAATCTACTACGTATTATTATTTTTTATATTGAGCTCTATCAGATGCGTTGATAGGTAACAAAACAATGCGCAACATCCCCATCACCCTCAACCCTTTCTACTTCTTTCCATTGTTGCGCCTCAATCTCAGGAAAGTAGGTATCTCCCTCTGGCGTCAACTGTATTTCCGTAATATACAAACGCTGCACCAAACCAGCACCCAACGCTTCTTTATAAATTTGCGCACCTCCAATGATCACCGATTCATTTTGATCATCTGGCATCACTGCTTGAGCCTGCCTAATAGCAGCATCAAGACTCGTTACGGCATAGCACCCCTCAGGCACTTGTAATTTGGCATCCCGACTGATAATAATATGCGGCCGCCCGGGTAAAACTCGACCAAGAGAGTCAAATGTTTTACGCCCCATAATAATGGGCTTACTCATGGTTGTTGCTTTAAAATATTGTAAATCTTGAGGCAAATGCCAAGGCATTTTATTATCTTTACCGATAACATTGTTATCGGCTTTCGCGACAATTAGTGACAACATAACATTCCCCCTTACACTGCAATTGGTGCAGCTATTGAGGCATGACATTCATACCTTTCGATTTGAATATCGTCATAGGTAAAATCAAATATTGATGTTACCTCAGGGTTCAACGTTAAGGTTGGCAGCGGCTTACTATCCCGACTAAGTTGCAACTCAGCTTGTTCAACGTGATTACTGTATAGGTGCACATCACCAAAACTGTGAACAAAATCACCCACTTCCAAATTGGTTACCTGTGCAATCATATGTACCAATAAAGCATAGGATGCAATATTAAATGGCACTCCTAAGAAGACATCGGCGCTACGCTGATACAATTGGCAAGATAACTTACCTTCCGAAACATAAAACTGAAACAAACAATGGCAAGGTGGCAATGCTTGCTTACCCATTTTGGCATTTTCAGTAGGGCTAAATTTCACATCCGGCAATACCGATGGATTCCATGCACTTACGATCAAACGACGGGAGTTTGGATTGGTTTTAATTTCCTCAATCAAGTTAGTGATTTGATCCACCACCTGATTGTCTGGTCCTTCCCATGAACGCCACTGCTTACCATACACAGGACCAAGGTCACCATTCTCATCAGCCCAATCATCCCAAATAGATACACCATTTTCTTTGAGATAGGTAATGCTGGTATCGCCCTTTAAAAACCATAACAACTCATGAAATACAGAACGTGTATGGATTTTTTTAGTGGTTACCAGGGGAAAACCTTTTGATAAATCAAAACGCATTTGATACCCAAAAAGGCTTGTTGTACCAGTTCCAGTACGGTCACCTTTTGTCACGCCATTTTCTTTTACATGGCGCAGAAGATCGAGATACTCTTTCATCGATAATACTCAATGTTGCTCTAATGTTAATCCAACGATCCATTTATTTAAACGGATGCAGTAACTGGTTTACGATATGCGATAAATAGCAAAAACATTCCCACTGCAATTAGTGGCAATGACAATAACTGCCCCATCGTTAACCAATTAAACGCAATAAAACCAAGGTGAGAGTCAGGCTGGCGCACAAACTCTACGATAAAGCGGAAAATGCCATACCATAATGCAAACATACCGGACACCGCATATTTAGGTCGGTTCGTACGGGAGAACAACCAAAGAATGGTGAATAACGCCACCCCTTCTAGTGCTGCCTGATAAAGCTGAGATGGGTGGCGAGGATCAGGGCCACCATTAGGGAAGATCATCCCCCAAGGACCATCGGTAACACGCCCCCATAATTCACCACCAATAAAATTACCGATGCGACCGGCACCTAAACCAATCGGCACAATAGGTGCGCCAAAATCCAAAATATCGAACATTGTTTTGCCCGCTTTACGACCAAACCACCACATCGCAAACATCACCCCCAACATTCCACCATGAAAGGACATTCCGCCATTCCATACTTGAAATAAAATAATAGGGTTATCAAGAAAGGCACTAAAGTTGTAAAACAAGACATACCCAACACGACCACCAAGAATGACACCCATGGCACCATAAAAGATCAAATCGCTGACCTGTTCTTTGGTCCAACCAGAGTTGGGCTTTTCTGCCCTCTTCGCTAACAACCAATAACCCGATACAAAACCGAGCAAATACATCAGCCCATACCAACGAATGGATAACGGTCCTAACGACACCGCAACCGGATCGATTTCCGGATACTTAAACATACAACGTTCCTTTTTTGTTTTACCACAAGTTGGCGCCCATCATACCCCATGATAGCGGCCCGTAGAATAGGCGATAATGCTAGAGATTCTTAAGTGCGACAGAGAGAACACTGGGCAGCAGGCAAACTAACGGTCTAGGAGTGCACGCTGCCGTGCATTGGCCTGATAAAACCTCCCAAACCTTCTTTCTCCAATACATAGTCAAGGTGACTGAGAATGACGGCGGCATTATCCATTTGCCAAATCTCGTCCAACATTTCCTTTGACCGACTGTAGCTAATCTTACGTAATACCCACTTCACTCGTAACAGACTGCTCGCACTCATACTTAGAGTATCGTATCCCATAGCCATTAACAGTAACGCTGAGCGAGGGTCTCCTGCCATTTCCCCACAAATGCTAACCGGTGTATCAGCGGCTTTGGCCTGCGTAACTATCTCTTGCAGCGCCCTAAGCACAGATGGGTGATAACTTTGATACAAATTAGCAACTCGGCGATTATTACGATCTACCGCCAACAAATATTGGGTTAAATCATTGCTACCCACTGAAATAAAATCCACCTGCTGGCAAAACTCTCGAACTTGATAAACCGCAGCGGGCACCTCAATCATAACGCCAATTTGAGGCATCTCTATATGAGCGCCCTCTTCCAAAACTTCAAGAAAGGCTCGATGAATAAGATGCATTGCATCCTCAACCTCGGTAATTGAACTGATCATAGGCAACATGATTTTTAAATTATCCAGACTTTCACTGGACCACAACATCGCGCGAACCTGCTGTAAAAAGATTTCAGGGTGATCCAAGGTTACTCGAATGCCTCGCCAACCTAAAAACGGATTCTCTTCAGTAATGGGAAAATACGGTAACGCCTTATCTCCACCAACATCGAGCGTTCGCATGGTAACGGGCTTTGGATGAAATGCCTCCAGCTGCTGGCGGTAAATTTCCATCTGCTCCATTTCACTGGGGAAGCGATCACGTACCATAAACGGAATTTCAGTACGGTATAACCCTACACCCTCCGCTCCACGCTCTAATGAAAGGGTAACATCCGCCATCAAACCGGTATTCACATGCAGCGTCATACAGTGCCCATCAGGCGTCTCAGAAGGCAACTCCGCGACTTCATCCAATTCTTTGGATAACTCTCGCTCATCTTCCATGACCGACTTATAGTGTTTGCATATTGCATCTGAAGGAGAAACAATCACTTCGCCGCGGTAACCATCTACCACAAGATCTCGCCCCTCCATTCGAGACAAAGGAAACTCAGCCACCCCCACTACGGTTGGAATACCTAACGATCGCGCCACTATCGACATGTGACTATTACTGGAACCATGAGATGAAACAATACCCGCAATATTTTCTCGGTCCATATCAACAAAGACTGTTGGTGTAATGTCCTCACCCACAACAATGGCATTCGGTGGGATTTTGTTAATTGAAGACTTTGCTTCCTGAAGAAAGCTCAACACTCGCAACCCAAGATCTTTTACATCTGACGCTCGAGCACGTAAATAGGGGTCATCCATTGCCTCGAATGCTCGAATGTGCGTTTGCACTACATCACGCAATGCACCTTGGGCCCAATTACCTTCACTTACTTTTTCCCGAACTTCTCCTGCCAAGGCATTGTCATCTAACATTCGTTCGTATACTTCAAACAGACCCTGCTCTTCTTTGGGCAGTTGAACTTTGGCTTTGACTTTGAGCCTTGCCATATCCAGTCGTACAGACTTTATCGCCCCATTTAATGTACGCAGCTCTTTTTTAATATCGGTAATAGCACGATCAGGTACCGATTTTAAATCGGTAGGGGGGTAGACAACATAAGCCTTACCAATCCCGATACCCGTTGCACCAGAGATCCCGTCAAATCGAGCACTTTCACTCTCCACACCTTCGAACAAGTTGCCATCAATCGTTCCCGTTGCTTCAGCGTGTGCAACCAGCGCTGCCAACTGAGCCGACATGGTGACCAAAAATGCTTCTTCGTTTTGGTCAAACCGTCGGCGATCTCTCTGCTGTACCACCAAAACACCCAGCGTTTTACGATGGTGAATGATAGGTACACCTAAAAAGGCGCTAAACCGCTCTTCGCCCGTTTCTTCAAGGTAAAGAAACTTGGGATGGCTAGCTGCATCGTCTAGGTTAATCGGTTCTTCTCGCTGCCCTACATGGCCTACCAACCCTTCAGAATAACCCATGCGAGTTTCACCCACCGCTGACTGATTTAGCCCTTGGGTTGCCATTAGATAATACTGATTGGATTTGGGTTCTAACAGATAAATTGAGCACACCTCTGTACCCATACTTTCCTTAATCCTCAGCACCATGACACTCAATGCAGAAGATAAGTCTTCTGCTAAGTTCACTTCTTGTACAATACGTCTGAGGGTTTCTAGCATATTCTCTTTACAGTTAGGACATTAGTTTTAACAAGCATTGTAGAACTTATTTACGAGCTGTAGCGGATTCCGTTAACGCGGTTAAATGTGGCGCTAACTCTTTAAGCGCCTTTCGATAAACATCACGTTTAAATGTTACTACCTGATTTAATGGATACCAGTAATTAACCCAGCGCCAGTCATCAAATTCAGGAGGAGAGCCGTATTCAAAGCTGACGGAGCTTTCTTTACCCGTAAGCATTAATAAAAACCACTTTTGTTTCTGACCGATACATAACGGCTTGCTGCGATAGCGAAGAAAACGCTTTGGCAATCGATACTTCAACCAACCATCGGTACAACCAATCACATCAACATCATTTGATGTTAAGCCAACCTCTTCGTGCAATTCACGGTATAACGCTTGTTCAGGAGTTTCATCATGATTAATACCACCTTGAGGGAACTGCCAGGCGTCCTGACCCACACGACGAGCCCAAAGCACTTGCCCTGACTTATTCGCTAGGATGATACCTACATTCGGCCTAAAACCGTCCTCATCAATCTCCGATGCACTCACTGTTTTTCTCGTTATGTGTTCATTCAGCAATATTGATACCGCAGCTTGCACAATTACTCAAGCACCAAGATAACCCCAGACCCGCTCGCGATGTTTCCACTTCTACTAATATAGCTGTATTTGGTTGATTTTTCTAAACTTTTAATTTTTCTGTAAAGTTAATAAGTTCGTTAGCTAAATCTTAACCTCTATCCACTTATTATGGTACACCGAGCTCTAACATGTCTTAGTGTAAAACTGATACACTGCGTCTTCTGTTAATAACCCTTTATTAAGATGTGAACACCATGAAAAATTTAGCCATCTTCGACTTAGACAATACCCTTCTAGACGGAGATAGTGATCATGCTTGGGGGGAGTTTTTAGTCACCCAAGGGTATGTTGATGGTGCCTACTATGAAGCTCGTAACGACAAATTTTACCAAGACTACAAAAACGGCACGCTTGATATCAATGAATACCTAGAGTTTGCGTTAGCGCCCCTTACTGAACACTCCATGGAAACGCTAGCGCAGATGCACCAGCAGTTTATGCAAGACACCATCAAACCTATGTTGCTAAATAAGGCCGCAGCCTTACTGGATAACCATCGCCAACAAGGTCATTTTTTGCTTATCATCACCGCAACCAACAGCTTTGTAACACACCCTATCGCTAAATTATTAGACGTTGATGACATACTGGCAACTGACCCTGAGATTATTGAAGGTAGATACACAGGTAAAATTGCTGGAACTCCCTGCTTTCAAGAAGGAAAAGTCGCCCGCCTAAACCAATGGTTAACCGATAATCAATATTCATTAGACGGCAGCTACTTTTACAGTGACTCTATTAACGATTTACCATTATTAGAGGTTGTAGAAAAGCCTGTAGCCGTTGATGCTGATGAAAAACTCATCGCTATTGCACAACAGCGTGACTGGCCACTTATCAGTCTACGAGATGCTAACCAGAGAATTGACACATAATTGACGAGAATAAAAATGACAGCCCCAGGAACCTCTAGTACAGCAGCTAATACTAATAGTACAACAGCTAAGCTAAGCACTATCCTGGCTCATGTATTGCTGCCCCTTACCCTCGGCTTTATCTTATCTTCCTGCGACCAAAATACTCAAGACCCAAACACTATCGTAAAAGAACCAAACAAAACAACCTCAAGTACCCTTACAGAACCTGCGCTAACAGAAGCGTTAAAGCATTATCAACATGCCCAAATCCATACATTACACGCCACTTCATCTTGCGTAGAAGCCCTTTCCAGCAATCTCGACCGCTTTCTTGCAGCACCCACCCAACTGCTACTCAACAAAAACCAACTCGCCCTACAGCACTGCCTTGATCTTTATATTCCCGTCCATACATTAATAAAAAACGATTCAAACCAAGCATTGCAAACACTCACTGCACCGCTAATCACATCCGTGTACAGCACACCGATTCTTCCCGGCTACGTAGACTACCTATTGCAATACCCCAATTCTGGCATTGTAAACGACATCACATTAGCGCTGTCAGAACAGTCATTAAGAGGTCAACAGGGATTAACCGATAGTGGTGAAATCAGCATCGGCTTTGAAGTGATTGCATTTATATTGATGGGAGAGCAACGATACAATCAATCTCTCGCCCCACGACCTGCCACTGATTTTGAAGAACCCAACGCTAGCAGACGACGGCAATACCTCACAATTGTCGTTAGCTTATTACAGCAAGACTTAACCGCATTACAAACCGTGTTAGAAGATGTGATCACCAGAACACAACAAAAGATACAACAACATTCACAACAAGCCGCGCTACGAACTACCAAAAACATATTAAACACAATGCTAATACACATTGAACAACAAAGTGTCGACTCACTTAGCATGGGTTATTGGGAGTTACTAAAATATTCAGCGCCACAGGATGACTCTAGCGAAACCAGCAGTGAACCAAGTAAAGGCTCAACACTAGCCACCTACCTCAAATGGCCTCAAGAAACCCCCGACCTTTCTCACGAAGCCTTTACAGCGCAACTTAAAGCATCACTGCAAAGACTTCAATAACCCAGCCATAAGCTACCCAGAATAGGTCATCCAACACGTCTTCGGAATCAAAAGCTCGGCAGTACTCGGGCAAAAATTGCCTTTAGGTATTGTGTTTCTGCAATTGAAGGGTGCACTGGGTGATCTGCCCCTTGGCCACCTTGATGAACAATTTGCACCTGGCGATCCACGTGGCGACCTGCGCCTCGCACTACATCCAACAGCGCATCATTCGGTAAATGCATTGAACACGATGCAGACACCAACAGTCCATCCCGAGCCAATAATCGCATCGCTAGCTCATTTAATTTTCGATACGCTGTAGAACCATTCTTAAAATCTTTCTTCCGCTTAATAAACGCCGGTGGATCAATCACAATCACATCAAACTTTTCCTTTTCTTCCACAAGCTGCTTCAAACAATCAAATGCATTACCTTGCATGGTGCCCACTTTTTCAACAACACCATTTAAGGCTGCATTTTTCTCTACAAAATTTAACGCCAATTCAGAAGCATCAACACACAATACTTCTTCTGCACCAGCCATAGCAGCCTGAATACCCCAGCCTCCCACATAACTGAATACGTCCAAAACACGCTTGCCTTTTACCCAAGTTGATAAGTACTGCCGGTTTTCGCGATGATCATAAAACCAGCCTGTTTTTTGTCCCTCATTAGCCGGCACTACAAAGTTAACACCATTCTCAACCAGGCTTAATGTTTCAGGCCACTCACCCGCTGCAACGTCCACTGACAACGGTAACCCTTCCTGCGTCCGAGCAGCGCTATCATTTCGAAATAAGATACCTTTAGGTGAAATCACCTTGGTAATTGCCGCAACAACCTGCTCTTTTAAACAATCCATTCCTGCGGTGTTTAACTGCACAACCACGTATTCGCCAAAGCGATCTACCACTAAACCCGGAAGGCCATCAGAATCTCCATAAACCCAACGATAACACCCTCCCTCATAACACTTCTCGCGTAACGACAAGGCTATTTTTAAACGATGCGTTAGTAATGACTCACTTATTGTGCAATTACCATCTCTGCTCATTAACCGCGCTGCGATCAATGATTGTGGATTAATATAAGCTACTCCTATCGCCTTACCTTTAGAGTCCTCAACAACAACATGCTGGCCAGGCTCAAAATCATTAAGGGGTGTTACCTTAGTATCTATTTCATTGCTATACACCCACAAGTGCCCAGATTTTAGCCTACGCTCCTCATTCTTTTTTAATTTAACCCGCGCTAATTGACTGTTATCGGTAGGTGCTGAATTGGATATTTCGGAAGCGGTGCTCATGCAAGTGTCTCAACAATAAGAATGGGGCTCTTGGGATACCAATAAAAAATTGCTTTTTTCCCGGTATCCATAAAATCAGCTGCTAAACTTTATAATAACAGCAGCTCTGAATGCGACATTATAGCTAAAGCCTCATGCCAGATATACTTAACGATGAACAAGTCACCAAAATCCTTCATGGCATAACGGTCCCTCCGCAGCCACAGGTGATTGTGGACATCCAAATGGAACAGGCTATGCCTGATCCAGATATGGCCTATATTGCAAAACTCATCTGTCAGGACGTCGGATTAGCAGGCACAATCTTAAAAGTGGTGAATTCTCACCTGTATGGCTTAAAAAACAAAATCACCTCTATTGAGCAAGCCGTTAACATACTGGGCATGGACTCAGTCATCAATATCAGTAACGGCTTAAGTATAAAAGGTGAGATGAATAACGAAACCATCATCGCCTTGGGGGGGTTTTGGGACAGCGCAATGGATATTGCATCTGTATGCGCGACTATTGCTCGACAAATAGGTTATCAAGCCCCCGACCTAGCTTATAGCTTAGGGCTATTTCACAACTGCGGGGTACCTTTACTCATTAGGGAGCACAGAAACTACTCTGATGTGATGGAAGAGTCCTACAAGTGTCAAGATAAACGCATTATTGATACAGAAAACCGTTATTTAAGAACCAATCACGCCGTTATTGGTTATTACACTGCAAAATCTTGGAAATTGCCTCAAGACTTCTGTGACGTTATCGCCGAGCATCATAACGTTAAAGATATCTACAATACGACATTAAACAAAGGGTACGATCCCGGTAAAAAAACCCTATTAGCTATATTAAAAATGTCCGAGCATATATGCGGATTACATAATATTTTAGGCAAACAATCAACAGACCATGAGTGGGAAATCATTAAAGAAAGCCTGCTCGAATTTGTTGGTCTCAGTGTGATGGATTTTGATGACATTGCAGCAGAGATGGAAAGCATGGGTATTGGTTCTGGAACCTCCTATTACGACCAGTCAGCATAAGCTCTTCTTCCCTTACTAACCCCGCCACACCCCCCGAAAACACAGCAATCCATCACGATCCTGCTGATCATTCTATAAACACAATCATGACAGTTTGGTTACAGTTCGTAACTGTTTACTGATACCCTTGCTGATATACTCGCCTAATCTTTTGGCCAAAGTTCACTCAAAAAGCATGCGAATTCTGACCAAATGTTGCGCTAGCGAATCCATAAAAACATAACTCGATCGTCTATCAGCAGAACTAATAATATGAATAAATTTAGCTTAAGTATCTTATTTTCCTCAATTTTATTAGCTACCGCCGGTTGCGGCAGCTCTGGAAGCTCTAGCTCCAGTGATACAGGCTCTAATAGCAATTCCGAACCAACTCAACCTGAAACCACCGAACCCGAATCTAGGTCAGGAAAACTTTTGGGCTTAAGTGGTTTTCGTTACGAATCCGGTTCCGAAACAGGAACAACCTCTGACGACGGTCAATTCCAATACCGTACTGACCAAGAAGTTACCTTTTCCTTGGGTGGTATCGTATTAGGTAGCACAACAGCTAAAGACTACATTACCCTAGAAGATATCGCTGGCGACCACCCAGATGCACTAAGCAACCTTCAACGCTTTTTGGTCACTGTCGATTACGACCTATCTCCAATGAATGGTATTGTTGTTACGCCTGCCATTCACTCCGCTGCAACAGAGAATGCCAGACTCAATTTCAACCAATCCATCGCATCCTTTACCGTAGAAGCTGAAGCGCTATTACAAACAGAACTTAAAAGTCAGCTACACGCAGATGCATTACAACACAGCTTAGCTAATATTCTGCCTCAAATAGAAGAACGCACAACTCAAGCTCAAGCAAGACTACTACGTACCTTTACTTACCCCGCGACAAGCGTCAGCACTGAGACTGCAGAAGAAGCGCAATCTGTATTTGAACTCATGTTGCAAAACACCGTCAATGAAGGTGAGTCCGCATTAGAGCTTATTTTTAGTGCTACAAATACACCACTCGTATTATCATCAGATGATCCTGAGGAAAGCACCCTTACAAATCTTTACGCTCAGTACAAAAGCCATTTAGTCGAAATTGGTAAAGAAGCGCCATTTGTTGACCGTGAAGACTTTGCCACCAAGCCCGCAGAAGCTGGCGATGTTGTGAGTGCCCATCACCTTTTAGTCATGAGTGACTTCCAAATGCGTGACGAGGAAAGCCCTCTTAACGTTAATATCCTAAAATCGATTATTCCTGCATCGTATTATCCCGCCAGTGCCCATATCACCTATCAAGTAGATGATATGATCCGCACATTACGTGATTATGAATCTGATATCAGTAAGCCAATTGACATGGCCATCTTCACCGGTGACTTGTTAGATATCGGTGGTTATAACGAAGCTCGCTGGGGTATTGATATTCTTGATGGCGGCGACATTAACCCAGATAGTGGCGCTGATGATGACCCGATTGCTGGCAATTTTGACGACGGCAAACCTAACGATACCTATGATGCCTTTACTGCTGTTGGATTAAATGGCCAAAACGATACTCAAGCCAATATCCCTTGGTATTATGTCCCTGGAAACCATGATGGTTTGGTATTAGGCAACTTCCCTATCACCGATAATGACTTCAACTTATTTGGTGTCAAAATCGCCATCGACACACGCACCTTTTTTGACAATATTGCTACCGCGCCATTTAGTCTGCAAGGTTTTAACCCAACATTATCCATCTTCAACCTTCTAAATGCGGTCGTTTATAGCGACATTCCTGAAGACGCAGACCGCCGGGTATTGCGCCCAAATGAAATCGCAGAAGAGATGTTTATTTCCAAAGACCCCGCATTTGTTAGTGAACCTGTTGGCCACGGCATGCAGCACGTTATCGATCAGCAAGGTGAGCTAAAAGACGGTAACTTACATTACAGCTTTGCCAGCAACAATGGTTTAGTAAAACATATCGCTATCGATTCAAGCATGCTGCTTGGGCCTGAAGGTATGCTTGATTTAACTGAAATGGCCTGGATCGAGCAGGAACTTCAAGCGGCTCAAAATGCTGGCCAATTGGTTATTGTTAGCTCTCACCACAAACCAAAAGATATTATTATCAACGGAGGTTTGCTAATTGAAACCCTCAATCAATACCCAAATGTTATCGCTCATTTAGTAGCTCACTCGCACGAAAACCGCATTCTTCCTCGTGCCGGTGCAACAGACGAGCTAGGTTATTGGGAAATTGAATCTGGCTCTATGGTTAACTGGCCTCAACAATTCCGCGTGTTGGACATTTCCATTGATAAAGACAGTGGCGTTGGTTCCATTAAAAGCACAATGCTAAACCACGAATCTGAAAGCCCGCTACATGTTGCACAACGTGGTCGTTTCTTATCGTATTTAGAACGTTACCTAGAAGATCATATTTTACTTCCAGGTGATGGCATTGCTGCAACAGAAGGTGCAGCAGAAGACAGAAATACGTTCTTGTACTTTAAGGTTCCTGCCAATGTGTTAGCGCGCTTATAGTACGTAACACAATTGTTAGTTAGCATAAAAAGGCCTGATTTTTAATCGGGCTTTTTTATGTCTGTCGCCTTTGCACAGGCTAAACAATATAGGTGCCATGAGTTCAAACTGGGAGTCATCTAATAAACGGGAGGGGGATAGTTAAGTATTGCCAACATGTAGATTGCCTACTGCTAGGCCTTGTGTGCTCGCCCAGCAGACGATTCACCACAAATTGCGGGTATTTAGGAAATCTATGTGATATTTGGGGAAAATGCCGTTGAAGGTTCTTCGTACTCTATTCACCTAAAAAGCTACAACGCCCAAAGCAGCGGGCGGCGAAGCCGTCCGACTAACTTTGTTCGTTATGTTCTGCAGCTTAAACAGGAACAACTTTGTTTGCACAAGGACCTTTTTGACCTTGGCCAACTTCAAACTCAACTGCCTGACCGTCACTCAATGTAGCATATCCACCGCCTGCTTGGATTTCTGAGTGATGTACAAACAGATCCTTACTACCATCTTCAGGTGTAATGAAGCCGAAGCCTTTATCTGCGTTGAACCATTTAACTGTACCTTTACTCATCTTCTTTACTCATAGTGTTGGTGAAATATAAAAAATATATCCGAATTCACCGGTTCGAATATAACACGAAAAATCGATAGCCTTACGAGGCTAATGCGGCCTCTCATTATGCACTTTTAAATCTATGCAATATACCTAGCAATAGATTACTGCCTAATTCTATCTTAACTAATTACTCATTCGACATAACAGTGTAGAAAGTGAGCTATATTCTAGCCCCAAAAACACCTTTCTTCACAGTAAGTCCTGTATATTGTTCAATTTTCATACCTAGGCCTCCCAAGAACGCCCTAGGTTCACCATAATTTCCAAGCGCATCGAAAGACTTCAGTACGACCGCTACATACATAGAACAATAACATAGTCGTAGTCCTTACTGGAAGCGTCGAGGCCTTTCTTCCTCAATTTTTATACGAAACAACAGGCTGTAAAAGAGAAAACACGTCAATAATGTCGCTAATATCCATGGACTGCATGCAGTAGATAAAGAAAAAGCGCCGCAACGTAACCCTCTCGTGACCGTTAGTCTTGATTGAGACCAAGTTCCTTTTGCTTTTTCTTAGTCAGTCCTTTGGAAACGATACGATAAGATTCGCCAAGATAATACTTAAGAGGTTCATCTCCACTTTCGGGAACATCGTATTGCTGTATCCACTTCATTCCACGAGCCGCCATATAGGGTGCCGGCCTGAAACCCGGTTCATCCCGCAAGATCTCAAAATTAAGCTCAGAAGCTTTAAAAGTGAACGCTGGTTTATCAGACTTTTCCCAGCCGCCAATGGCAAATACTTTCCCTCCTACCTTCCAAACATGAGAGTTGCCCCATTGAACGACATATGTTGTTGCTGGTTGAGAGCGGCAAAATTCATTATATTCCTCGTAAGTCACGTTCACTTCCTTAATTAATATTGCAAACCTTTGGTGCTACCAAGATAGATCAATGCTTCATGTTACTAAAGCCGAATAAATTTAATATGAAGCTGCCTTGCAAAAACAAATCATACCACCATCCATTATTGAGTCACCTTAGCAACTGGTATACCCTGTACACTTAATCAACTCACTCTTCGATCACTGGATAAGGCGTCGTATGTCTTCAAGAAATATCTCATTTTCCTGGATCATCTTCGCCTATATCGCGGCGTGTAGTAGTGGCCTTCTATACCTTGAATTCTGTAACCAGCCAAATCTTCTCATCAACAGTTTTATCGCGGATCTAATTGCTACCGCTGTGATCTTTGTTTTTAGTCGTCTATTT
>MAAC01016493.1_pt1 | contig 14072 bp, 7 predicted proteins | sample 1115981 | NCBI WGS metagenome assembly MAAC01 (sample SAMN04961126, study PRJNA320927) | seawater metagenome | isolation source: sample BD02T64 sea water enriched with oil for 64 days | place: USA:Gulf of Mexico | collected 2013-07-27 | reverse complement strand
ATGGGAATATTAGATAGCGTATTAAAAATATTTGTTGGAGATAAATCCAAACAAGATATTGGCGAAATACAACCTATTATAGATAAGATAAAAACTTTTGAATCGGCTATAGCGCAACTCAGCCTAAATGAGTTACGTGCAAAGTCTGATGAATTTAGAGAAAGAATTAAAGAAGACCAAAAAGAGGTTCAGCAACAAATAGATGACTTAGAAAAAAGATCTGAAACCGAAGAGGATATCAATGTAAAAGAAGAAATCTATAATGAGATTGATCAACTAAAACATGATCGCTATGAAGTAGAAAAGAAAACTTTAGACGATATTCTTCCTGAAGCTTTTTCTGTGATGAAAGAAACTGCAAAACGATTTACAGATAATAAAACACTTACTGTAACTGCCTCTCCTTTTGATAGAGAAATATCTGCAATTAAGAACTATGTAAATTTAGATGGAGATCAAGCCATCTGGGACAACTCTTGGGATGCTGCTGGTAAAGAAGTAACCTGGGATATGGTTCATTACGATGTTCAACTTGTAGGTGGAGTTGCATTACACCAAGGTAAGGCTACCGAAATGCATACTGGGGAAGGAAAAACCTTAGTTGCAACGCTACCTATGTACTTAAATGGATTAACCGGAAATGGAGTTCATTTGGTAACAGTAAATGATTATTTAGCTAAACGTGATAGTGCGTGGATGGCACCTTTATTTGAATTTCACGGTTTAAGTGTGGATTGTATAGATCATCACAAACCTAATTCAGAAGAACGTAGAAAAGCATACAACTCTGATATTACCTATGGAACCAATAATGAATTTGGTTTTGATTATTTAAGGGATAATATGGCACACGCACCTGAAGATTTGGTGCAACGCCCTCACCATTATGCAATAGTAGATGAGGTGGATTCGGTATTGATTGATGATGCTCGTACTCCTTTAATTATTTCTGGTCCTGTACCACAAGGGGATCGTCATGAGTTTAATGAATTAAAGCCTAGGATTGCTGATATTGTTGCTACTCAGAAAAAATATTTGACTGGAGTATTATCCGATGCTAAAAAACTAATCGCTGAAGGGGATGCTAAAGAAGGAGGTTTTCAATTATTAAGAGTTTACCGTGGAATTCCTAAAAACAAAGCACTTATAAAATATCTATCTGAAGAAGGAGTTCGTCAAATTCTTCAGAAAACAGAGAATCATTATATGGCCGACAATAACCGTGAAATGCCTAAGGTAGATGCGGAATTGTGGTATGTAATTGAAGAAAAAAATAATCAGATTGAGTTAAGCGATAAAGGAATCGATTACCTATCTGGGGTAGATGATCCAAATTTCTTTGTGATGCCGGAGATTGGTGTTGAAATTGCTAAAATAGAAGAAAAGGGACTTAATTCTGAAGAAGAAGCAAACCTTAAAGAAGAGCTTTTTAGAGATTTTGGGATTAAAAGTGAGCGGATTCATACTATAAATCAATTACTAAAAGCATATTCTTTATTTGAAAAAGATACAGAGTATGTAGTAATGGAAAACAAGGTGATGATTGTCGACGAACAAACCGGTCGTATTATGGACGGAAGACGTTATAGCGATGGATTACACCAAGCAATTGAAGCCAAAGAAAATGTAAAAATTGAAGCGGCAACTCAAACTTTTGCAACCATAACCCTTCAGAATTACTTTAGAATGTACCGTAAGCTTTCAGGGATGACGGGTACTGCAATTACAGAAGCTGGTGAATTATGGGAAATCTATAAATTAGATGTGGTTGAAATACCAACTAACAGACCTATACAAAGATTTGACCGTGAGGATAAAATATACAAAACAAAACGTGAAAAATACAATGCTGTAATTGAAGAAGTTACTAAACTTTCTGAAGCTGGGAGACCTGTTTTAATAGGTACTACTTCGGTAGAAATTTCAGAATTACTAAGTCGTATGTTGAGCATTCGTAATGTTAGACATAATGTACTTAATGCAAAACTTCATAAAAAAGAAGCAGATATTGTTGAGGAAGCAGGTCACGCAGGAATAGTTACTATCGCAACCAATATGGCAGGTCGTGGAACCGATATTAAATTAACCGACGAAGTTAAAAAAGCGGGAGGTTTAGCCATTGTTGGTACCGAACGTCACGATTCTCGTCGTGTAGATAGACAGTTAAGAGGTCGTAGTGGTCGACAAGGTGATCCAGGAAGCTCACAGTTTTATGTGGCATTAGATGATAACTTGATGCGTTTATTTGGTAGTGAGCGAATTGCCAAAATGATGGATAAAATGGGATTAAAGGAAGGTGAAGTAATTCAGCATTCTATGATTTCTAAATCTATCGAACGGGCACAGAAAAAAGTAGAAGAAAATAACTTTGGGATTCGTAAAAGATTATTGGAGTACGATGATGTGATGAATGCACAAAGAGAGGTTGTTTATAAACGTAGGTATCACGCATTGTTTGGAGATCGTCTAAGAGTAGACATTGCCAATATGATCTTTGATACGGCTGAAGTAGTTGTAGAAACCAACAAAGGAGCTCAAGATTTTAAAAACTTTGAGTTCGAATTAATTCGTTATTTCTCTTTAACCTCCCCTATTTCCAAATCTGAATTTGAGAAAATGGATGCGCAAGAAATAGCTGGAAAAGTTTACAAAGCTGCTTACGATCATTACCAAGATAAAATGGTTCGTAATGCAGAAATTGCTTTTCCAGTAATTAGAAACGTTTACGAAACTCAAAAAGATCAATACAAACGTATTTTAGTGCCTTTTACAGATGGTGTTAAAACATTAAATGTAGCAACAGATCTTGAAAAAGCATATGAGACACAAGGAAAGCAGTTAATTCAAGATTTTGAAAAAAACATCTCTTTAGCAATCATTGATGATTCTTGGAAAACCCATTTACGTAAAATGGATGAGTTAAAGCAATCGGTTCAGTTGGCAGTCCACGAACAAAAAGATCCATTATTGATCTATAAGTTTGAAGCTTTCGAAATGTTTAAAGCTATGATTGAACAGGTAAATAAAGATGTGATATCTTTCTTATTTAAAGGAGAATTACCTCAAGAAAACCAGCAACAAATTAGAGAAGCACAACAAGTTAGAACGAATAAAAATTTAAAAGAGCAAAAGGACGAAATTCAAAATTTAGATGAACGTTCCTCTGTTTCTAGAGCTGCTGGACGAACACAAGGTCAGCAACAACAAGTAACTGAAACTATTGTAAGAGAGCAACCAAAAATTGGTCGTAACGATAAAGTAACCATCAAACACGTGATGAGTGGTGAAAACAAAACTCTAAAATACAAACAGGCTATTCCTTTAATAAATAAAGGAGAATGGGTACTGGTAGAATAAAAGATAATTGAATAACATCATCTTGATTCTAAGGTGATGTTATTCATTCTTTTAATTTGTGATTTCATAAAAACAAAACCACTTTTAAAAACCCATTTCTACAATCTTTATGGAAATGAAATTGGATGAAACTCTTCCTTGTAAGCATTTAATTTTCTTACAAATAACAATATTCTTTATATAAATTGTTAATCACTATCTTAGAGGTACAATTAAAAAAAACGATTTAATATGCGCTTGGTTCGTTTACTTATTTTTTTAAACGCTGTTATCTTTTATGCGCAACCAAGTACCGAAATAAACGATTTATTACTTAAGGCTGAAAATTCGCTTTATAACGACCCATTACAATCTATAGAAATTTGCAACTATTTAGTAGTGAATGCTAATTCTATTATTAATGTAGCTGAAGCTAATTACATTCTTTCAAAAAGTTATTATGTACAAGGAAATTATAATGAAGCACTTAATTCATTATTAAATGTCACTAAAACTTTAGACCAACTTCCTTCGAAAACCCAAATAAATGTACAATCATTTATCGCATTAATTTTTCGGGAATTAAATCTATATGAACTTTCAAATCAGTATTTAGAATCTGCTAATGTAATTAATAATGAAAATAAAGATTCTCGTATTTCTTTCAAATTAGAAAGTGAAAAGGATATAAACATGGCATTAGAAAGCCTAGAGAATGGAAATCCTATTGAAGCATTAACCCTTCTAAACAAGGGAAAACAAAATTTTATAAATAGCAAAGAGAAACATTCGTATCAAAAACTTAGTTCAATTTATATAGATTTAGCTAGAGTTCATTCACAAAGCCTTCAATTAGATTCTACCAATTATTATATAAGTAATTCATTACAATTCATAAAAAAAGAAGGGGAAAATCACTACTTAGAAATGATTTCTTTAACTGAATTAGGGAAACTATATTTTTTACAAAAAGAATATAAGCAAGCTTCCAAAAAGTATCTAGAAGCTTTAATTCTAGCCGAAAGCTTAAATAACAAACCCTATCAAAATGGTATTTCAGAAAATTTAGCTTCTACTTTCTATGCATTAGCTGAAGAAGAAAAATTCTATACTTATAGGCAAAGAGCTTCTTTATTGAATAATGAGTTAAATATTCAAGAAAATCTAATCATTAATACCGTTTATAATTTTATAAACGAAGAACAAAATCTATTATACAAGTCCACCAATAATAAGTATAATCGTTATACTACTATTTTAGGCACCTTATTAGCAATAATTATTCTCACAATTATTATTCTTAAATTTTGGTATCGCACAAAAGAAAAGCAATATAAAAGTATTTTAAAATACACAGAAAACATCAAAAAGAATTCGATAAAGAATCCCATTAAGAAAAAAGAGATGGGAAAAAGTTTAATCATTCCAGAAAAAACAGAACAAACCCTATTAACCAAACTTAATAAATTCGAATCTTCTACACGATGTACAAATAAAGACATGTCTTTAGCACGATTGGCTTCACTAATGGATACCAACACTAAATACCTTTCGGAAGTAATTAATAAATACAAAGGGAAACATTTTAACGTATACATCAATGATTTACGAATAAAATATATCATTGAAAAATTAAAAAATAAACCTCAATATTTAAATTATAAAGTAAGTTATTTAGCCAAAGAAAGTGGTTTTTCTTCGCATAGCAGTTTTGCAACAGTTTTTAAAACTACTACTGGAATTTCACCAACTATATTTATAAATCTATTAAAAAAAGAAATTAAGAACGGGGATATAAATACCCAAGAAACTAATTAAGGAGTTTATGTTTAAAATTTTTCAAAAATATAATAGAGCCATATTTATCTTAATCATTTTTATGATTATAACTCCGTTATATGCACAAAAAGACATAGACAGTATTCTTAGTAAAGCAACACTTGAAATTTTTGAAGACCCAGATAGTGCTATTGAAAAAGGGCTTGAAATTTACACAAATACTGAAGCCACTTCTTCACAAAAAATTAGAGCATTAATATTAATTTCCACAGGATATTCCTCTAAAAGAAATTATGAAAAGTCCTTAGAGTATGCTTTAATGGCTAAAAATAATTTTAATGATGATAAAATTAGTGCTTTAAAAATAAGAACGCTCAATAAAATTGGTGTACAATACCAACAATTAAAAATTTACGATAAAGCTATTGAATATTTAGATGAAGCTTTAAAATTAACAAATACTTATTCTAAAGACGAAGATTCTGTAGCATCTCTATTGGGTTATAATTATATTATTCGTGGATTTATTTATAGAGAACAAATGAGCTGTGATATCGCTTTAAATTATTTTAATAAATCCTTATACCAATACAAGAAAATTGTTGCAAAAAACACAGTGATGAATGCTAACTTAAGCACCTTAACCTATAATAAAGGAAACTGCTTTATTATGTTAAAACAAATAGATTCAGCAAAAATTAGTTTTAATGAATCTATCATTTATGCTAAAAAAATTGACGCAAATAGTTTACAAGGATTTGCACAAAAAGGTCTAGGAGAAGTATATACTATCGAAGGGAAACATCAAGAAGCAATTTTAGTACTCCATGAAGCTATATTAACCTCAAAAGAGGTTGGAGATTTAATATTAAACCAAGGGCTTTATGAAGCGCTTGCTAATAATTTTTTAGCTTTAAATCAATTACAAAATCACCAAAAATATTATACCAAATTTTTAGAAACACAAGCTTTAATTAAGGATACTAAAAGAAAAACAATCAACCAATCTATATCTCATGTTTTAGAAGAAAACAAAAAAGAAATTGGGGAGATAAAATCACAAGGATTTAAAATTCGTTTGTTACTTATTATTTTAATAATTCTATCTGTTTTGTTACTTCTGTTTTTGATGAAAAAGTCTGAAAAGAACCTGAAAACATTTAAAAATAAAATTCAGCTTTTAAAAAAGTAACCTCATCAAACATATATGTGAAGTTTTAAACAATAAACAGTATCACAATACACTTCAATCACTTAAACCATTTTTTGTCTTTGTAATTTCATGAAATCACAAAGACAAGTCTTTTTTATAGCCTTATTAAACAAGTACATTCGCTAAAAATTATAAATAAACAAGACAATTAGTTATGAAAAAAATTAGTACATTAATTATTATAGGTTTATTAGCGATAACCAATTTACAAGCTCAAGTTTATACACTTGGAGTATCTTTTACAGGCGGAGATGTGAACAGTGATGGTACTGTTGTTGCTGGTAGCAATCCAAACGAAAATTTTATGTGGGACATTGACAATGGAGTTACTTTAATAGGTGGAGTTCCTTCTCAAGGATATGGAGGGCGCCCGGCAATCAATAGCGCAGGAACTTTAATTACTGCATCTGCAATAAATTCGGATACAGGTTTAGCTGAAATGTCAATGTACGATATTACCACACAAACATGGACTAATCTTGGTGGTATTGGAGCTTCTTCAGGTAGTTCAACAAGTTCTGCTTGGGGGGTATCTGCAGATGGTTCGACAGTAGTAGGTCTTGGATGGGTTAGTGCTAGTGAGGCACATGCGATAAATTGGACCGAAGAAAATGGTATGGTTGACATGGGTACAACTGTCACTAACAGAAGTACAAGAGTAAATGTTGCAAACCATGATGGTTCTATCATTGCAGGTTGGCAAGATGATGAAATTGGACAGAGACAAGCAGCAATTTGGGAAAACGGAGTACAAACCTTATTAGATTTTGACAATGGATATCCAGCTACAGAAATTGGAGTGATGTCTAACGACGGTGTTTGGTATGGCGGCAGCGGAAATTTTGATAATGGTGAACAAGCATGGAAATATAGCGAAGCTACAGGTATGGTAAATATTGGTCCAAGTCCTCAACCCATGTGGAATGGTGCAGTTAGTGGTTTTTCTGAAGATGGTGAAATTTCTGTTGGATTCTATAGACCTTTTGGACCTTTCCCAGCGGAAGGACGCGGTTTTATCCATACCGATGCAGAAGGAATGACTGACCTTAATGAGTATGCAGAAGCTTTAGAAATAGATACTCTAGGAATGGTGTTTGCTTTACCATTAGCAATATCTGAAGATGGTTCTACCGTAGTTGGTCTTGGAAAAAATTCAAATGGGAATCTAGAAGGATTTGTATTAAAATTAACTGAACCATTAGGTATTAATGAAAGCTATTTCACTGACCTTAGTCTTTATCCAAATCCTGTGAAAAATGAATTAAATATCCAGCATTCTGAAATTATTTCTGCGGTTAAAATTTCAACAATGACAGGGCAATTAGTTTCTAATACCACTCCTAATACAATGGACTCTACTATTTCTATGGGACATTTAAATTCAAGTGTTTATTTAGTAACTGTAACTGTTAACAACCAAGAAAAAACATTTAAAGTGGTGAAGTAACTTTTATTATTTATTAACTATTAAAAAGGAATCTCAGAAATGGGGTTCCTTTTTTTTATATAAAAACTTTAAAATTGATTTTTTTTATAATAACTTGTGCTTTCAAAATTTTTCAATAAAACTAATCCTATGAAAAAAAATGCAATTATTTATTCACTATTAGCTGCTTTGTTTTTTGTTTCCTGTAATTCAGGAAGTGGAGAGTATGATACAAGAGCGGTAGACAGCTTAGATAAATTAACGGAAACTATAGGTGACTTAACTTCTTTAAGTTATACTGTAAACAGCTATTTTGTCAATGAAAAAGGAGAAGAAAACATTAAAGAAAGTGATGTTTATCTTCGAGATTCCAATAAAATGTTTATTGAAAACAAAGGCACGAAAGGAGATAAAAGCTTTTGGTATAATGGGGAGAAATTCGCTTATTTTTTATTCAACAAAAACGAATATGACATTCTAGATGCTCCAGACAATACCTTAAAATTAATAGATAGTATTCATGAGACCTATAACATTTATTTTCCTGCTGCAGATTTTCTATACCCTTCATTAACAGATGACATGATAGACAATTACGATCAGCTTTTATATTTTGGAGAAGAAAAAATGGATGATGTGGATTGTTTTGCATTGGAGGCAACCAATGAAGAAACTATTGTACAGTTTTGGATTCTAAAAGAAACCAATTTACCTCATAAAATGATAATTTCATCAAAAACTAATGAGGATAAATATTATGAAGCAACCTATTCTAACTGGAGAATGAATCCAAAATTACCAGATATAATGTTTGAGTTTCAACCACCAACAGGTTCTGAAAGAAAAAAGTTTGTAGAACAAAATTAAAAAAACGATATGAAAAAATATAAATTTATAGTATTCTTTATAATGTTACTCGTAGGTTCTTCTGCAACAGATTTAATGGCACAGCGCGCACGAGGTGGTGGCGGAAATAGAGGTGGCGGTTCTAGTAGAAGTTATAGTGGAGGAAATAGAAGTAGTAGTTCTAGTGCTAGAAGTTCTAGCGCTAATAGAAGTAGTAGTTCTATAAATGGAGGATCTAGAAAGTCAAGTTCTAGGCCTAGTACCAGTAGTTATAATAAATCTACCCGTCCTTCATCTTCTAGTAGTAGGAATTCAAGTAAATCTTCTTTCGATAAAAATAGAAGTAAATCTAATGTAACTCCTAAAAACTCTAATAACAGAGCAAGTACTGGTAATAGAAGTAACAAAGCGAGTACAGGTAATAGAAGTAATAGCAAAAATAAAGCGAATACAAATACTAGAAACAACTCTAATAACAGGAATAATGCCTCCAACAATAGAGGGAACAGTAATTCCAATAGAAATGTAAATAGAAATACCAATGTAAATGTGAATAGAAATGTTCACGTTAGTTCAAGCCGCCATTATTACAATGGCCATCGTGGTTATCATGGATATCATTATCATGGGTATAGAGGGTATCATTATGGTCCTAGTTGGCATCCTTGGGGCTTTTTCGTAGCAACACTTGCAGTTACTGCAATAATAGTATCTGTTAATAGTACCCCTTATTATTATGATAGTGGAGTTTATTATACCCAATCCTCTGGTGGATATACTGTGGTTAACGCACCTACTAATATTGTTGTAAATACATTACCTGATGGAGTTGAAACCATACAACTTAACGATATAACATACTATTATTTTGCTGGTGCCTTTTATGAAAAATATAATGGAGAATATCGAGTAATAACTGCTCCAGATGGTGCTGTTATTACTAATATTCCTGAAGGTGGAGAAGAATTAGAAATTGAAGATAAAAAATATGTGGTTTATCATGAGACTTACTACCTTCCTTTTTCTCAAAACGGAAAAGACATGTATCAAGTGGTTACAATGGTAGCTGCTGAAGAATAATCATTTCTTAATTATTTAAATAAAAGAACTTCAATTTTATGGGGTTCTTTTTTTTTGTAACTTCGTTTCACAATAAAATTAACTAATCAATACTATTAACAATGAAAAAGTTATCTATTCTATTAATATCTATAGCATTTTTTGCTTGTAAAAATGATAAAGCTACAGATAAGCAATCTGAAAAAGAAGAAGTTAAAGTAATAACAGAAACTTCTAAAGATGAAACTAATGAGCATCCTACTCAAGTTTTTTGGGGAGATACGCACCTTCATACCAATCTTTCTATGGATGCTGGTCTTTTTGGAAACAGAATTGGATTAGACGAAGCTTATAAATTTGCCAAAGGTGAAGAGGTAACCGCTTCAATTGGCATCAAAGCTAAACTTTCTAGACCTCTAGACTTTTTAGTGGTAGCAGATCATTCTGATGGAATGGGACTTTTTCAAGCAATTGATGCAGGAGACGAATGGGTGATGAAAACCAAACAAGGAGAAAGATGGAACGGTCTTATTCATTCCGGTGAAGGTGCTGTAGCTGCTCTTGAATTGATTAAAGCCTTTTCTAATACCAAAATGGAAATGGACCCTAATGATCCTATATTGCAAAAATCGGTTTGGACTGCAACAGTAGAAGCAGCAGAAAAATATAATGATCCTGGAAATTTCACTGCTTTTATAGGCTACGAATGGACTTCCTTAGATAAAGGAAATAATTTACACAGAGTTGTTATTTACAGAGATAATGCAGATAAAACCTTAGGACAAATTCCTGCAGTAACCAATGCTTTATCTCCAGATCCAGAGACTTTATGGCCACAATTAGAAGCTTATGAAAAAAATACGGGAGGGCAAGTATTAGCCATCGCCCATAATGGAAATTTAAGTAACGGTGTAATGTTTGCTGAAACTAGAATGAACGGTGAACCCTTTGATGAATCGTATGTAAAAGAAAGAATTAAATGGGAACCCTTATACGAAGCAACTCAAATTAAAGGAGATGGTGAAGCACATCCCTTTTTATCACCTAACGATGAATTCGCAGATTTTGAAAATTGGGATTTTGGAAATTTAGATCTTAGTGTTAAAAAAACAGACGACATGCTTGCTGGTGAATACACTCGTTCGGCTTTAAAATTAGGATTGAAATTTAAAAATAAACTAGGAACAAATCCATACAAATTTGGATTGATAGGAAGTACAGATTCACACACTACTTTAGCAACAGCAGATGATAATAATTTCTTTGGAAAAGCATCGAATGTGGAACCAAGTGCAGAACGTTGGAAACACCCATTTGTAACTTCAGACCAAGGAGTAATTATGACTTGGCAAACAGTAGCATCTGGATATGCTGCAGTATGGGCAAAGGAAAACACTAGAGAATCTCTTTGGGATGCAATGAAACGTAAGGAAACTTATGCAACTACTGGTCCTAGAATGAAGTTAAGATTCTTTGGAGGATTTGATTATAACAATACTGATTTAAATAATTTGGTAGATGCAGGTTATGAAAAAGGGGTGCCAATGGGTGGCGACTTAAATAATGCTGGGGATAAATCTCCAACTTTTATAACCTATGCTTTAATGGATCCAGAAGGAGGAAGTTTAGATAGAGTTCAAATTGTAAAAGGTTGGGCAAATGCAGATGGTACTTTAGCCGAACAAGTGTATGATGTAATTTGGTCTGGAGATCGTGAAATCAATGCTAAAGGAAAAGTTCCAGCTGTGGGTAATACCGTAAACCTTACCGATGCTTCTTGGGATAATTCAATTGGTTCTACAGAATTAAAAGCAGTTTGGACAGATCCAAACTTTGATCCAGAATTGGAAGCATTCTATTACTTAAGAGTTATTGAAATACCAACACCACGTTGGACGCTTTACGATAAATTAAGATTCAACATTACAGATATGGGTGACGAAGTTCCAATGACAGCACAGCAAAGAGGGTATACCTCTCCAATTTGGTATTCGCCTAAATAAAATATTATTATGAAAAAATTAGTTCTAATTGTATGTACACTGTTATTACTCATTGGATGTAAATCTGAAGTAAAAAAAACGGAATCAATTGATAATTCTAAACAAGAGACTCAAACCTTAAAAGAAAAAGAGTATTCTCCTTATGTAGGTGATTATGAACCAACATCATTACCGGATGGATATGACAAACCACTTTGGGGAGACACACATTTACACACTTCATACTCTACAGATGCAGGTATGATTGGTAACACTTTAGGGCCAGAAGATGCTTATAAATTTGCTATGGGAGAACAAGTAATTGCATCCCATGGGGTGGCGGTTAGATTGATTCGTCCTTTAGACTTTTTAGTAATTGCAGATCATGCTGAAAATTTAGGAACGGCACCCATGATTGCCGAATCTAATCCGATATTATTAGAAAACAAATTTGGGAAGACATTACATGATTTAGTCAAAGCGGATAAAGGGCATGATGCATTTCAAAAATGGGTTGCCACAGTAGCAATGAATACTGATAGTATCAATAGTCCAGAAATGATGCGTACAGCATGGGATCGTGAATTAGCTTTTGCTGATGAATATAATGATCCAGGAAAGTTTACTGCGATGATTGGTTTTGAGTGGACATCAATTAACACCCCCAAATTACCTGGAAATCTTCATCGAGTTGTAATTTTTAGAGATGGTGCAGAAAAGGCAAAGACAGTCCTTCCATTTAGCACTTTCGATTCCTATGATCCAGAAGATCTTTGGAAATACATGGACAACTATGAAAAAAATACTGGAGGTTCTGTATTAGCGATTGCTCATAATGGTAATTTATCAAATGGATTGATGTTTCCTGATGAAAAAAGATTGAATGGTAAACCAATTGACAAGGATTATGTTACCACAAGAGCACGTTTTGAACCGCTATATGAGGTCACTCAAATAAAGGGAGATGGTGAGGCGCATCCATTTATGTCGCCTAATGATGAATTTGCAGATTATGGTAGCTGGGATAAATCTGATATTGCAGGATTAAACCCTAAGGAAGATTGGATGTTACCCTATGAATATACTCGTTCTGCTTTACAAATAGGAATGCAACTCGAAGATAAGCTGGGTGTGAATCCATACAAATTTGGGATGATTGGTGGTACAGATTCACATACATCCTTAGCTACTACAAGAGAAGAAAATTTCTTTGGAAAGGCATCGCATTTAGAACCAGAAGCAGACCGATGGAAACATGTATTAATTGGATCCTTAAGCGGTGATGATAATTTGTCAAGTTATTCATACGAGACTATCGGTGCTGGTCTAGCTGCTGTTTGGTCAAAAGAAAACACGAGAGAGGCTATATATGATGCCATGGAAAATAAAGAGACCTATGCGACCACAGGAACTAGAATTATAGTACGTTTCTTTGGAGGTTGGGATTTTAATAATAGTGATTTAGGGGATGATTTTGTTGCAAATGGTTATGAGAAAGGGGTTCCAATGGGAGGCGATTTAAATTTTGCTAAAGGTCAAAAAAGCCCATCTTTTACAGTAAGAACAACCAAAGATATTGATGGTGCTAATTTAGACAGAATGCAGATGATTAAAGGGTGGATTGATGATAACGGAGAACGGCAAGAACGCATTTATGATTTGGCAGTATCTGACAATCGAGAAATTGGAGCAAATGGTCGTTGTACAACTCCAGTAGGAAACACAGTGAATGTTAAAGATGCAAGTTATGCAAATGATATAGGAGATATTGGGTTTGAAACTGTTTGGATCGATCCAGATTTTAACCCAAAGCATAGCGCATTCTATTATATTCGAGTATTGGAAATCCCAACACCAACTTGGCAAGCCTATGACTCAAAATTTTATAATATTGAAATGGATGAGAAAGTTGAAATGATGGCTCAGGAAAGAGCTTATACAAGTCCAATTTGGTATTTGCCTAAATAAACTAATACTATTTACAAAAACACTTATAAGACTGTCTTTTTAGGCAGTCTTTTTTTTAAATTTACAAAATGAAGAAACTACTTAAAGAACCCTTTTTCCATTTTATTGCCATTGGTATTTTACTGTTTATTTTGTATGGATGGGTGAATGATAAAACTGATTCTAAAGATACCATCATCATTAACGATTTTGATGTAAGCAGTATTATTTCAAAATGGGAGATGCAATGGAAACGACCTCCAACCGAAAAAGAATTGGAAAATTCTATCCAACTAAACATCAAACAAGAGGTTTTTTACCAAGAAGCTTTAAAAATGAATTTTGATCATAATGACGAAATCATCAAAAGAAGGTTGTCTCAAAAAATGCAATTCTTATCCAATGATATTGCAGCGATGATAGAGCCTACAGATAAAGAGTTAAAAGAATATTATAAAGAACACGCAGACAAATATTTAAATCC
>MAAC01011570.1_pt1 | contig 14085 bp, 10 predicted proteins | sample 1115981 | NCBI WGS metagenome assembly MAAC01 (sample SAMN04961126, study PRJNA320927) | seawater metagenome | isolation source: sample BD02T64 sea water enriched with oil for 64 days | place: USA:Gulf of Mexico | collected 2013-07-27 | reverse complement strand
AGCCAATCAGCAGATGATATTACCCAGCAAACCCTCAATTTTACCGACGTTCCAGCGCTAAAACCTTGTTGGTCAAATCAAAGTAATGATGGCAGAGAGGAAAATACACCGACCGTAGAGCGGAATTTCTTCCTACAAAGGCCCTGGCATAGGGAAGAATGGCAAGCGTCGTTTACACCTGAATTTATTTTGGTTGAACATGTAAATGCTGTGGTGATTTCTAAATCGATGGCAGAAGATAATCATTGGGTAGCGGGGCAATGGCTGAGTGCTTCATTACTTGATGACCATGAAAATCAGATATTAAACACCATTACACAAGTCTTTATTGATGAGCGGATCAGCGATGATTTAATTTATGGTGAGTTTGATTGCTCAGCTAATCATCAAGTGAAAGACATCAGCTTATCAACCGCCACCGACGAACAAGTTATTGATTACCAAAATAGACTTGAGCAGCAAAAGCAAGCCGCTAAATCACAGCAACAGCAAATTTTAGTCAGGCTAAAACAGCAAGATCAATATATTCCCATTCGTTTAGTGGCAGGAGGGTTAGACGATGCTTGAGTTCTTTTGGAAAATTTTTGAAATTACCGTCATCCTTGCGTTATTGATCCCGATGGCGGCCATGCTGGTGTGGGTGGAACGTCGGATGATTGGTATTTGGCAAGACCGACTAGGCCCTAACAGAGTGGGACCCTTTGGTATTTTGCAGTCCTTTGCTGATTTATTGAAAATATTAGGCAAGGAAGATTGGATCCCACCTTTTAGTGAAAAAATGGTCTTTACCTTAGCGCCAGTTATTGGTGCGGTATGTGTGCTGATGAGTTTTGCCGTCATTCCTTTTTCACCGAGTATCGGCGTCTCTGATCTCAATATTGGTTTGTTGTTTTTTCTGGCAATGGCATCATTGGCGGTGTATTCCGTGGTACTTGCAGGTTGGGCGTCAAATTCTAAATATGCATTACTGGGGGGGATGCGAGCCGCAGCTCAAACAGTGAGTTATGAAGTGTTTATGGGGCTTTCTGTGATGGGAGTGGTGTTATTAAGCGGCACTTTTAACTTGAGAGAAATTGTTTTAGCCCAAGCTAATGGTTGGTTTATTCAAAGTCAATTTGTTGGTTTTGTGATCTTTCTTATCGCCGGTATTGCCGAGAGCCACCGTCTACCTTTTGATTTACCCGAAGCCGAAACAGAATTAACCGCCGGGTTTCACACCGAATATTCAGGGCTGAAATTTGCCTTGTTCTTTTTAGGTGAGTACTTAGGTGTCACGCTAATTTCGGCGATGACAGTAGTATTATTTTTTGGTGGTTGGATGATGCCAGAGCCGCTTGATGCATGGTTACCGCCCTTTGTCTGGTTTGTCGCTAAAATATTTTGTTTCATCATGTTCTTCATTTTATTAAGAACCTCGTTGCCACGCCCTCGGTTTGACCAATTACTGAGTTTTGGTTGGCTAGTTATGTTGCCTTTAGCCTTGGCAAATTTACTGGTTACCGCGCTTTTAAAATTGACAGGAGTACTGTGATGTTTAGCCAATTACGCACCATGTGGTTAGTACTCAAGCATACTTTTACCAAAGCGGATACGGTTGAGTATCCTGAGCAAAAACCCTATTTAGCGCCAAGATATCGTGGTCGAATTATTTTATCGAGAGACCCTGATGGTGAAGAACGTTGTGTCGCTTGTAATCTGTGCGCCGTTGCTTGTCCGGTCGACTGTATCGCTTTACAACAAACCATCGATGATGATGGCAGAAAACGCGCAGAATTTTTTCGGATTAACTTTTCTCGTTGTATTTTGTGTGGATTCTGCGAAGAAGCCTGTCCTACTTACGCCATACAATTAACACCCGATGTTGAGTTAGCAGAATATGATCGGCAAAACCTTGTTTACGAGAAAGAGCATTTATTGATTAAAGGGGTAGGGAAGTATCCGGATTATAGTTTTTATCAACAGTCGGGTATTGCCATTAAAGGCAAAACTAAAGGGCAAGGGGTTCAAGAAAAACCACCTATTGATATTAAGGGGTTAATGCCATGAGTTATGCTTTTGCTTCGATAGAAACCTTATTTTACTTAGCTGGTTTGATTGCCATTGTCGCCAGTATAAAAGTTATTACACAAAAAAATACCGTACATGCCTTACTTTATTTGGTTATCTCTTTATTGGCGGTAGCGGTTTGCTTTTATTTAATGGGAGCGCCATTTGCCGCAGGGCTTGAGGTGATTGTTTATGCCGGCGCGATACTGGTGCTGTTTGTTTTTGCCATTATGATGTTTGGTTTAAAAGAAGATGAAGTTAACCATGCTCCACAAAATAAAGGATTGTCGATGTGGTTCGGCCCGTGTTTATTAGCGCTTTGTCTACTGGCTGAAATGGTGATTTCATTTGATAGTGCGGATATTCAGCATCGCCTTGCAGGGACAGTGGTTAGCTCTAGAGAAGTGGGTATTTTACTGTATGGCCCCTACTTATTGGCGGTGGAAATTGCATCTTTTCTCTTACTTGCCGGTTTAATCGCTGGTTATCACTATGCAAAACCAGATATTCAAGGAGGACATCTATGACCACTATTCCGCTAGAGCATGTATTAATACTGGCTTGCATATTATTTGTTATTGGTTTTGTTGGCGTGGTTGTTCGCAAAAACACCTTATTTATGTTGATGAGTTTAGAAGTCATGTTAAATGCTGTTGGTGTCGCTTTTATTGGCGCCGGCAGTGTTTGGCAACAAGCGGATGGTCAGGTGATGTTTATTTTAATTCTCACCTTAGCCGCCGCAGAAGTTGCGGTTGGACTGGCGTTACTTATTCGCATGCAGCAGCGTTTTAAATCTCTTGATATTGACTGTTTAAGTCAACTTAAAGGATAGGTGAATTAATGTTACTTAGTTTATTACCTTTTTATCCATTAGTGAGCTTTTTATTGTTAATCACCTTAAGTAAACGGTTGTCATGGCTACATGTCACCGGCTTAAGTGTTGGTTCGATGTTGTTATGTGCTTCATCAAGCTTGGTATTGTTAAATCAAATAAACCAACTTGAGAATGGTGTGATCACCGCCCACTTATGGCAATGGTTTTCATTAGCCAATGACGGCGGCACTACCGATGTTAACTTTGCTTTTTATCTTGATGGTTTATCTGCCGTGATGATTTCGGTGGTCTCAGGGGTGGGTTTTCTTATTCACGTTTTTGCTGCCGCGTACATGAAAGAAGATGAAAACTTTGCTCGCTTTATGGCCTATATGAATTTATTTATTGTCGCCATGTTGATTTTAGTCTTGGCGGATAATTTAGTGCTGCTTTACCTTGGCTGGGAAGGTGTTGGACTGTGTAGTTTCTTATTAATTGGTTTTTGGTATCAAGATAAAGCCAATGTTAAAGCGGCCAAAAAAGCGTTTATTGTCACGCGTGTTGGCGATACGGCCATGGCGATTGGTTTGTTTATGTTATTTAAATCCTTAGGTAGCATGAATATCAACGAAATTGGTCAGTTAGCAACCCTGCAATGGCAATTGGGTAGTGAGCAAGCCTATTGGATTTGTTTATTATTGCTTGGCGGCGCGGTAGGTAAATCTGCCCAGCTACCTTTGCAAACATGGTTGCCTGATGCGATGGCAGGGCCGACCCCGGTCAGTGCCTTAATACATGCTGCCACTATGGTGACGGCTGGAGTCTACTTGATCGCCAGAATGAATGCCTTATTTGTCCTTTCACCTGAGGTGATGAACTATGTTGCTTGGGTGGGAGCAAGTACCTTATTGCTTGCTGGGTGTGCGGCACTCGTACAATCAGATATCAAGCGGGTATTAGCGTATTCAACCATGAGCCAAATTGGTTACATGATGCTGGCATTAGGAGCAGGAGCTTGGTCGGCAGGTATATTTCATTTAATGACCCATGCCTTTTTTAAAGCGTTATTATTTTTAACCGCCGGTGCGGTCATTTATGCATTACATCATCAACAAAATATTTTCAAAATGGGTGGTGTGTTAAAACGTTTACCGGTTGAATCAACCCTTTTTATTATTGGTTTGATCTGTTTAATGGCGCTCCCAGGAACCTCAGGGTTTTTCTCTAAAGAAGCCATTATTGCCGAGCTTTGGTCCTCCTCTACCGCTGGTGCTGCTTTATGGTGGTGCGCGATTATCGGTGCACTTATCACCAGTATTTATAGTTGTCGATTATTCTTTATTGCCTTTTTAGGCTCTGAGCGTTTTACTCATCCTGTTGAAAACTCCACCAGTAAATTATTAATGGGTGCGTTATTTACCTTGGCATTTTTATCCTTAATCGGTGGTTTTATTACCCCTGATTTATCAGGGATTTTTGCTAGTGTCGACAGTAGTAAATCAATAGGGGAAGAACCAGCTTGGTTACATACCGTGGCGATAATAACGCCGTTTGTTGGCATTGCATTATCATGGTGGTTCTTTAAAGGATTTCGCCAAGGTGATACCGCCTTATTATCTGCAGCTGAGCAAAGTATTGTTTCTAGTAAGGTAAAAAGTTTTTGTTTCTCCGGCTTAGGTTTCGATCGTTTATATCAGATGACATTGATTAAGCCGTTTGTCTTTTTAGCGCGCCTTAACCGCCGAGATGTCGTGGATCAATTGATGATGACTAGTGCTTGGTATATTGGTTTATGGCGAGATGTTTTAGTGTTTAGTCAAAACGGTTTATTACGCTGGTACGCTGCCGCTTTTGCTTTGGGGTTAGTATGCCTGATTGGAGGTGTATTGTTATGATCATTTCTTTGCTTATCTTCGCATTAATATTGTCAGGGGCGCTGTCATGGTTGGCAGAATCACGTAAAGCAGGCAATGCAAAAATTGTGGCACTGTTAGCAACTGTATTTTTGGCGATAATGTTCATTGCCTATTTATTGAGTACCGACCAAGACTTCAGTCAGCTGGTAATGCTCGCTGATGTATCATGGATTGAAACGTTTAACATTCGTTACTCAATAGCGTTAGATTATTTAAGTATTATGCTGCTATTACTGACTTTTTTACTCTTGTTGGTGGCGGTGCTCATTTCTTGGCGAGAGATCACTCATCGCGTTGGCTTTTATTATTTCAATTTAATGCTCACCATCGCCGGCATTATCGGGGTATTTACCGCGGTAGATCTGTTTTTGTTTTTCTTCTTTTGGGAAGTTATGTTGTTACCTATGACGGCATTAATTGCCATCTGGGGTCATGAAAATAGGCACTTTGCTGCAATTAAATTTTTCATATTTACCCAAGTGAGCAGTCTATTAATGTTGGTAGCGATTATTGTTATGGCCTATTTGCATCAACAGCAAGTGGGTCAATTAAGCTTTGCTTATCAAGATTGGTTAACACTTAAACTACCCAACGAACTCGCTTATTATATGATGCTAGGTTTCTTTATCGCTTTTGCGGTTAAGCTGCCTTCTTTTCCTGTGCATAGTTGGTTGCCTGACGCCCATACCCAAGCGCCAACTGCTGGCAGTGTGTTATTAGCTGGAATTCTTTTAAAGACCGGTGCTTACGGTTTAATTCGTTTTGTTATTGTCTTGTTTCCTCAAGCGAGTGCTGAGTTTGCACCCATTGCGGCCATTTTGGCATTAGCGAGTATTTTATATGGCGCTAAAATGGCGTTTGCGCAAACCGACTTTAAGCGGCTGGTAGCCTACAGCAGTATTAGCCATATGGGCTTTGTCATGTTGGCGTTGTTTTCCTTTAATGCCAATGCTTTTCAAGGAGCGATCATTACCCTGGTTGCCCATGGATTAAGTAGTGCGGCATTATTTGCTTTTGCCGGAATGATCTACGCGCGTATTCATTCGCGGGACTTAGCCATGATGGGTGGCTTTTGGAAGTCTGCGCCATTGATGGGCGGTTTTGCGTTAGCTTTTGCGGCATCTGCGTTTGGTTTACCGGGGCTAGCTAACTTTGTCGGTGAATTTTTTAGCTTAATTGGTTCTTATCAACGTTTCCCTGTGATCACGGTCTTTGCCGCTTTGGGAATTATTGGTTCAGCCATTTACGGAATGCTGTTATTTCAATCTAGCTTTCAAGGGCCGGCAAAACATGCTTTTATTGATCTGACAATACGAGAAAGCTTTATTGCCATCAGCTTATTCAGTGCCTTATTAGTACTTGGTTTATTCCCTAATTTAGTTTTTCAATTTACTTTTAATGGAGGCCTATAATGGAACTTTCAGCCTTTATTGCCCTTACTCCTCAACTCATTATTGCGAGTGGTGTTGTGCTTGCCATGCTGTTAGTGGCATGGCAGCGTAGCCAAAAGATGATTGCTTATTTCACTACACTCATTTTGTTGATGGCTATTATTGCTACCGTGGACGCTATGGGCGGTGAAAAGACCTTTGTTACTACTTTGTTAGCAGTGGATGATTATAGCCGCTATGCATTTATTTTGGTGCTTGTCAGCAGCCTTTGCTGTGTTTATTTAAGCACCCTAACGCTAAGTCAGGGTGTGGAAGTGCATGATGAATATTATCTGCTGTTATTGCTGGTGGTTTTAGGTGCAGGCATACTGATTGTCAGTGAACATTTTGCCAGTTTATTTTTAGGTTTTGAACTACTCAGTATTGCCTTGGTTGGCTTAGTTGGCTATTTTAGACAATCGCAATTTTCCGTTGAAACCGGCTTTAAATATTTAATACTAAGCGCCAGCGCTTCAAGTTTTATGTTACTTGGTATTGCTTTTATTTATGCACAAACAGGAGACTTAAGTTTTTCTCACGCCGTAGTAGAACAGGCAAATAGCACGTTATATGCTTCGTTAAATCAAAGTGTGCTATATCAATTAGGTTTTATTCTATTCTTTGCTGGTATCGCTTTTAAGTTATCGTTGGTGCCTTTTCATTATTGGACTCCTGATGTTTATCAAGGTGCCTCAACACCGGTGACATTATTGTTAGCAACGGTCTCTAAATGCGCGATGTTTATTGTGTTATTGAAATGTTGCTTTACTGCTAGTCATTTTTCTTTGATCCAAGGCTCTAATGTCTTTTCTTTTATTGCTTGGTTGGCTATTTTGTCAATGATTGTTGGTAACTGTTTGGCACTCAAACAGCAAAAAATTAAACGCTTATTAGGTTATTCGTCGATAGCTCACATGGGGTATTTACTGATTGTTGTGTTGCTAGGGAATTTAGCCGGTATTGATTTTGCTTGGCAGAGTGCCTTGTTTTATCTTTCAGCTTACTTGTTAGCCAATGTCTCTATCTTTACCGTGTTAACGTTTAGCGATAAATCAGCAGAGGGAAATACGGTAACGATTAACAGTTGGCAAGGTCTATTTTGGCGACAGCCTTTACTGGCGACCTTAGTGATATTCTCGGTATTAAGCTTTGCCGGTATTCCTTTAACGGCGGGTTTCATTGGTAAATTTTATTTAGTGTCTTTTGCTGCGGATCACGCACTATGGTCATTACTGGCGGCGTTAATTGTTGGCAGTGGTATCGCGCTGGCTTATTATTTACCGGTAATTTTTACGTTGTTTTCAGAGCCGAAAGTGACAGACGCTGAAGAAGCGCAGCTTGAGATTACTTTAGCTGACAAGTCGCTAGTAAGTCTTTATATTGCTTTAGGTTTTGTTTTAGGGGTTTACCCTGATGTGATAGGTAAATTGCTTCAACAGTTATGAAGGGATTGGTTAAATTGACAAACAATTTGTTGAATTGACTATTCGTTATTTTATTTATGCTTGCTTTTATAAGTCTTAGTCCTTAATGCATTGTTATCTATAGATATTTATATGTGGCTTAATATTTGAATAAATAGCCAAGTTATAACAATAAATTCAGCATAATAAATTAAGGACATCCCCTATGAGAGTTACAAAGATTATTGCCGCCTTAGGTTTAACTACATTAATGAGCGGCTGTGTTGTTATTGCTTCTACACCCTCTCGTGCTAATTTTCATCAACATCAAGAATTAACCATTAGTGCCGAAGCACTGACGGCGATGGATATTGAAGCAGGATCAGGCAGTTTGGTTATTCGTGGCGAGGAAGGATTATCGGCCATTAAGGTTACCGCCGATATCTATACCGATAAAAAAAATCCTGATGATTATCAGCTAACTTTAGATAAATCCGCTAAAACAGCCTTTTTAGTGGCCAAAAATAATAGCTCATCAGGCTTTTGGGTCGGAAATTCACCACATATTGATTTAGTTGTGCATGTACCCGCCGAGATGATGTTAGACATAAATGATGGCTCAGGGGATATCGAAATTTCCAATATTCAAGGTTCCCTTGATGTACATGATGGCTCAGGCGATTTAACAATCGAAAATATCGGCAGTAACGTTAATATAAAAGATGGCTCTGGTGAAATTGAAATTAGCCATGTTAATGGTGCACTGAACATTACCGACGGCTCAGGTGAAATCACTATTGATACTGTTGAAGGTGATCTCACTATAGATGATGGTTCAGGGACGATATATGCAAAAAACATTACTGGCAATGCTGATATAGATGATGGCTCTGGTGACTTAACGGTTAAACAAGTGACGGGTATTGTCACCATAGATGATGGTTCAGGTAGTATCAATATTGATAATGCTGGCGGCTTAAAAATTCTCGAATCGGGATCTGGTGGCTTAAAAGTGAACAATGTTAAAGGTGGTTTTCAGATAGATAGTTAAGCTACCTTCTTTGAATAATTAATTGCCTCAAAATACCTTTTGAGGCATTTTTTATACCAACTTGATCAAAAAATTAATATATTTGACGTTATTAGTTATTAATGTCTTGCTTCTATTTTGAACACATGTATAATGCGCGCCTCGATATTGAGTGGCTGGATCTACTCGATATATTTAAAAAAGTGTGGGGTTATCCCAATAGACTTGCCCAGCTGGTTTCCTAATTCAGCTATAGAATGTGCCTTAAGTCTTCCGGTGGTTTCCTCGTTATTGAACGCAGGGGTTGTTAGCTTACAGCTATACCTGCCATTGAGAAGACAAAATTTATGTTAAATATTGACAATGCCCCTGTAGGCTTTGATGCCCTTGGTTTGCCTGAAAACTTATTATCTGCTGTAAAGGCGTTAGGGTTTGAAAATTCAACTGCTATTCAAGCGCAAACTATTCCACCTTTATTAGAAGGTTTTGACGTACTTGGTGAAGCGCAAACTGGTACCGGTAAAACCGCTGCTTTTGGTTTACCCGCGTTAGCGAAAATAGATACCTCCATTAGAAAACCACAATTGATGGTATTAGCACCTACTCGCGAATTAGCAATGCAAGTTGCAGAAGCTATCGAAACTTTCGCTAAGAATATGAAAGGTTTAAAAGTGGCTACCTTATACGGTGGTCAATCTTATGGTCCACAATTTCAACAATTAGAACGTGGTGCTCAAGTAGTTGTTGGTACGCCGGGTCGATTAATGGATCACCTTCGTCGTAAAAGTCTTAAATTAGACCAGTTAAAAGTTTGTGTACTTGATGAAGCCGATGAAATGTTAAACATGGGCTTTTTAGAAGACATTACTTGGACACTTGACCATGTGCCAGACACTACTCAAATGTGTTTATTCTCGGCAACTATGCCAGCGGGCATTCGTAAAATTGCTAATCGTTTCTTAAAAGAACCTGTTCATATAAAAATTGCCGCAGTTAAGAAAGAAAAAGCCAATATTACCCAATATGCTTGGAAAGTTAGTGGTATTCAAAAAATTACTGCTTTAACGCGTATTGCTGAAATCGTTGATTATGATGCGATGATTATTTTTGTTCGTACTCGTAATGACACGGTTGATATTGCTGAAAAATTAGAACGTGCCGGTTATCCTGCTGTTGCATTAAATGGCGATATGAACCAACAACAACGTGAAAGAACCATTGACCAATTAAAATCAGGTGGTTCTTCTATTCTAGTGGCAACTGATGTTGTTGCTCGTGGTTTAGATATTCCTCGTATTTCATTAGTGATTAACTATGACTTACCTGGTGATAACGAATCTTATGTTCACCGCATTGGTAGAACAGGTCGTGCCGGTCGTGAAGGAACAGCAATTTCGTTTGTTCGTCCTCGTGAAATGTATTCATTACGTCACTATGAGCGTTTAACTTCTGGTGTAGTTAAGAACTATGATTTACCAAATATTGAAGAAATTGGTAAAAAACGTATTGAAAAAACACGTGTTGAAATGGCGTCGATTATTGCTGAAAAAGATTTATCCGCGATGCGCGAAATTATTGAAACTATGGCTACAGAGTCTGAACTTTCAATGACTGATTTAGCGGCCGCGTTATTGTTCCAAAGACAAATCAAGCAGCCTTTACAGCCAAAAGAAGATCCTAAACCTCGTCGTGATACTCGTGAACGTAATGATCGTAACGACAGAGATGGTCGTGGCAGAAACGATAGCCGTCGTGATGCACGTGGTGAACGTGGTGAAGGTCGTGGCCGTGATAATCGTGCTGAACGTGCTCCTCGTAAGGCAAAAGAAGTACGTAATGATGTTGATTGGCAGACTTACCGTCTAGAAGTAGGTAAAGAGCATGGTGCTAAGCCTGGTGATATCGTTGGTGCAATCGCGAACGAAATTTCATTAGACAGTAGCTATATCGGTCAAATTAACTTACATGAACGCCATACGTTTGTTCAGTTACCAAAAGGTATGCCTGACAAGTCGTTCTCACAGTTAAAGCGTGTTCGTGTTCGCCGTCAAGCCTTAGAGATTACAGTATCTGATACGCCAGTGGCTGCAGAACGTCCACGTCGTAAAACAGAAAGAAGTGATCGTCCAAGACGTGCCAATTAAAAACACGTTTATTGAACAATTTAAAGGACGCTAATTTAGCTGTCTATTAAATCAAAAAGTGGCTATTCAAGAGATTGAATAGCCACTTTTCGTATAGAGACATTGAAAATAAAAGCCCCTTGGAATTCCTTTGGCGTACAGTAAATTTTAACTGACGCAGTATTTATTATCTCATAGCACTCGGATTAAAGTGCATTGGTTAAGCCTTCATTTAACGCCGTGGCTGACTTTGCCGATTATTTATTGATTTAGTCAAGCCCAGCCATTACCTTTACGCGATTTCTTTCTAATAAAGCTTGATAGGTTTTATCGCCTAGACCAACGTCAATGAATAATTGCTTCATTATGGCCTCCGGATACAAGTAAGCATTATAGTCGGGCAACCAGCCGTTGTTCATCATACTGAGTATCATGTTTTTGGCTTTTTCTTTGTGCTGTCGAAATAACAACCAGCGCGCATAATAGATATCTTTTCGAACATGACTCTGGGCTAAACTGTTATCAAGTTGTTGGGCCAAGTCGCTAACTAATGGCATTTTACCGCGTTTGGCTTGTAACTGGACAAAATAGGTCAGCAAATTACGATTCTTAGCGGTCAATTCTATTTTCCCCCGAGCTTCTGGATTGAGAATATTGTGTGCAAGTTCTGGCAATAGACGTAAAAAAGCCTGGTATGCTTCTTCATCATCCCCCATCAGTTCAAGTGCCAGCAGGTAGCCTCTGGCATATCGTGCATTGTCTTGATGGATGGCTATGCGTTGTTCGATAAATACTATAGCATCCTGATAGCGGCCTTGGGCGGCAGCTAGGGAGGTCTGAATAAACAATTTAAACGATGGGTTGACCTGTTGGCCTTGTAACTTAGTCAGTGTCTCAGCAACCCTAGTAGATTTCCCCAGCGCCAACTCTATCTGCGCCTGAGTCAGTTGATACGAAAGTTGCTTATGCATAGTCGAGGGGTGTTTTTTTGCCCATAACAAAAATGCGCGGGCCCGGTCGATAGTAATAGGCAAAAAATCCAGCTCTTCAATTGCCCGATTGGTGTAATCGAGTTGTAAGTCTAATGCTCGGCGGTAGTAAAATCTGGCTTGCTTTTTGTCTCCAGCATTGAGGTAGGCATAAGCGAGGCTTCGATTGACCATCGGTGACATAGGTGCCAATGCATAGGCCGTTTGGCTCATACTTAGACCTTGTTTGTATTTGCCCATCCCACGGTTCATCTCGGCGTACCACATATAAGAAAATGGGTAATTTGGAGCCAATTCTATTGCTCTTTTAAACAGTTCTTCGGCCTGAGGCTTTTTACCTTGGCTGCTCAGCAACATAGCCTGAGCTGCTATTGCCTGGCCAAGTTCTGGTTGGTGTGTTAACGCTTGTTGCAATAGCGGACGACACTTGTCTAATGCTTGTTCAAGTGACCAGTCGGCATATATATGTAAAGAATGGTAGGTATCACAAAGGCCTACAGCCGCCAGAGGAAATAATGACTGTTGCTGTTGCATCTCTTCATAAACAGCTTTGGCTCTATAGAGTGCCGGACCATTGCGTTGCTGCCATAAATGACGTGCCAGCAGGTATTGATCGAAACTGCGGTTATCTATAAGCCCCGACTTAAAAGCGGGTAACGTCTGTTGTCGCTTAAACAGCGCTAACAAGGTTTCCACTATCGTGTCTTGCAGGGCGAATAAATCATTAACTTCACCGTTAAACACTTTCGCCCAAATGACTTCTTGGCTGTCAACCTGAACCAGTTGCAGAAATACCCGAATGTTGTTGTCTTGTTTATGTATTCGACCCTTTATGACGGTCTGGGTGCTGGGCGATGACGCTGTTTGATTTAAGGACACAACACGCATCTGCTTAATTTGCATCAATTGGGTGAGCAAAACATCGTTTAACGCATCGAGTTTTTCAGCCTGACCAAGGTTTTCGGTGCTCAATCGCTGTAATGAGACAGAATTGATCTGGGCGATGCTAAGCGGGCTTAGTTGCTGTTCGGGCTCTTGCCGTGATTTAGTGAAATGCAGGACACTGATGACAACTACAACAAACAATGCAACAAGCCAAAAGTGCCATTTTTCTCGTCCATTTTTTCCGAGTTCATTAGAGCTAAGCTGCGATACATCTTGGGTAGCGGTGTTCCCAGTGTTTGTAGCTATTTTCGTTTGATTTGCTAATGCTGGTAGCGCTTTTACTTGTGCAATCAGGCGATAGCCCTTGCCGGAAACTCGCTGAATATAAGCCGGCTCAGCTGCCGTATCTCCTAATGCCTTGCGTAATTGTGCAATGGCCTGATAGACAGAGCTATCACTTACCACTTGTTGCTGCCAAACGCTTGCCATCAGAGTTTTCAGACTGAGCGGCTCTCCATCACCTTCTACCAAAACAAGCAATATCGCCATCACTTTAGGCACAAGAATAATTTGATTATCCGCGTTGGAAATTCTATTTAACTCGGGCTCAACCTTCCACTGCCCGACCATAAAGGCCTTGTCGTTATGCAAAAATATTATCCACCGCGAAAACTTGAGGTATTCTAACAGATATCGTCAAGTTTCAAACTATTCTAACTAGTTGTTTTTATTACATTCAAAAAACTTTTAGAAATATTTTAACTAAGTTTTAAGCATCTTTTGTCAGTTAAAGGCAATATCCCTTTAGCCAATTTAATACCAATTTCATTAAGTTATTGCCCACTTGTGCTGGTTAAAATAATCCAAGGCGGCGTTGCTCTCAATCCTAATAGCCAGCTATTAGTCAATCGAGCGCCTTGCCCTGAATTATTTTTCCTAGGCACAACAAGATCACAAACTTAATGAAACTGGTATAACATAGAGAAAATTGATGAAAATGATAAAAGACAAATCAGGTTTAAGCCGACTATTAGCAAGCATGAGTTGTATGCTAGTCATTTTTTGTAGTCAGGTTTGGGCTGATAAAACCGCCAAATTGACTGCAGAAGAAAAGGCTTCTTGGGATAACGCTTATAATAGCTCAACAAAAGAGAGATTCATTCCGGTTGAACTTTTTACCGGAATAAAATGGGATGGGAAACATGAATTAACACTAAAAGAGGCTACTACCTCCGTCTCTGCCTGTGACCCGAACAATGGAAAGCGATGCACTAGTTTTGACATTACTGGTCCATTCAAAACAGATAAAAATGATACCAAGATTGAATGGGTTGGTAATGAAATTCCCTATTATCGAAGAACATTTAGTACCAGACGTATGGGAGAGGTTGAATCTCTTTTTACCATCAATAATTCAAAAGATGGGCTGGTGAGAATTTATGACAAGCG
>MAAC01009773.1_pt1 | contig 14089 bp, 12 predicted proteins | sample 1115981 | NCBI WGS metagenome assembly MAAC01 (sample SAMN04961126, study PRJNA320927) | seawater metagenome | isolation source: sample BD02T64 sea water enriched with oil for 64 days | place: USA:Gulf of Mexico | collected 2013-07-27 | reverse complement strand
CGTAAAAACGTTTCATTAACGGTGGAAAAATTCTCCATCGTTAAAACCCTGCAGGCGATTGACGACGCCAATGTGGTGATTTTACTCATCGACGCCCACGAAGGCCTGGTTGAGCAGGACATGCACCTGATGGGTGCCGCTATCGATGCCGGCCGCGCTCTGGTGGTTGGCGTTAATAAATGGGATGGCATGGAAGATGGCGAACGAGAGTGGCTTAAAAAGGAGCTCAAGCGCCGCCTGCGCTTTGCCGAGTTTGCCGATATTCATTTTATCTCCGCCCTGCACGGTACCGGCGTTGGCCACCTCTATAAATCGGTGCGCAAAGCCTATCACTCCGCAACAGACAGCCTCAGTACCAATCGCTTAACGCAGGTGCTGGAAGATGCCGTCAGCGACCACGCCCCGCCGATGGTCAAGGGCCGTCGCATAAAACTCCGCTACGCCCACGCCGGCGGCCGCAATCCGCCGGTGATTGTGATTCACGGCACCCAGACAGAATCGGTGCCGGCCCACTACAAACGCTTTCTCGAAAAAACCTTTCGCCGCGCCCTCGACTTACACGGCACACCGATAAAAATTGAACTGCGCTCCGGGGATAACCCCTATGCGGGACGTAAGAAAGTCAGTGCCAAAGAGACGGGTAAGAAACGGCATTTAATGCGGGGTAAGAAAGATAGGCCTTCACGTTAGTAAATAAAAAACTGTTCGTGTAAGTCTACGGGATCACTAACCAAAGTGTAGCTTAATGCAGTCTAGGCGTTGACCGTTAAGGCATGCTATATGTTTCATCGTATATGTCAGAAAGTTTACGGCCTTCATAAAACCAATAAGGTGAGGGGCGTAACGGCTTTTCAGTTTGAAGTAGTTTCTTGGTTAAAGCAGTTAGGGAATAAGATTCGCCATCGTATGTAACCTTCGATTCAGATTCGATAGTACAAGTTGCCTCGAAAGTTGAAAAATTGAGAGTTGAGCCTAGCGCTAGCCCCATTTCGATAAAGTTCTGTCTTGGTCTTTGGGCTTTTAATTTAGTAGAAGCTGTTTTTGAATCAACATCAACAGCCTGAGCTTCCTGTTGAAGTTGTGGTGTTACATCTTCGATTATCATCAGTTCAAGTAATGTAATGGCTTGCTCGGGTGCAATTTGAAAGAACTCACGTTTCGGATTCAATCTGTAAGGGCCGAAAGCCAGGTGAAAAGCTTGTTCAACTTTTGATTCATCAGCGACCCGACCTGCAAATTCACACTCAAACGGAACAGGGACTCCAGTTGAATATAATTCACTTAAGCGTGCATCGACACTACCTCTTGCGGTCTTCCCAATTTTAACAAGTCCTGGCATCGCTGGATTTGTTAAAACGTAAACGATCCCTGATTTTGACTCTTGATCCATAGTTTGAATCCCCATGGCCCGTAATCACCCGTTAAATAACTTTGATTTTTGGCAGGTTAAAGTGAAAGAGCTTCAATCTCATCCATCACCTGCTCAAAGCGTCGAATCACCGCCGCGTAAACTTCCGGCGAAGCCATATCAACCCCGGCCTTTTTAAGAATGTCGTAGGGGTAGTCAGAACCGCCAGCGCGCAGGATCGATAAATAATTATCCCTTTCTTTGTCGCTGCCGTTTTGCACATTTTCCATTAAATAATAAGCCGCAGAAATAGAGGTGGCGTATTGATAGACATAAAAGTTGCGGTAGAAGTGGGGGATGTAGGCCCATTCAACCGTATATTTTTGATCAATATTCATCACGCCTTCGCTGTGGCCGTAGTAGCGCTTTAAGAGGTCACCGTAGAGGGTGTTGAGCCGGTCGGCGGATAAGGCCTCGCCGTTTTCAACCCGCTGGTGAATGGCCAGTTCAAATTCGGCGAACTGGGTTTGGCGAAAGAAGGTGCCGCGTAAACTTTGCAACTCTTGTAATAAATAAAATAATTTTTCTTCCTTGCTACTGGCATGATCCTGTAAATAATCCATCAGCAGAACTTCGTGACTGGTCGAGGCAATTTCGGCAATAAAGGTGGCGTATTCCGCTTTCACAAAGGGTTGGGCTTGATTGGCCAGCAAAGAGTGCATGGCGTGGCCCCACTCGTGGGCGTAGGTCGACAGCGACTCGAAATTGTCGTTGTGATTGAGCAGTAAATAGGGGTGCACATCGTAGGCCGCGCCCATCATATAGGCACCGCTGCGCTTGCCCTCCTTGGGATAGACGTGCACCCAGTCCTGTATGGCGGCTTGTTGCTGAATGTGTTGGTAGTCTTCGCCCAGGGGGGCAAGAGCCAGCGTTAGCAATTGCTGGGAGGCTTCGACCGTGTAGGGCTTGTCGATGGCGTTAACTGCTGGGTATACGTCGTGGTAGCCGGGGTCTTCAATACCCATCAGCCGGGCACGCAGGGCCAGATAGCGGTGCAGTGAGCTGAGGTTTTCATTGACCGTGGATACCAGGGATAAGTAGACCTGCTTGGGAATATTATTAGCCGCCAATGCGCGTTCAAGCGCCGTTGGGTAATTGCGAGCCTTGGCTTCAAAGATATGGGCTTTTATTTGACCCTCCAGTGTGACCGCGAGGGTTTGCGCGTAATTCTGATAGCTACCGAAAAAGCTATTAAACACTTCTTTACGCAGCTCGCGGCTCGGCTTACTGCGGTAGCGGGTATAGGCCGCTGGGTTTAAGGTAATAGTTTCGCCACTGGGCAGGGTGAGTTGAGACCAGGGGATTTCCGCATTGGTGAGTACACTGTAAGTTTCTGCGGCCGTGGCGAGGGGGCTGCCGGCCGCTGCCATCAGCTTTTCTTCGCTTTCAGAAAGCACGTGGGGCGACTGGCGGAGAATATTGCGAATAAAAAATGCGTAATCTTGCAGGGAATCTTTTCGGCTAGCGGCGCTGCTAGTATTAATAAACTTTTCCAGGCGATGTCTGCCGACGGCGAGTAACTCCGGAGCAATAAAGCTGCTGCTTTCCTCGTAGCGGGTCATTAAATTGCCGATCAAGGTATGTTGCTCACGGCTTTGTGAATTACCGAGGTCGGTGTCTTTTTTCAGGAAACTGTAGGTATAAAGCCGTGCCAGGCTACGGTAGATTTCGCTATTAAGCGTCAGGCAGCGGGCCAGGCGTTTGGCACTACTGCCGAGTTTGCCGCGACAGGCTTCGAGGCGGATAAATTGCTCGGGGATTTTCGCTTTCTCTGCTTCCCAGCTGGCGACGTCGGCATAGAGCGCTGTTAAATCCCAGACGCCCGGTTCTGCGGCGGCCGCTATCAACTCGTGAGTTTCCGGCTCGGCTGTTGCTGCCAGTGCCGATAAACTCAAGCTCAATGTTAATGCCAGTGCTAAATGTAATAGCAGTTTCGGTGTTTTAAGGGGCAACAATGGCTTTGCAGTCGTGGGCATAGTGTCTGGCTCTCGTCTTATTATTCTTTTAGCATTAGGTTTTTTTAGGGGCTGTCTGTTGAATATCTTCAATCAGACAATGCAGTACACCATCGCTGAGTGTCACCGCCACGGGGTCGTTTTTGGCGGTGTTTGAAATATGGCTGATCACTTGCCCGCGCTTATTTTGCACAATGGCATAACCTCGTTCGAGGGTGTTTAAAGGGCTAATCGCCTGTAGCAGTGCGACGGCGGAACTTAGCCCTTGTCGCCTATTATCCAATGTTTTGCCGATACTGGCGTGCAGTCGCTCTTCGAGATAGTCCACTTGCATTGTCAATTTTGAAAGCCGCAACTGGGGTGTCTGCCCCTGGTGTCGGGTTTGCGCTTGCTGCAGGCGAGCCTGCAATTGCTGGAGGCAACGTTCCATCGCTTTGTGTAGACGGATTTCGAGATTGTCGAGGTGCTGGCTGTGGGTGTTAATAATATCGGCGGGGTGGCGTAATCGTTTACGCAGGGCGTTCAGTTGTTGGGTGGCGTTGAGTAAAGTAAGCCGGGCTTGCTGGCGAAACCAGTTGTCATAGGCCTGCAGATTTTGGCCTAATTCATCGCCATCGGGGCTAGCCAGTTCTGCCGCCGCTGATGGTGTGGGTGCTCGTGCATCGGCGACAAAGTCGGCAATGGTGGTATCGGTTTCATGGCCGACGCCGCTGATAACCGGGATCTTACTGGCGGCAATAGCTCGCGCTACGGCCTCTTCGTTAAACGACCACAGGTCCTCGATTGAGCCGCCACCGCGAGCGACAATGAGTAGATCACATTCACCGTGCCGGTTGGCCTCTTGTATGGCGCCGACAATTTCGCCGGTGCTGGCATTGCCCTGCACGGCGCAAGGGTAAATCGTCACCGGCAGCAGGGGAAAGCGGCGCTCCAGTACGTGCAGTATGTCGCGCAGTGCGGCGCCCGTGGGTGAGGTGATCACGCCCAGATGCTGAGGAAATAGGGGTAGCGCTTTCTTACGCTCGGCAGCAAACAGACCCTGTTCGGCGAGCTTGTCTTTTAAGAGTTCAAAGCGACGTTGTAATTCGCCAATGCCGGCCGGTTCAATATGCTCGGCAATTAACTGATAGTCGCCACGGTTTTCGTAGAGCCCGACGCGACCGCGAAGTAAAATCTGCTGGCCATTTTCAAGTTTGAACTTAACCCCGCGATTGCGATTGCGAAACATCGCGCAGCGAATCTGCGCCTTGTCGTCTTTCAGGGTGAAATACCAGTGCCCCGAGGCAGGCCGGGAAAGATTGCTGACCTCGCCATCGACCCACAGCAGGGAGAGATGGGTCTCCAGTAATTGCCGGGCACGCCGGTTGAGCTGACTAACACTAAAAATCTGCTTTTCAGGCGGGTTTGCAGTGGGCGATGTGGCGCTGGCAGTGAGGCTATTTTCCATGGCTGGATTGTAGATAAAAGCCTCGCCTTTGTAGAGGGATGTCACGGTGTATTTTTAAATTCTCATCGCTACGCTTGTGCTTATTATTTCAGTGCGGGGCTTTTGAGTGACAAGATAATGCGCGGGGTTGGGATTTTGTCTTGGGCGGGGCTTGACTTACACTCTTTAAATGATAATAATTCTCATTCGTATCTAGAGGCTTGATTGAGAATGTCTGACCTTGAATTGTTATCTCGCACTAAGGTGCGAATGGTGCCGGTAAGCGACAACTCGGTGACGACGGAGGCATTGCTGGCGCCGCGACAAGTCTTGTTCATTATTCATAACAATGAGCAATACCAACTGCGTATTACCAGTAAAAATAAATTGATATTAACCAAGTAAAAAACACCCAGTAAAAAAACCGCTAGCCACCCAGCTAAAAGATCGCACTCTAGCCAGGCAGTCAGCAAACAGCAGTAAAAACTGTTTGTGTCACTGTTTTGGAGAGAGCTAGCGTGTCAAATTTGTATCCAGTGAAGTCCTTAAAAGTTGCTCGGCAATTATTGATAAGCGGGGTGGCGACGCTCTCGTTTGCTGCCAAGGCAACAGCAGAAGCGCCTGCTGATGGCGTGCCAATATCTGCCATGGACACGGTGTCGGTGGTAGCGACTAAAACCCCCAATAAGACCTACAGTCTGCCGGCGATGGTAAGCGTGGTCGATGCGGGCGCCCCCGCAGTCGCTGGCGCATCACGCATCAAAGACCTGCTGCGCGATGTGCCGGGCGTAGAATTTAGCGGCAGTGCGCGGCGCAATGGGCAGAACATCACGCTGCGGGGTTACGGCACCGAGGGCATTGTTATCTTGCTCGACGGGGTGCGGCAGAAATTTGAAGCGGGGCACGATGGCCAATTTTTTGTTGATCCGGCGCTGCTGAAAAAGCTTGAAGTGGTGCGTGGCCCCAGCTCAACCCTATACGGTGCCGGTGGTCTGGGTGGTGTGGTGGCTTTTGAGACGGTGAGTGCCGGTGATCTCTTAGCCCCGGGCGAGACCCACGGTGCCGCCTTGTCGACGGCTAGTCAGTCGGTCAACGATGAGTGGCTGGTTTCAGCCTCGGGCTTTATGCGCAACGAGGGTTTCGATGTGTTGGGCAGTTTGACGACCCGCAACTCGGGCGATATTGAACTTGGCGACGGCAGTAAGCTGGAGTCAGACGATGACATTGTCAGCGCTCTCTTTAAGCTGGCGTACTCGCCGACACCGTTTAGCACCGTCAAATTAAACCTGCAGCATTACAATAACGACAGCAGCGAGCCGAATAATCCGCAAAGCAGTAGTGGTACCGAGCTCTACAATAAAAAGATCACCGCAACGACTACCAGCCTGAGCTATCTTTACGACAACCCTGACAATGCACTTCTGGATTTACGCTCCCGTCTCTATTACACCGATACCGAGGTAGAAGAGAGCCAGAGAGTGGGTGGCCGCAATGTCTCGCGTCAACTCGACAATCTGGGTTTCAGCCTTGAAAACCACAGTCGCTTTGGTTCTGGTCGTGAATTTTCCCAGATTCTGAGTTATGGCTTTGAGATTTATAGCGAGCAACAGGAGGGTTGGGACAATACCGGGCTCAATGGTGAAGCCGGTGGCATACCCGATGCGGAGAGCGATTACTGGGGGGTGTTTCTACAGGACGAAATTCATCTTTCAGCGCTGTTAGGTCTGCCGGGGGTCTTATTCATTATTCCCGGTATACGCTTGGATAATTACGATATTGAAAATGATTCGGGTCTATCTTTAGACGAGAGTGAAGTCTCACCCAAATTAGCCTTCAGTTATCAGCCCCAGGAATGGCTACTGTTATTTGCCAGTTATGCCCATGGCTTTCGCGCGCCGAATATGACTGAAACCTTTGCAACGGGGACACACTTTTCCATTCCCGGTCTCGGCGCCAATGTTTTTGTGGCCAATCCCGATTTAAAGCCAGAGACCAATGACACGATTGAGTACGGCTTTGGACTGCAGTTTCAGCAATTACTGTCGGCCGAGGATAGTTTGCGCTTTAAGTTTTCTCGCTTTGATACCGATGCCGATGACTTTATTGATCTCGAGGTGAACTTTAGTTTCTTTCCGGTGTGCTGTGGCACCAGTCGCTCGGTGAATATACCTGAGGCTGAACTCTGGGGCTATGAATTTGAAGGGGTCTATGAGAACCGGCGTCTTCGTTTTGCGCTCACTTATGCCGATGTCGATGGCAAAAATAAGGAGACGCGGGAGTATTTAAGCAATATTACCCCGGCAACGGTGACCGCAAATATTGAATTTAAATTACCGGAATTTTCTTCACATTTAGGTTGGCGATCAACCTTTGCCGACGAGCACGACGAAGTAAATGACCCCGCTGAGAAAAGAGATCGCTACACGGTGCACGACCTTTACTACCAATGGCGCGGCGCGGGAGCCAATGCGCTGACCCTTAATTTAGGTATCGATAATATTTTTGATGAAAACTATACGCGCGTTTTTGCCGGGTCCTTAGAGCCGGCTCGCAACTACCGGGTGCAGGTGAATTACCAATGGTAACTCACGGCAGTTACGCACTTGCGCAAGCGAGTTTGGTGCACAAACAATTAATACATAAAAAGGCATTTGATAAGAAATGGCTGTTGATTATTACCGTCTCGATCAGTGCCAATGTGCTGTTTGCTTTTATGGTGGATTTTGAGAGCGGGCGGGCGCCACCCGCGATGAGGGGAGATTTATTAAGTATCAATTTAATGCCGAGCCTAGCAAAGCCCGTTGTGACGGCACAGACATTTTCGGCAGCCACAAACGCCACGGTAAATTCTCGGCCTGCCTCTGATTTAGTGGCTCGTTCTGCCTCGCTGCCCGCCAATACTGTGACCCAGAGCAGGGGGCAGAGGTTTCACACATCGAATGCCAGTAAAAATAGGGAGGGCGATGACAATACACGAGACATCGATAGTCCTCAGCTTAATACGCAGCAAAATAAAACCCTAAGCATGGCCCAGCTCGTACCCGGTCACAGCAATCGGCGGGATAGCAATAGAGAGAGTAATAGTCATGAAAACCTGCCAGCGACAGAGACGACTCGTACCGAGCAACAAAACGTCTCAGACAATTCGACCACAGTGCAAGTCGCAAAGCATACAGCGGGCGCGTTATCGATCGAGGCCGCAATTGAGGCTGCCGCTGTAGTGACACGCGCAGGCTTTAGCTCTAGGGATAGCACTAGGGATAGCACTACAGCGGCTCAGTACCTCTACCGACAAGCGCCAAGATATCCGCCGCGCGCTCGCACATTGGGTCAGCAGGGCACGGTGGTATTGCATGCAGAAGTTCTACCCAGTGGTTTTTCACAGAATCTTGAAGTTGCCGTGTCCTCGGGGCATCGGCTTCTCGATGGGGCGGCATTGGCCGCCGTCAGAAAATGGCAATTTGTGCCTGCCTATGCACAGGGACAGCCCGTTGCGCACTGGGTCAGCGTGCCCGTGCGTTTTACTCTGCAATGAAAATCAAGAGGAAAAGAACTATGGATATTTCAATTAAAGAATCGACCTTAAATAGAGAGCTTATCAAAGCACGCTATCGTCAATTGCAGGCCTGTAAACCGGCGCTTCGTGCTCGTGATGCAGCGCGAGAGCTGGGTATATCAGAGTGTGAATTACTCACCTACCGCCTGGGTGATGGGGTTATTCGTTTACTGGATGACACGGAAACCATTCTCAATCAATTACTTTTACTCGGTGAGGTGATGGCTTTAACGCGCAACGACGAATGTGTGAACGAACGTAGCGGTATTTACAATAACTCCAGTTTTTTCAATCAGGGTAGTCGGGCGATGGGTTTGTTTGTTAATGCCAATATCGATCTGCGCCTGTTTATGGAGCACTGGAAATACTGTTTCGCCTGTATTGAACCCGCCAGTCATGGTTTGCGGAAAAGCATTCAGTTTTTTGATAAATCCGGAATGGCGGTGCATAAAGTGTATTTAACACCGCAGTCGAATGAATATGCCTATGACCTGATGGTGAAAAAATTCCAGCACGCCGAGCAGAATGAAATCATTAGTTTTGTCAGCTATGCCGCTAAACCGTTGGATCGGCCCGATGCAGAAATTGATTGGCCGGGCTTTCGCCTGGCCTGGCAAGCCCTGCAAGATAGCCATGATTTTTTGCCGATGCTACGTCAATTCAACGTTGGCCGTGAGCAGGGTTTTCGCCATATTGGTAGAGACTTTGCCCGGCGGGTTGATAACGCGGCGACCGGCCGAGTACTGGAAGCGGTTCGCGATAGGCATTGCGAAATTATGATTTTTGTCGGCAATAGAGGCTGTATTCAAATTCACACCGGCCCGGTCGAAAATCTCAAGCAGTCTGCGGGCTGGTTAAATGTGCTCGACCCGCTATTTAACCTGCACCTCAATACCGAGAGTATTGCCCGTAGCTGGGTCACCCGTAAGCCCACGTGTGACGGTATTGTCTCTGCGCTCGAGTTGTTTAATAGCGAGGGTGATGCCATTGTCACCCTGTTTGGCAAGCGCAAACCGGGTCAAGCTGAGCTGCCTCTTTGGCGGGAAATCCTGGCGGCGCTGCCAGACTTGAGTGCGAATCATGCTGCCTGAGCTGATACTGCCACAGGACTTTTTACGGCTTGGCATTATGGGCTGGCCGCTGGTGGCCTGCTCAGTGCTGGCGCTGGCACTCTGTCTCGAACGGGCGGTATTTTTTGTCGCCAACCGATGGCGTAAAGCGGCGCAGTTCACGTCGCTCTGCGCCCAGCTTGAGCGCTATAAAGAGCAGCCAAAGGGTCTGCGCGACGAGGCGCTTAGCTTGATGTTGCAGGATTTACAGGGACAGTATTTTAATGGTTTGCAGTCCCTGCGCATCATTGGCGCTATTAGTCCTATGATCGGTTTGCTCGGCACTATTCTCGGTATTATTACCGCGTTTAAGGTCATTGCCCAACACCCGGGGCCGGTCTCCGCCAATGCCATTGCCGATGGTCTGGGCGAAGCGATGTTAACCACCGCAGCGGGCTTGATGATTGCACTGCCCGCACTACTGTTGGCGCATTATTTCCAGTTTTTAGGTAATCGCCAGCTGGGAGACTTCAGCTTGCGGCTGAATCGACTATCGCTGTCATTGGCTATGCAGTCAGAGCAAAGCAGTGATGCGCCAGTAAAACCGGCTCGTGTAAAAACGGCTGACATTACGCAGCGCGAGCAGCTGATCCTTAGCGCCGCGAAATTATTGCGATGATTACTTTTCACCGTGCTGGGCTAGCGCAAGAAAGTGCATGGCATGAACTGGTGCCAGACCTGACACCCCTGTTGGATATCCTTTTTATCTTGTTGGTGTTTTTTATGTTGTCGGCCGGTGTTGCTCTGCAGTCTCTGGAACTAAAACTACCCACCAGTGTTGCTGAGACCTTATCGCCCCTCGAGCCATCACGACACCTGGTGTTGGAAATTCGGCGCCACGACTATCTTCTCGAGGGTCGTAAAATACCGACTTTTGTCGATCTTGAGGCGGCCATTGTCGCGGCTATTGCCGCCCACCCCGGCGACGAATTAATCATTGCCGGTGATCGCCGCATCCCCATCGAACGTCTCTTAAAAGTGCTCAGCTATTTACAGTCTCAGGGTATTGCGGCGGCTAATATTTTAATGCAGGAAGAACAACAATGAAGTTAATAAGATTGCTTGTCAGCAGTGTTATCGCCATCACATGGGCGAGTGTCAGCGTGGCGACACCCCAGCGTGTGGTCACCATCGGTGGCGCATTGACCGAAACGATGTATGCCCTTGGTGCTGAACATTTATTGGTCGGCAATGACACCACCAGTTACTACCCGGCAGCGGCGGAGCACTTGCCGAAAATTGGTTATCAGCGGGCGCTATCGGCAGAGGGAATATTGTCACTGGCACCCGATCTGCTTATTTATACCGATGACGCCGGCCCGCCGGCGGTACTGGAGCAGCTATCCGTGGCGGGATTAAAATTGCTGAAAATAAAAGCGGCACGCAATTTTAGCGATGTAAAAAAGTCGATTCAGCGCATCGGTGATGCTATTGACGACCAGGCGAGTGCCCGCGCACTGATTGCCAAATTCGATACACAAATCGCCGTGCTGGACTCGGCGCTGGCGGCGCAAACCGACACCCGGCGGGTGATGTTTGTGCTTCAGCACAGCGGTGGGGCACCTCTGGTGGCCGGCACTCATACGGCCGCCGATAGTATGATTACCTTGTCCGGGGGCGAGAATGTGGTCAGTGCCTACCGTGGCTATAAGCCGCTCACCCCCGAAGCCTTAGTGGCCTTAAAGCCAGAGTTTATTCTGGTCACCACCCAGGGCCTGGCGCAAACCGGTGGCAGCGCGCAGTTACTGAAAATACCGGGGCTGGCATTTACACCCGCCGCCAGTGCCGGCAATGTGATCGCGATGGATGCCTTATTGCTGCTGGGCTTTGGGCCGCGGACGGCCGATGCCGCGCGTCAACTGCATCGCCATTACCAGCAATTATGAATACCGTGACGCGAGCATCGTCAATAACATTACCTTTCCTCAGTGGGCGTGTTTCCCTGCTTCTGCTGATGGGCCTGGTCTTATTCTTCATCCTGTTAATGGCGCTAGCGGTAGGCGCGGTGTCGATCCCTCTTTCGGCCCTGTTTTCTGGCCGCTTGAGCGCTCAGGACCTGGCCGTTATTACCTCGATTCGTCTGCCCCGGGTCTTGCTGTCGGCCATAGTGGGCGCCGCGCTGGCGGTTTCCGGCGCGTCGATGCAGAGCCTGTTTCGCAATCCACTGGCCGACCCGGGGGTCATCGGCATCGCCAGTGGTGCGGCATTAGCCGTGGCCATGGTCATTGTGCTCGCCGGGCCTCTGAGCGGTGTCTTGGCCCTCTATAGCCTTAGTCTCGCGGCGTTTACCGGTGGCCTGGTGACCTGTCTGCTGATTTTTCGCTTTACGGGTATTAGCGGCGCGTTTTCGGCGACCTATATGTTGCTGGCGGGCATTGCCATTAATACCTTGTCGGGTGCGGCCACGGGGTTTTTGACCTACCTCAGTGACGACCAGCAATTGCGCGCGCTGACCTTTTGGTCGATGGGTAGTTTTGGCGGCGCACTGTGGCCGGCAGTGCTGGTGGCAACCACCATCGTGCTACCCGCCACTTATTTGTTGCTGCGCAATGCTCGGGCCTTGAATATCTTACTGCTGGGCGACGAAGAGGCCCGTTATCTGGGTGTCGATAGTCGAAATTTACAGCGCCGGGTCATTCTCTGCACGGCCTTGAGTGTCGGCGCGGCGGTGGCGGTGAGCGGTATTATTGGCTTTGTCGGACTGGTCGTGCCCCACCTGATTCGCCTCACGCTGGGCCCCGACAATCGCTTCTTACTACCGGCCTCGGCACTGCTGGGTGCCTTGCTACTGGTACTTGCCGATACGCTGGCGCGCACCCTGGTGGCCCCGGCTGAACTCCCGGTGGGCATCTTAACCAGCTTAATTGGCGGCCCCTTCTTTCTGTGGTTGTTGATTAAGCAGTACGCGGGGCGCATGGGTTTATGATTGCTGCGGAAAACATCAGCTATACGATTAAGCACAGGCCGATACTCGATGAGGTCAGTGTTTCGCTGCGCCCGGGTACCGTGACAGCCCTGCTAGGCCCCAACGGTGCGGGCAAATCCTCACTCTTAAAATGCCTGTCGGGCAGCGTGCAGCCCAGTACTGGCGAGGTGCGTCTCGACGGTGTCCGTTTGCAAAACTATTCCCTCCTGGAGCTGTCCCGACGGCGCGCGGTGTTATCTCAATCCACGGCGCTGAGCTTTCCCTTTACCGCGCTGGAGCTAGTGCTGATGGGGCGCAGCCCCCATGCCGATGGCTCTACGCAAGAGGGTGTGCAAGAGGGCGCGCAAGACCGTGCTCGGCAGGCGCTGGAGAGTGTCGATGCCTGGTCCTTAAGGGACAGAATATTTCCGACACTCTCGGGTGGTGAGCAGCAGCGCGTACAGTTGGCGCGGGTACTGGCGCAAATTTGGGGACAGCGCCAGGCCTGCCTGTTTCTCGATGAGCCGACAGCGACCCTCGACCTGAAACATCAGCATCGGGTTTTTCAACTGATTCGTCAGTTTTCGCGCAGTCATGGCCTCACCGTCTGTGTGATTTTGCACGACCCCCACCTTGCGCGACGCTACTGTGATCGGGCGATCCTCATGCAGCAAGGACAAGTTTTTACGGCGGGAGCGATTGCCGAGGTGCTGGCGGCGGATAATATTGAACGTGTTTTTGAAATCCCTCCCGACTGGTTAGATGGGTGGGAAAGCCTGTAATGGAGGGGCGGTATGCAAGCAATAAAAATAGTAGAAGCCTGTCGTTTGGCAACAACACGCCAGGTGCGACTTGAGCTGTCTGCGGATATCTTGTCCCGGCTTTTAAACAGCGGTGAAGTCTCCGTATGTCATTTCCGCTGCCTTGATCGAGACTCGAAGCAATGCGTCCGGCAGTTGTTGTTAGAGAGCGTGGGGAAACCACCATTGGATGATGGTGAGCGGTGTTCTCCAACGCAGTGCTCGTAGAAAAAGTGTTCGTAGGGAATAGTGCTCGTAGAAAAAGTGCTCATAAAAACAGTACTCGTAGACAATAATGCCGCAATGCCGAGCTTCACCTCTATCGCACGCAGATCAAACTCTCCAGCGATCATCCTGCCGAGTGTCTGGGTGTGGTGCACTGTCTGTGATTTCAGCGTCTTATTGTTGGATTTTTGTCAGCGCCGTGAACGCATTATTACGTGCTTTCATGACAACAAAAACAGCGATTGCCAGGCCTGACCATACGGCGGCCATCGATAAGGCCAGTGGCCAAGCAAGGGCGTCGGGAAAACGGATGAAAAAACCTGCGCTAAGCACTAGCAGCGACAAGCTGAGCGCGCCTTGTAAACGGCTAGCACTGCGCTGTTCGCTTTTGCACCACAAGCAATAGAGCACTGCGATGATACAGGTGGCGATAAAACTGCCCAGGGCGGACAGGCCGAGGACAATACTGGCGAAGGCGGACAAAGACAGCGCCAGGGGTAGGCCCCAAACCGTGGCGGCCCAGACATCGTTAATCCAGTTTCTGCCACCGCGGCGGGCCAGCCAGATATTAATGCCACTGGCCGCGATGACGGTTAGTGCAAGGCCCAGCAACCCATAAACCACGGGTACCCACAGGCTGCCAAAGTGGCCGAAATGTAAGCGATAGACGGAATAGACGGCTTGCCGTCCCAAGGGCCCATCGGC